>CENJ01167229.1_pt1 | contig 10569 bp, 5 predicted proteins | sample 356161 | NCBI WGS metagenome assembly CENJ01 (sample SAMEA2619531, study PRJEB7988) | marine metagenome | biome: marine biome (ENVO:00000447); feature: surface water layer (ENVO:00002042); material: "saline water (ENVO:00002010), including plankton (ENVO:xxxxxxxx)" | depth 5 m
TGCTGGAAGTTGGGCTTGGCGGAAGATTAGACGCAACAAATGTTATCAACGCACCTTTATTATCTATCATTACACCTGTCAGTATGGACCATGAACAGTTTCTGGGATCAGATATCCGCGCCATTGCGGCTGAAAAGGCCGGTATTCTTAAGCCAAGTGTCACCGGTATTCCCGCTATCATCTCCCAACAAGATGAGGAAGCGCGTGACGTTATTATGGAACAAGCCACCACGTGTAACCTCCCCCTAAGGTGTTATGGGCAGGATTGGCTGGCTTATGCAGAACATGGAAGGCTCGTCGTCCAGCACCCGGACGGGCTGATGGACTTACCCATGCCGGGGCTTGTCGGGACGCATCAAATTGTTAATGCCGGAACCGCTGTGATGGCCGCCTGTCATCTTGGTGTACCCGAACTTGCAATTGGTAAGGGACTTCAAGAACCCGTCTGGCCAGCGCGACTACAAAAGTTGGTCACCGGAAAGCTGGTGAATATGGCAAATGGCGAGGTCTGGCTTGATGGCGGGCATAATCAGGCAGCAGCCGAGGCACTTGCCGTCTGGTTATCAGAATATTTTTCAAGCACGGACAAAGCTGTAACCCTTATTTGTGGGTTAATGGCAACCAAGCATGCCGAGAACTGGCTCAAATCATTCAGTGAAAGCAGCGTAGAGCTTCATTGCATCACCATTCCCGAACAATCGAACAGTTACACTGCAAATGATCTTGCAGATCAAGCGCAAGCTGTTGGGCTAAAAGCTCAAGCCTTCAACAACCTTGAAACTGCGATTGCCGCAGCACAGGGAGATATTTTAATTTGCGGGTCTCTGTATCTGTCAGGCTATGTGCTGGCAGAAAACGATAACTAGACCGTTTCCTCAATCCAGCTAACCAAGTCGGACTTTGGTGCAGCACCGACTTTTGTCGCTGTGGTTTGACCATCTTGGAAAATCATCATTGTCGGAATGGACCGCACACCGTAATTTGTCGGAGTCTTCGGGTTTTCATCAATATTGACTTTGACAATTTTGATATTCCCCATTTCAGCCGCAATCTCTTCCAGAGCCGGGGCGATTTGTTTGCAAGGCCCGCACCATTCGGCCCAAAAGTCGACCAAAACGGGTGTGTCGGCATTTAATACTGTTTCTTCAAAATCACTGTCACCGGCGTTGATGATGGCATTATCTGACATGCAGGGTCTCCTTATTATGTTTTATAAAATTAAGCCTTCGAGCCCTGAATTTCAAGAACCCGTCGGTAAGTTTATGTGATTTGTACATGTAATTTTTACTTTAATTTTTGCCAAGCTTCATCAAGTTCTTCAGGCGTAACGAGTCGATATTGCGGGCCTGCCGTCCAAACAATAGCACAGCGCACCTCTTTACCGGGGTAAGCGGCACTTACAAGTTTTCTGTAGATTTCCAATTGTATGGCAATATCTGCGTCAATAGGGTCGTCTGCTGAAGGAGGATGTCGTGTCGTTTTATAATCGGCAATTAAAATTGCCTCAGGCAAGTCAACATACCGGTCAATGCGCCCACTAAAAAGTTGATTATCGCCACCGGGCATAAGCAACCGCCCACCTATCGGAACCTCAGCTCTGCTTTGCGGGCCAAAGAGCATTTGTAAATCCGGTTTTGCCAAGAGTTTCATCACCTCAGCAATTATTTGATTATGTTCTGCTTCCAGATCGGGGTAATGCGTCAAAAATTCTCTAGCCGTTGTCTCATAATGCGCAACTTCAAGTCCCGCCAACCCTTCCAACAAAAGATGTATCACTGTCCCGCGTTGGCGTGCAGTTATATCTTGTGTTGACGCCTCACCCGACCTCTTAGGTAACAGATCATTAGGAAGGCGCCTTTGTTGGAAATAATCAGAGGGGCCAAGCGGTAAGTTTGAAACAGACTCTTTTTTGGCGAGTTGATGGACCCATAAACGAAGTGGGGCATTGGTTGCAGATATATCTTGAGCATTTGATGTTTCAGAATGCTCAACATCATCTCCATCCTCACCCTCATCCTCACCCTCATCCTCACCCTCATCTAATGCAATTCTTCCGCCGACAATTGAGGCATCACCAATTTGCCAACCGGACTCATCCGGCAAAGCATGCCCATCACGCTGTATTCCCTCTTCAATTAAACTGTACCAGCATGATTCCGGTAAATTCCTGTTGGCAGGAAGAAATCCGGTGACATAGAGACGGTCTCTTGCGCGGGTAAGCGCTACATATAAGAGCCGCTTATGTTCTGCACTCTCAAGGGCACGTTCTTGTTCGCCGGTTTCTTTGCCCGCCTTGCTGACAAGCTTTTTTGAAGGTTGCCAAATAATGTTACCCCCGGCAGAACAACTAATTGGCGATTGAAGGCTTGCAGATTTGATTGGCGAACGGCATGTATCAGGCAGAAAAACCACCGGCGCTTCCAGACCTTTGGCGCCATGCACTGTCATAATACGAACGGCTTCGCCCCCCTGCTCCATATCGCGTTTGATTTGCAGATCATCATATTGAATTCTGTGCAGAAAACCTTGCAGGCTGGGCATGTTTTGTCGCTCATATTCCAGTGCCTGATTTAGGAACTCTTCTACAGGGTCATCGACCTCCACTCCCAATCGGGCGCGTAATTTATCCCGCCCTGAAAGCGCATCCAATAAATAAGCATAGAACTCATAAGGGGGAAGCTTGGCAGCATGGGTCATCAAAGCATCAATCATCTCCAATGCAGCTGAGACACGCATGAGATAGTCCCTGTCTTCCCCAGATGCCGCGTCCTTATTAATGTGGCGCAAACACGCAATCAGTGATTGTCCACGACCCTGATCTGAACTGAGATTTGAACCTAAACAGAGCTTCATAAGGTCCTGCTCACTCATTCCCCCCAATGGTGAGCGCAAAAATGTAGCAAGCATCAAATCATCTTGCGGCATCAGAACTATTTGCCCTGCACAGATAAGATCTTTAACCGCCAATTGGTCGGTCAACGTCATCCGGTCAGCACCGGCAACATCAATCGGGGGATGCTGGCTCTTTAGAGCACGTATCATATCCTGCACAAACGGGCCGCGATTTTGTACCAAAATCAAAATATCCCCCGGTGTGATATTGCTCTCAGGGTCATCCCGCCAGTCAGCAATCTGATGGGCAATTTTGCGCGCCACCTTTTGCTGCGGCGTCATCACCACGCCGCCAGTTATGTCTGATGTACTATCTGATGAGCTATTTGATGGAGTTTCTGATGCGCCTCTGGGATCAAATAAATCTGCCATCACCCGTGCTTCGCCTTTTTCTACAGGCCATAATGTAACCAGGCCACCAGTCTCATTTTGGCTCGCTCGCATGCTCGTATGAGAAACTTCCCCGCCTTGCTTAGTTAGTTGAGGCTGTACTTGTTGATTTTCACAAACTCTATCGACAAGGCCCAGCACCTCCTGTGTCGACCTCCAAGATGCTGTGAGTTCCACCTTTTTGAAATCGGCCTGCGCATAAGTGGCTTTTTCTGCGTAATAGCTCCGCATGCTGTCGAATTTATCTGGATCAGCACCCTGAAAACTGAATATGGATTGTTTCTCGTCACCAACGGCAAATAAGGTGCGTTGGCGGGGGGATGCGCCTTCTCCGGCAAAAAATTCTTCTGCAATAGCTGAGATAACTGACCATTGTCGTGGGCTTGTATCCTGCGCCTCGTCTACCAGAATATGGTCAATGCCACCATCCAGCTTATACAATACCCATCCGGTATCGCGGCGATTGCTGAGGAGCTTATCTGCATAAAAAATCAAATCATCATAATCAAGATAGCCTTGCCGGTTTTTTTTGAAGTCAATCTCTGCAAGTAAAGCATCTGCCAACATATAAATATCAAGTGAAATTTGTAGATTAAGCTGAGCGAGAAAGTCTTCCCGCAAACGGATATAAATATGCTGAAGCTCCAACAAATATCCGGTTTCTGTCGGGAATTCTGCGGCAACAGCTTTGGTGGCAAATTTCGCGCGCGGGCCTTTATCCGTCATGAAGAAATCTTCAAGCGCCGGGTGAAGCATTTCAAAATCAGTGAATTTATCAAGCGCAGACAGTAATGCCTCAATCAAGACAGCAAGTTTTTGGTCATTGGTTCCGGATTTTTTTAGGCAATTCGCTGCATCTGCCAGCGTCTCGCGCGAAATACCCTTTATAAACGTAGCGCCGAAACTTTCCGGTGGAATGTGTTTCGTAACACCCAGCATATCCATCAGCCCATCACGCCGCTTATCTGAGCTTTGTGCGGCAAAATCCTGTCGCTTCTCAGTAATGGCTTTGCACAAGGTATTAAAACCAGTTTCATTCATGCGCCGCGTCAGTCGTTGGAGGGCCTTTTTAAGCGCATCAGACTCTGTCTGTTGCAGAATTTTTGCCTGTGTTTCCGCCGCAAGTGCCTGAAACGCCCTTTCATCCATCACCTTGAAGCCCGGGGATATACCTGCCTCAAGTGGGAAGCGATTTAGCAAAGCCTCGCAAAAAGCGTGTATCGTCTGGATCTTCAAGCCACCGGGCGTATCCATGGCGCGGGCAAAAAGTTGTCGTACATCATTAATTTGCTTTTGTGTCGGCGTAAGACCGGTTCGGCGTTTCATTTCAGATTTCAACTCGGCATCCGGCAAGACAGCCCATTCGCCAAGCAAATCATTAAGGCGTTGCTTCATTTCTGCAGCTGCTGTGCGCGTATATGTAAGGCAGAGAAGTTTTTCAGGTCGCGTACCGGACAGCATCAGCGTGACCAGACGGGTTATCAGCACATAAGTCTTGCCCGATCCTGCATGTGCAGACACCCATGCAGAATTTTCGGCGCTGGTCGCCTCTAGGACAGCTTGCTGATGCGTGCTTTCCATATCAGCTATCTTCCTCGCTCATCCATTCCTGCACACGCGCCAGATGAGCATAATCCCTAAAATTCACTCGATCCGGGTGAAGCTCGGGAATATAAGCAGTGTTGTCATCAGCATAATATTCAAGCAATTTCTTCACACCGGACAAGGCGGTTTCAGCAAGTTGGTCTGGGTTTTCTTCAATTCTGATTTTCCCGGCCGGATACCCGCCATGTACCTGAATGTGTGCCAGTTCCTTAATGCGGGCGTTTTTAGCAACACCCTCAAACCCGCCTGCAATGGCAATAGCAGCCTCAAGTGGCATTTGCGGCGCGCGCATTTTTTCAATGTCAGTTTTGCTGGGCGGCTCGCCGGTTTTGTAATCCAGAATATTCACATGGCCCGTATCGGTCAGCTCAATCCTGTCAGCTTTAGCAGTGAGCGTGAAAGGCTTGTTTGCAATATCGAATGTCATACTGCCGGAAATTTCAGTAAATATACCGGTTATCCTCGGGCGGCGTGCTGTTTCGAAGTCCGCAATCCAATCCGCAACCGCCGAAAACCTTGGCCACCAATAAAGCAACACGGCCTGCCCCTCGGCAGTTTCATGGGCCAATTTCAAGGCTGTTTCGCGTAAAGCTGAAGCTGCATCATCCGGCATGTCATCAGGATAGTTAAGTGTAAATTGTTCCAGCACCTTATGAATAAAACTTCCGCGTATCGCTGCGGTCACATCTGCCTCAAGCGGGTCGAGCGGTTTGAGCTTTAATATATGTTTTGCGTAGATTGCATAAGGGTCAATTTGGAGAGTCGCAATTTGAGTGACAGACAAGCGGTCAGGTCGGACGTCAGCAGGTGGCTTGGGTTCCGGTCGTTTTTCTGCCTTTGGTGGTGGGGGCGTGTCCAGGGTCGTCCAAAGTGTTGATAATCTTTTTGCTTCAGGCCATGGGCATATATCCTCATATAAGCCCGCATGTAAGGCCTTAAGGCGGCTCAACCAGCGCGACGGTAACTGCGGGGTGCCGGATATTTTTTCGGCACGGGTCAAAAGGACTTCCGGTGCGCTAAATGCTTGCACGAAGTCATGGGCACTTTGACCAATGCGGCGCTCCGGCGCAACCATGCCAAGGCTTTCCCGCATTGGACGAGACAGCCAAGCGCCGGTCTCCGGCAGGGCTGGCCAAGTTCCTTCATTCAAACTGCCGAGTATAACCAAATCCGCATCAACAAGACGCGCCTCAAGCAAACCCATAATTGATAATCTGGGATGTGCATTGACCCGAGGACGAATGGGCGTCTGGTATAACCAGTAATCAAGCAGAACTGACCACTCACCTTGGGGCGCAGTGAAATCTTCAGCTTTGATAAACTCCGCCATCACGGACATGAATGCATCAAGATGCTCACGCTCTTCTCGGTCTGCAGAATCCCATAAAACCGAGATATAACCGTCATCCTGACTGAGACTTTCCATCACCTCCAATAGCGCCCGCCCAACATTGCTCAAGCTTGCCTGATATGGCACATCCGTCAGTGGCTTGAATATTTGCTGGAGCTTATCGGCAAAACCAATCACATCACCAATATGCGTTTCATCATTTGCACTTTGCTGGCTCTTTTGTTGGATGTGTTTTTTTTCGGATTTAAGATCTTCCAGTCGCGCCAGGATATAATCAAGTCCATTTGTATTATGAGCGTTTGTATCATTCCCTTTTGCTCGACCTCCCGACGGCTTAAAGCCGCGCAGGGCATAAAGCTCCAATCGAGAAATCAGTTGCCGGTAGGTCTTGGCGGTCTGCCCTGCACGGCAGAAAGGATGCTTTAGAAGAGCCAGCAAATTGACCGGTGAAAAATCAGTTGCGACGGCTTGCAAGACCAAGCCCGCAAAAACACCAACCGGAGTCCGAGACAATGGCTGACCGGCTGTATCATTAATCTCAACGCCCCATTTTCTCAGCAAAATCGAAACGCGCCGCGCCAATTGACGGTCAGGTGTTATTAACATGGCAGTCTTTTCAGGGGTTTCCAGCACTTCTCTTAGAGCCAAGGCAATAACCCCGGCTTCGCTTCGTGTATCCGGCGCTTCATAGAGATGCATGTTTTCAAAAAGATTTTGTGATGGCTTATTATCAGTCAGCAATTCAACCCAACGCCCCGTTAACGATGTCGGCCACAAAGCTTGGTTCACAAATACCGCACGAGCGCATTGGATATCCGTTGAAGATTGCGTCCGTAGTCCGGGGAAAGTCTGAATGTCTGACCTTTTTAAATCCATAGCCTCACAAAGGTGGAATAAACCTGATTGAGGGTGAGCGTGTTCATTTTTTAACTGGGCCCAACCTTCCGGCGGGAGGTGCATATCCAGCCCGGATAAAACAACCGCGCCTTTTTCAAGCTGTGCAATACACTGCAACAGCCGAGACGTCGCAGGAATACTCCCTGTTGACCCGGCTGCCAAAACCGGTCCGCCGGGTGGATGCGTCTCCCATAATGTCGTTAACCTGTCCAATAAGAGGCCACGCCTTTCACTGGGGTCACAACGCCCGATTTCTTGTTTATGAAGCGGCCAAGCTGTTGTCAAAATTTTCAAGAATTCCAGCGTCTGCTGCCAGTTATAGCTGAATTCATCTGGCACAAGAGACGCCAGTTTAGAGGTGTCAACTTCCTCTATTTGCAAACTGTCCAACAAAACAGTCAGTTCGGCGGTTAGTTTCGAGGCTGATGCCAGACCTCCGGCACGACCGGAGGTCTCAAGCCATGCTTGAACCAGGGTCATCAAACTAATATCGCGTTCAATACCTGAGATTGCGGGTAATAGAGAAGGCAATAAACCGGAAAGACCCGTCAAACCGGCTTCTGCTTCGGCAAAAATCATTTCCTCCGGATCAACATCACCCAGAGGTCGGATTTCAGGCATTAAAAGTGCGTCTGTCCCTGACTTTTGCAGTAACAGATTTTGTAAATTTCTGACCGCACGCCGCGTCGGGAGTAAAATCGTGTAATCTTGCAGGCGGGTTTTTGCATCAAATAGCCCGCTTAGGCCGGGGTCCGACAAAAGCGTCGTCGCAAGTTGCTCCAGAAAGCTATAACCCGAAGGAATATTAAAAACATGTGAGCGCGATGACATGTGCTCATCTTACCAAATTATCGCGGGGCGCGGATATGTTTAGAAATTATTTTTCCTGCAAAATGCGTTCGGCATCCCGCACACCTGCCGGTGTGCCGACATGCAACCATGTGCCTTCTAAAGAACACCCGTAAAGTCGCGCAGCGGCGTGCGCCTCATCCCATAAAACATTAAAAGAAAATGGCTGTGACTTGACCGCTTCAGGTGTCTTATCAAGTAAAGACGGCGACACAATCTGAACACCGGCATAAATCCATTCTGCCCCTGATTGCTCACCTGGTTGCGACCTACGCCTTTCAATCTTGCCATGCTGGGTGTAGTTGAAATCCCCTGCGCCATCATAGCCGGAGCAATTATCTCTTGAGGCCAGTAACAAGCATGAGTCCATCTTCTCAGGTTCAAAAGTGCTTGCCAGCTTTTTGAGCGCAGTCATCTTGTCGTTTGTGATATTTTCAATCCAAAGTATATCAGCGTTACATACAAAAAAAGGCTTGTTGCCAAGCAATGGCAGAGCTTGATAAACGCCACCACCTGTCTCCATCAAACAGGCACGTTCATCGGAAAAAATAATCTCAAAGGGATAATCCAAATCTCTTAAATGAGCTTCAATCATCTCAGATTTGTGATGCAGATTAATTACAACATGCGTTACCCCGAAATCCGCAAGATATGTCAGCATACGGTCTAACAAAGTGACCCCCCCGATTTTGGTCAAAGGTTTGGGCGGATCATTCTCGGAGGCCTGCATTCGCCGCCCCAATCCGGCGGCAAGCACCATAGCGTGGGTGGGTTTAGACTTTGAAGAGGTCATGCTTCCAGTACCTCAGGGACATAAGTCTCAAACCATTCACGCAAATCTGCCAGCGCCTCATGCGCCAAGCCATCTTTGATATAGCCATTTACTCTTGGGATATGTTGCAGATAGCTTGATTTACCCTGCATTTTCGAAAGCCTCACAAAAATACCCAAAATTCTAAGATTCCGCTGTACCCCAAAAATATTATATGCAGTGTCAAAATCTGAAGCATCCAAACCTGTTTCAGCCACATAGAGAGACTTGAACCGTCCCTCATAGTCTTCCGGTAGATCGCGACGCGCATCCTGAAGTAATGACACAACATCATAAGCAGGGTGACCGGCAATACCGTCCTGAATATCAATAAACCCGACCCGTCTAATAGATTGGCGATTACCGAGCCAATGCAAATTGGGCGAATGCACATCTCTGAGCATCATCACATCGTGTATCTTCATAGCCTCAAGCTTACGCACCAGCGAGGCCCAAATCTCTTCCCATTTTGTCAGAGCGGTATCAGGCAAGGACTTCCCTTGTGACGGCATATACCAGTCAATGAATTGTTGAATTTCAGTTAAAATAACCGCCTTGTCATAACGTACGGGCGGACTGACCTTCGCGTCAAATTGCCTGGCTTGCTCAGGATTTTCAGTATCGGCATGATGATAAAGTGCTGCAAGTGCCATGATGGTTTCATGATAAAAAATAGGTAAATGTGGGTCTTTTGCGTCTATGGAGTGGGTGAAATTATGTGTGCCGAAATCCTCGAGAACAAGTAAACCTTGCGCGTCGTCCTGCGCGAAAATTTCAGGAGCTGACAATCCACAACGAATTAAATACGCGCATATATGTCGAAAATCCGTGACGCTATTTGAGAGGAAAACTTTCGCTTTATAGGCATCATTATCATTTGGGAGGGCTTGCCAGTCCATCAGGATAAAGCGCTTATTGTCCAGCTCAAGTCTTTCATAGCGGCGCCTTGATGCGTCGCCAGCCAGCGTCGTTCGCACAGCCTGACCGTAGCCGTTTTTTTCAAGAAAATCAGCAAGCACCTTTTCACGATCAATAAAATCGTCAAGGCCTTGAAAAAAGTCTGCATTATCCGAGTTCACACTGAGTGAACATTGGCGAGTTGAGCCAATATCTTCCAGATGAACCATAACAGCCTGTGTCGCCACATATGTACCAAGCTTTTCAGGCCATTCGACCAGAACGATGCTTTCTGTTTCATCCAGCAGCCCCAATTCGAGGATTTCTTCAGAGCTTTCAAGACGGTAAAGATCAGTATGCAATAATTTAATGTCGCGTGACTCGTAATGCTGAATAAGAGTGAAAGTAGGGCTAGGGACATCTGTGCTCTCACCAAAAATTTGGCGAATAATGCAACGGGCAAGCTCAGTTTTGCCCGCGCCCAAATCACCGGACAATAATAACCAGTCACCTTTTTTTAGCCGGGGGGCTATCCATCCTGCAAAACGCCTGACAGCCGAAACATCGGGCAAATCCAGAGTTACGGAAATTGTCGCATTCCCATTTTCCATAAATGTGGTTGTATAGGGTGAAAATTATTGTCGCAAGGGTTGAAAGTTTTCCAAATGTTTTTATCCTGCAGCAAAATCAGGAAATGACTTATGAATCACATTGTTATTATTGGTGCCGGTCAAGCAGCCGCACAGGCTGTTGTTAGTCTTCGGCAAGGCGGATATGAAGACGCCATCACACTTATCGGTGATGAGCAGGAATTACCATATCAACGCCCGCCGCTTTCAAAAAAATATCTGTCCGGCGAAATGGAAGCCGAACGGCT
>CENJ01008781.1_pt1 | contig 10563 bp, 9 predicted proteins | sample 356161 | NCBI WGS metagenome assembly CENJ01 (sample SAMEA2619531, study PRJEB7988) | marine metagenome | biome: marine biome (ENVO:00000447); feature: surface water layer (ENVO:00002042); material: "saline water (ENVO:00002010), including plankton (ENVO:xxxxxxxx)" | depth 5 m
TCAGGCGAGGATGACAACGGCTTTTCCCGGGAATTGCTGCCAATGCATGTTGTTGGCGGGGTTGGCTGGGCCATTGGGCTGCTTCGCGACAACCCGCCACCTTATGACGTCACCGCCGAACTGGCAGCCGACAGCGGCGCCGGCGAGAGCAGCTACACCGCCTATGACCGCGCCATCACCGACGCGGCTGTCGACTGGATCACCTCGCGGCCCGATGCGGCAGACAGCAAACCCTGGGCCAGCTTTGTGTCGCTTGTCAGCCCGCATTATCCGCTGACAGCCCCATCTGAATTCTACGACCTTTACCATGATCTGGATTTCGATCTCACACCCCAGACGGTTCCTGACCATCCGGAGATCCGGACACTGGCTTCATTCTTTGACTATGAAGCCCACTTCACCCCGGAAAGCCGCCGCGCCGCCATTGCCGGATATTTCGGGCTGACAAGTTTTCTTGATGATTGTGTCGGACGTGTGCTGACGGCGCTGGAGGATAGTGGACAGGCCGAGAATACGGTTGTCATCTATCTCTCGGACCATGGTGAAATGCTTGGGGAAAAGGGTCTCTGGACAAAACAGGTCATGTATGAGGCCTCGGTCGGCATCCCGATGATCATGGCTGGCCCGGGCGTGCCTGCCGGCAATGTCTGCAACACAGCCGTATCACTGGTCGACATCGCCGCCACCGCACTGGACGTCATGGCCCTGCCAGCCGACCCCGATTGCCCCGGCCAGTCACTTCGCGGGTTTGCCGGCGCGCCGGATGATGAAGACCGGACGGTCTTTGCCGAATACCATGATGGCGGATCAAGCACCGGCGCCTTCATGGTGCGATGGCAGAACTGGAAATATGTTCACTATGCCGGTCTGCCGCCGCAACTCTTCGATCTGGCTGCCGATCCCGGGGAATCGACGGATCGTGGCCGCGACCCGGCAGCCGATGCGGTGGCGGCGCGAGCCGAGGGGGTACGGCGCCTGCTGGAGATCTGTGATGCCGGTGCCGTTGACAGGCAATGCCGCGACGACCAGCAGGCGCGGATCGCACGTCTTGGCGGCCGCAAGGCCTGCGAGGAGGCATATCTCTTCAACCACACACCGACACCGACGGAACAGGCGGCACTGGAGTCAGACAATGGCTGAAACTGGCAATCTGGCGGCCGGCGCGGCCTGGATGGACGGCGAGATCATGCCGCTGTCACAGGCGCGGTTGCCGGTCAATGACTGGGGGATCGTGCATAGCGACATAACCTATGATGTCGTTCCGGTCTGGGATGGCGGTTTCTTCCGGCTGGATGATTATCTGGACAGGTTCGGCCGGTCGATGGCATCGCTGCGCATGGATGTCGGCATGACGGCAGCGGACATCCGCGCGGCGCTGAGCGATATGGTTGCCGCCTCGGGATTGCGCGCCGCCTATGTGGCGATGGTGGCCTCACGCGGGGTTCCGTTGATCCCCGGAACGCGTGACCCGCGGGAATGTGGCAATCATTTCTTTGCCTGGTGTGTCCCCTATATCCATATCATGCGGCCGGAACTGCCACCCGAGAGGCGCACCGCCTGGATTGCCAAACATGTGACCCGCATTCCCGAGACAAGCATCGATCCGCGCGTGAAGAACTATCACTGGGGTGATTTCACGGCCGGCCTGTTCGAGGCCAAGGACAAGGGTTATGAAACCGTGATCCTTCTCGATGAGGCGGGCCAGGTGACCGAGGGGCCGGGCTTCAACGTCTTCGCGGTGAAGGGCGACAGGCTGATCACCTCGGATCATGGCATGCTGGAGGGGATCAGCCGCCGCACGGTGCTGGAAATGGCCACCGAACTGGGGCTCGCAACCGAGATCAGGCCGCTGCCGCTGGCCGAATTCATGGATGCCGACGAGATCTTCATATCAAGTTCGGGGGGCGGTGTGATCGCGCTGACGCGCGTCGATGACCGGATTTACAACAACGGGGCGGCCGGGCCGGTCGCCACGGCGCTTCATGAAACATATTGGAACTGGATGAAGCGGCCGCAGATGCGGACCGAAATCCCCTACCTCGCCCCCAATCAGGTGTGAGGCGGTCAGGCCTGACCGGCAACCATCCTTTCAAGCATCGGAAGATAGCTTGCGAATGGCGGCACCTCCATGCCGATTTCCTTGCCGGCCTCGTCATAGCGGCGCACCGCGATGATGGCGTCGAAATGGGGATGAGCTTCAAAGGCGGCTGCCTCCTCGTCGCCCATTGGCCCGCCCTGCAGGTTCAATGAATGCACAGACGCCTCGGACAATGTGTCGAAATAGCCGGGCTCACGCGCGCACAGATAGCGCTTGGCAGCGACATGATAGCGGCAGCAATCAACGACAAGTTCCGGAAAGAACGACTCAAGCACCGCCGCCCCGGCATTTTCATGCTTGCGGTCGGTCTGGTCCTCAAGGAACATCGTCCCCGAGGGCAGCGGCATGCCAATGAATTCGCCGGTAAAATGACCGATATCATGCAGCAGCGCCGCTGCAACCACCTGTTCCTCGTGGCCGTCGCACTGCGCGAAATGCGCAGCCTGCAGCATATGCTCGCCAATGGTCACAGGCTCACCAAGATATTCATCGGCGCCGCGCCGCGTGAAAATCTCGTCAAGAAACGGAATGATCGTGGATTTCGTGAGTTCGTTCATCGCTTCGGTCATCGCAACTTACCCGGTCAGGTCACCCCGGAAAATCCGGGATAACAAAAAGGGTGGCGCCCGCTGGGACCCGTGGCAGCAGCTTTCACTGCTTTGCCTCCCCCCACTGATAATGCCGACATGGTCGGCAGTCTCGATCGAGTACACACAGCGGGCACCGTCTGTTAGCAGTCAGGACGCTTTTTCAAGCTCGACCTCACCGCTCATTATCTTCTCGAACTTCTCGAAGAGCGACTTCGAGAGTTTTTTCGCCGTACTGGTGATCAACCTACCGCCAAGCTGGGCGATCTTGCCACCTGTCTGGGCCTTGGCAGTATAGCGAAGGATCGTGGTTTCACCATCCTCGATTAGTTCGACATCCGCGCCGCCCTTGGCAAATCCGGCGACACCGCCATCGCCTTCGCCGGCAAGGCTGAATGCGTCAGGCGCCTTGCTCGGATCCAGCGTCACGCGGCCACTGAATTTGGCCTTCACCGGCCAGACCTTGAGGATGACTTTCGCCACTAGCTCGGACTCCGATTCCTTTTCAAGCTCCTCGCAGCCGGGAATGCAGGCTTGCAGAATATCCACGTCATTCAACGCCTTATAGACTTTGGCGCGCGGTGCCGGGATGATGATTTCGTCAGCTAATTCCAGTCTTTGGTTCCATTCTGGGTGCCTGCCCGGAAGTTTGTATCAGTCACCGGTTGCCACCACCAGCAGCGCGCTTCCCCAACACACTAGCCTTACCCTTTAGAGTTCCCCAATCGACCGGCTGTGGAAAGCTATATCATTGCCTGAGGCTGTGACCAATGATCGCAATCATCATAACAAACGCGTGATCGCCCAAAATTATACGCTGTCTGAGCGGCAAAAAGTCTCACAATCCTGTACACGTTACCGCGCTGCTTGATGGTGGCATCATCGCCGGTGATCATTGCCAGCCACTGGAATGCCTGCGTTTTGCTCTACACATGACGTCGGTTAGGACTATATCTTACAGGGTGTCCCACTGACATGCCGACGCGCCGTTCGAGCCAGGCACGCGACCCGGCAAGGTGTTTAGAAGGAGAGTTGATATGAAGCCATCGTTTGACCGGTTTGGGGCGTTTGCACGCAGCATGGCCATGGCCGGGATGATCGCCAGCTCTGTGAGCATCGCCGCCAGCGCCGAGATGATCACATCGCACGGCATCTCGACCTTTGGTGAACTCAAATACAGCGCTGATTTCCCGCATCTGGACTATGTGAATCCCGACGCGCCGAAAGGTGGCGAGATCTCGGTCTGGGGCTTTGGCTCGTTCGACTCGATGCACCCCTACACGACCAAGGGCCGGGCTGGACAACTATCCTCGATGTTCTTTGAGAGCCTTCTTGAAGATACGGCTGACGAGGCCGATGCCGTTTACGGCCTTCTCGCCGAATCCCTCGAATATCCGGCCGACAGAAGCCACGTTATCTTCAACATGCGGCCCGAGGCCCGCTTTTCCGACGGCTCGCCGCTGACCGCAAAGGATGTTGTGTTTTCCTACGAAACCCTGCGCGACAAGGGGCTGCCCTCGTTCCGCGCGGTGATCGAGAAACAGATCGAAAGCGCCGAAATCCTGTCACCCCACCGGGTGAAATTCACTTTCAAACAGGGTATCCCGACCCGCGATTTGCCACTGACCGTCGGCGGCCTGCCCATTTTCTCCAAGGAATGGTACGACTCCACCGGCGCTGATTTCGAGGATTCGACCCTTACCCCCGGCCTTGGCTCCGGTCCCTATGTTCTGGACTCGCTCGATGTCGGCCAGCAGATTATCTATCGCCGCAACCCCGATTACTGGGGCAAGGACCTGCCGATCAATCGCGGGCGGCATAATTTCGACCGCATCCGGATCGAATATTTCGCCGATTACAACAGCGCGTTTGAAGGATTCAAGGCCGGTACCTACACCTTCCGGAACGAGGCTTCGTCAAAAATCTGGGCCACCGGCTATGACTTCCCCGCCATCGAGAAAGGCTGGGCGGTCAAGGACACGCCGCCTGACGGCACGCTGGCCAGCGGCCAGTCCTTTATCTTCAACCTGCGGCGGGCAAAATTTCAGGACATCCGGGTGCGTGAGGCCATCGGCCTGATGTTCAATTTCGAATGGTCGAACAAGACGCTGTTCTACGGCATCTATGCCCGCATCAATTCGTTCTGGGAAAACAGCCATCTGAAGGCCGCCGGCCTGCCAAATGACGGCGAGTTGGCGCTGCTCCGCCCGCTTGCCAATATCCTTCCCGACGGTGTTCTGGACAGCGAGGCGGTGCTGGCACCAACATCGTCGGAACGCCAGCTTGACCGCCGCAATCTTCGCCGTGCCTCGGCGCTGCTTGACGAGGCGGGATGGGAAGTCGGCGATGACGGCATGCGCCGCAATGCCGAGGGCCAGACGCTGAAGGTCGAAATCCTGAACGATTCTCAGTCCTTCGACAGGGTGATCAACCCCTATGTCGAGAATCTGCGCGCGCTTGGCGTCGAGGCCGTTCATACCCGCATCGACAATGCCCAGATGACCGAGCGTGAGCGGAATTTCGATTTCGACATGGTGACCGGCAATTTCCGTACCCAGCTGACACCCAGTTCCGAGCTTGAACAATATTTTGGCTCGGAAAGCGCCGAATTCTCGATCTTCAATCTTGCCGGCTATGGCAGCGAGGCGGCGGACAGGCTGATCGCGGATGTGAAAGCCGCAGAGACCCGCAATGAGCTTGACGATGCCACAAGGGCGCTCGACCGCGTATTGCGGGCCGGAAAATTCTGGGTGCCACAATGGTTTCGGAATATTCATACCGTCGCCTATTACGACATGTATCGCTATCCGGACACCCTGCCCCCCTATGCGCTTGGCACGCTTGATTTCTGGTGGTTCGACCAGCAGGCTCATGACAGGCTGAAGGCCGCCGGCGCCTTCTGATACCGGTCATGGAGGCTGTTCCCTTATGAGCGCCTATATCCTGCGCAGACTGGCCCTGATCCTGCCAACCCTGTTCGGCATCATGCTGATCAATTTCGTTCTGGTGCAATTTGTGCCGGGCGGGCCGATCGAACAGATCCTCTCGCAGCTGGAGCAGGAAACCGGCGTTTTTGACAACATTGCTGGCGGTGGCGGTGAAATCAGGCAGGCCAGCGAGCGCGGCGATTATCTTGGCGCACAGGGGCTGCCGGAAGATTTCGTGGCCGATCTCGAACGCCAGTTCGGCTTCGACAAACCGCCGCTGGAGCGGTTCCTGTCGATGCTGTGGGGCTATATGAGGTTTGATTTCGGCGAGAGCTATTTCCGCTCGATCAGCGTCACCGACCTGATCGTCGAGAAAATGCCGGTGTCGATCTCGCTGGGGTTATGGACAACGCTTCTGGCCTATCTGATCTCGATCCCGCTTGGCATCCGCAAGGCGGTCCGCGATGGCAGCAGCTTTGACAGCTGGACCTCCAGCCTGATCATTGTCGGCTACGCCATTCCGGGATTCCTGTTCGCGATCCTGCTGCTGGTGCTGTTCGCCGGCGGATCCTATGTAAAAATCTTCCCGCTTCGCGGCCTGGTCTCACCCGATTTCGCCGATATGTCGGCCTGGCGCCAGATCCTCGATTATTTCTGGCATATCGCGTTGCCGGTCATCGCCTCGACGATCTCCGCCTTCGCGACGCTGACCCTGCTGACAAAGAATTCCTTCCTCGATGAAATCCGCAAGCAATATGTGCTGACGGCGCGCGCCAAGGGCCTGACCGAGAACCGCGTCCTCTATGGCCATGTCTTCCGCAACGCCATGCTGATTGTGATCGCCGGCTTTCCGGCGGTGTTTGTCTCGGTCTTTTTCGGCAGCTCGCTGATCATCGAAACGATATTCTCGCTCGACGGGCTCGGCCGCATGGGGTTCGAGGCGGCGGTGGCCCGCGACTATCCGGTTGTCTTCGGCACGCTGTTCATTTTCAGCCTGATAGGCCTTGTGATCGGCCTGATCTCGGATCTGATGTATGTCTGGATCGACCCGCGGATCGATTTTGAATCGAGGCTGTCATGAGCCCGGGTAGTCAAAACAATGGCAGCCAGAGTCAAGTCAGCCAGAGTCAAGTCAGCCCGGGACAAGTCACCTTGAACCGGCGGCGCTGGCAGAATTTCCGGCGCAACCGCCGCGCCTTCATCTCGCTGATTGTCTTCAGCGTCTGTTTCATCGTCTCGCTATTCGCCGAGATTTTGGCCAATGACAGGCCGATCCTGGTGAAATACCGGGACGGTTTCTATATGCCGGTCTTCCAGTTCTATTCCGAAAAAAGCTTTGGCGGCGACCTTCGGACCGAGGCGATCTATGGCGATATCGAGGTACAGTGCCTGATCATCACCGGCGGGATCGAGGCCTGCTGGGACACGCCCGAGATCCTGATCGAGGATGCCGCGGACGGGCGCATTGATGGCCGGGAGATTGCGCGCGGATGGCTTGTCTGGCCGCTGATCCCCTATCATCATTCGACCATCGCGACGCTCGATGGCCCGGCCCCCTCCCCGCCGGATGATGATCACTGGCTTGGCACCGATGATACGGCGCGCGATGTGCTGGCGCGGATCATTTACGGATTCCGGCTTTCGGTGCTGTTCGCCATCATCGTCTCGGTGATGGCGTCGGCCATCGGCATCCTTGTCGGAGCCGTGCAGGGTTATCTTGGCGGCCGCACCGACCTGCTGGCGCAGAGGCTGATCGAAATATGGGGGGCGACGCCTTCGCTCTATATCATCATCATCGTCTCGGCGATCTGGCGCATGGATTTCTGGCTTCTGGTCTTCCTGATGACGCTGTTCAGCTGGACAGCTCTGGTCGGGGTTGTGCGGGCGGAATTCCTGCGGGCGCGCAATTTCGAATATGTGCAGGCGGCAAAGGCACTTGGCGTACGGCCGCTGGCAATCATGTTCAGGCATGTGCTGCCGAACGCCATGGTGGCGACGCTGACAATGCTGCCCTTCATTGTCACGGGTGCCATCGGCTCGCTGGCGGCGCTTGATTTCCTCGGTTTCGGTCTTCCCTCCTCGGCGCCATCGCTTGGCGAGCTGACACTTCAGGCAAAGCAGAACCTGCAGGCGCCCTGGCTTGGCCTGACGGCGTTCCTTGTCTTTGCCTTCCTGCTGGCGCTGCTTGTCTTCATCTTCGAGGGCGTGCGCGACGCCTTCGACCCGCGAAAGACATTTTCATGACCACGCCGCTCCTGTCCCTTCGCGATCTGCAGATCGGCTTCCGGCGAGATGGTGTGATCACACCGGCTGTCACATCACTGTCGCTTGATATCATGCCGGGCGAAACGGTAGCGCTTGTCGGCGAAAGCGGGTCCGGCAAATCGGTGTCGGCGCTGGCAAGCCTCGGCCTGCTTGCCGATAACGCCGTGCAGCGCGGTGATATAAGCTGGAAAGGCGCGCCCATAAACCCGCATGACGAAAGTTTCATGCAGGGGCTTCGCGGCAACCAGATCGGCATGGTCTTTCAGGAGCCGATGACATCGCTCAACCCGCTTCACACCATCGAACGGCAGATTGGCGAGGCCCTGCAACTTCATCAACGGCTGCTGCCAGCGCAGACCCGCGAGCGCACCATCGACCTGCTGCACCGCGTCGGCATCCCCGACCCGCAGGGGCGGCTGGCATCCTACCCGCATGAGCTGTCAGGTGGTCAGCGCCAGCGTGTGATGATCGCCATGGCGCTGGCGAATGGTCCCGACCTGTTGATCGCCGATGAACCGACGACGGCGCTGGATGTCACCATCGAGGCGCAAATCCTCGACCTGCTGGCCGAACTGAAACGCGACACCGGGCTTTCGATGCTGTTCATCACGCATGATCTCGGCGTGGTCAGGCAGATTGCGGACCGTGTCTTTGTCATGCGGCAGGGTGAACTTGTCGAGAGCGGCCAGGCGGCGGATATCTTTGCCGCCCCGCGCAAGACCTATACGAAAGACCTGATCGCCGCACAGCCGCAGGGCATCCACACCGCGCGGAAAGGCGAAGCCGCCGATCTGCTGGTGGCGCGGGACATCAAGGTGCATTTCCCGGTCCGCGGCGGGATGCTGCGCCGCACACGAAGCGTGATCAAGGCAGTCGACGGTGTCGATCTGGAGGTGAAAGCCGGCCGCACGGTTGGCATTGTCGGGGAAAGCGGGTCAGGCAAATCGACGCTTGCCCGCGCCATCACCCAGCTTGTCACCTGTCAGGGCCGCATCACCTTTGATGATGCCGAGATCAACCAGCGCAACAAACGGCGGCTGCAGGCCTTCCGCCGGCAGGTGCAGATCGTCTTTCAGGACCCGTTCGGGTCATTGTCACCGCGCATGTCTGTCGATGACATCATTGCCGAGGGGCTGGTCGCGCATGACATCGGCACGGCGGAGGAACGCCGTGCGGCGGTGGCCGAGGTGTTGCAGGAGGTCGGGCTGAACCCGGCGGTGGCCGGCAATTACCCGCATGAATTCTCCGGCGGCCAGCGACAGCGGATCGCCATTGCCAGGGCGCTGATCCTGAAACCGCGGATCATCCTGTTCGATGAACCGACCTCGGCCCTCGACATGACCGTCCAGAAATCGCTGATTGCGCTTCTCGGCGGGTTGCAGCAGCGCTTCGGCCTTGGCTATCTGTTCATCAGCCATGATATCGCGCTGATCGGGTCAATCAGCGATGATATGATCGTGATGAAGGATGGCGTTGTCGTCGAACGCGGCGCGACACAGGACATCATGCAGGCCCCGCAACATCCCTATACGATCGATCTGATTGCCGCGGCGCGGCGCAAGAGCGCCTGACCATGGCTCACGCGCCCCGAACCGGAACCCCATGATGTGATGCAGGAAACCGACCCCCTCACCACGCTGCGGATTACCGACGCCATTACCCGCATGTTTGTCGAGCGCGGCGATGCCTGCCTCCGTGAATTCACCCTGCGGACCGGACGCCGGGTCGACATCATCGCCATCGGCAATGGCGGCGAGATCACGATTGTCGAGGTGAAGTCCTCGCGGCAGGATTTCCTCAGCGACCGAAAATGGCATGAATATCCGGAATGGGCCGACAGGTTCTATTTTGCCGTCGCCGATGATTTTCCGCGCGATATCCTGCCCGAAGAAGGCGAATGCGGCATCATCATTACCGATGGATTTGATTGTCTGGAGGTGCGACCGGCCCCTCTGTCACGGCTGGCGGCGCAGCGACGAGGCCATCTGACGCGGCGGCTGGCGCATGTCGCGATGCGGCGGCTTGAATTTGCCAGCTCTGGCACCGGCACCGGTACAGGGCCCGCCCCCGAAGAGGCGGATGACGCACCGGAATAGCCGCGAGGTCGTAAAGCCAGCCATGGCGGGACCTTAAGTGAGCTTTCCTTCCAGCACATAGCGCAGGATCTGCACGATTTGCTCCGGCGTCTCGGTGACGGCGAGCGCCGCCGCATCGACTTCCTTCAGCGCGTGCTGATGGTCCGGTCCGTGCATAATGATCAGCGACTTGCCAAGCGCCGCCGCATAGCCGGCATCAAAGGCCGCATTCCATTGCCGGTATTTCTCGCCAAACCGCACCACGACGATATCAGCGGCGGTGATGCCATTGCGGGTGCGGATTGCGTTCACATTGGCGCCCTTGTTGTCGTGCCAGAACTTGTCAGGCTCGGCCCCGAGAATGTGAACACCGCAATCATCGCTTGCCTCATGGTCGGTGACCGGCCCGGAAAAAATCACGTCCAGCCCGGCCGCGCCGGCGATGATCTGGTCTCGCCAGTCAGTGTGGATTTCACCCGACAGGTAAACAGTGAGGCTCATGAAATGTCCCTTTGCACATTGAACTTGATCTGCTTGCAGAATCGCTTGCCGCTACTTGAAATGGGGGCTTGGGCCGCCACCTGCAAGCGGTGAAAAACAACCCGCTAGCG
>CENJ01011783.1_pt1 | contig 10552 bp, 11 predicted proteins | sample 356161 | NCBI WGS metagenome assembly CENJ01 (sample SAMEA2619531, study PRJEB7988) | marine metagenome | biome: marine biome (ENVO:00000447); feature: surface water layer (ENVO:00002042); material: "saline water (ENVO:00002010), including plankton (ENVO:xxxxxxxx)" | depth 5 m
TAAATTATCATGAAAAATTTTGAGTTATTTTTAGAATTAACCCGCCTTAAAAAACCAATAGGATTCTTGCTTCTGTTCTGGCCATGTCTTTGGGGGCTTACTATTGCTTACAACTTCTCAAACAATAATTTTCTTTTTTTTAAGCACTGTATATTATTTTTGATAGGGGCAATTTTAATGAGGTCTGCTGGTTGTGTTGTCAATGACATACTAGACAGAAAAATAGATAAAATGGTAGAAAGAACAAAAAACAGACCAATAGCAAGTGGTCAAATCTCTGTAAAACTAAGCTTGGTTTTAGTTTTGCTTTTATGTTTAACTGCCTTAATTATTTTGATTCAATTTAATCTAAATACAATTATTCTGGGGCTAGCATCAATGCCTTTTGCTTTTACTTACCCATTAATGAAAAGATTTACTTATTGGCCACAGTTATTTTTAGGCATTACTTTTAATTACGGAATCATAATGGCATGGGTCTCAATCACTAACGAATTAAACATTTATCCCATAATATTTTACCTAGGAGCCATATTTTGGACACTAGGTTACGACACTATATATGGATTCCAAGATATTAAAGATGACGAAATAATAGGAGTAAAATCAACATCGATAAAATTTAAAAAAAACCCAAAGATATTTCTAATTTCATGTTATCTAATTTTTTATATATCGTTACTCATTTTGGGAATCTTTATGTCTTATAACATATATTATTTTTTATTTTCCATATTAATTTTTTTACACTTAATGTATTTCCAAATTAAACGTCTGAAAGTTTTAGAGCCAATCTCATGCATAAGAATATTTAAAAGTAACAACTTTTTAGGATTATTAGTTTTTTTAAATATATTAATAGGGAATTCTTTCTAATGACCAATTATCAAATTTTAAAAAGATTATATGTAAACTACACAAAAAAATATCTTAACAAAATACTTATAGCCTTGGTATTCTCTATTATCTTAGCCAGTAGTACTTCTTCAATTGCTTATTTGCTTGACCCCGCGATAGAAAAAATTTTCATAAACAAAGATAAAAGTCTCATTTTTGTAATTCCATTTTTAATAATAATTGCATTTGCCTCAAAGGGCGTATCACTTTATGGGGCTAAAGTGATAATGATCAATATTTCTGAAGAGATTAAAAAATCACTTCAAATGGATATGATGAAATCTTTAATTAAAGCAGATACTGACTTCATAGAAAAGAAACACTCCGGAAAGATTATTACTAATTTAATAAACGATGTAAACTTTATGACTTCACTTGTGAGTGTAGCAATATTAAACTTGTTTAAAGATACCTTAACACTTATTGGTTTATTAACAGTAATGTTTTATCAGAATTGGAAGTTATCTTTGGTGGCAATTATAATGATACCATTAGCAAGTTTTTTTGCAAACATTCTAGGTAAACGTATCACAAAAGTTACTTTTCAAGCTATGGATAAAGCGGGGATATTAAACACCTTTTTAATAGAAATATTTAAAAATCATAAATTAATTAAAATTTTTCAAAAAGAAACATATGAAACTGCAAGAGCTGATCAAGCTCTTACGGGTCAAATGAGTAGGACAAAAAAACTTAATCAAATTTATGCAAGGTCATCGCCTATAATGGAAGTTTTGACGGGTTTTATGATTGCGATTCTAATATTTTATTCAGGAAACTTAATTATAAAAGATGAATTGGGTATTAATAACTTTTTTTCATTTTTAGCTGCAATGATGCTTGCTTACCAACCAGTAAGATCTCTTGCCACATTAAACATAACAATTAACCAGGGATTAGCTGGTGCAAAAAGAATTATGCCAATTATAGATCTCAAAGAAAAGATTGTCGACAATCCTAATAACGAAAAAATTCAAATTGATAAAGGTAAAATAGAGTTTGAAAATATTAATTTTGATTATGATGATGAAAATAAACCAGTTTTAAAAAAAGTAAATTTAATTATTGTTGCTGGAAAGATGACATCACTAGTTGGTCATAGTGGAGCAGGAAAAACAACTATTCTAAATCTGATTCCAAGATTTTATGATCCAAAAAGTGGCGATATTAAAATTGATAATCATTCAATATATACTAAAAGACTATCTTCGCTGAGAAATGAAATATCTTTAGTAAGTCAGGAAACAACTTTGTTCGATGATACTATTCTAAATAATATTAAATATGCAAATTTGGATGCAACTGAGAGTGAAATCCATGAAGCGGCAAAGCTATCACATTGTGATGAATTTATAGAAAATTTACCTAAGAAGTACGATACCTTAATTGGAGAAAATGGTGTTAGATTATCAGGAGGAGAAAAACAAAGATTGTCGATTGCAAGAGCAATTTTAAAAAAAAGTAAAATAATTCTTTTAGATGAAGCAACCTCGTCATTAGACTCTGAGACTGAGGAAAAAATCCAAGGTGCACTTAATTACTTAACAAAAGACAGAACAACATTGGTAATAGCTCACAGACTCTCGACAATACTTAATTCTAATAAAATTTATGTAATAGATAAAGGTGAAGTAATAGCTGAAGGTAATCATGAAGAATTAGTCAAAAATTCAGATCTTTATAAAAATTTCTATGAAAAACAAATTCAAAAAAGTTGATGAGAATAGTCTATAGTTTTTTGGTATACATAGTTATTATCTTATCTCCATTAATAATTATTTATAGAATTTTTAAGAAAAAAGAGAATCCTAAAAGGTTTTTAGAAAAATTTTCTTTAAACAAAGAAAAAAGGAGACAAGGTAAACTAGTTTGGTTCCATTGTTCAAGTGTAGGTGAGCTTCTAAGTGTTGTTCCATTGATTCAAGAGTTTGAAAAAATAAAAGATATTAAACAAATTTTGGTAACTACCTCAACTTTAAGTTCGTCGAAAATATTTAAAAAATTCAGATTCAAAAAAACTTTACACCAGTTTTATCCTTTAGATAATATTTACATAGTAAATAATTTTTTGAATTACTGGAAACCTTCGTCTGTAATTTTTGTAGAGTCTGAAATTTGGCCTACAATGATCTACGAATTAAAAAAGAAAAAAATCAAAGTTGTTTTGGTAAATGCAAGAATGAGTGAAAAGTCATTTAAAAGATGGTTTTCTTTTAGATATTTCGGTAAAAATATTCTTGAAAAATTTGATTATATATTTCCTCAAAACAAAGAGACATTTTCATACTTTAAGAAATTAGGTGTCAACAAACTTAAATTTTTAGGAAATCTTAAATTTATCAATACACACAATGATAAACTAAAAAATATTAATAAAAAACATTTTAAAAATAGAACAGTTTTATGTTCTGCGAGTACACACCATAACGAGGAAGAAATTTTTGCAAATTTACATATTAGATATAAAAAAAAGATTCCTAATTTAATGACAATAGTTATTCCAAGACATGTGGAGCGAACCCATGAAATCACTCAAATGTTGGAAAAAAAAAGATTAAAATTTACAAAGCATAGTGAAAATAAAAAAAATTTTCAAAATCATGATTTTTATATTGTTGACAGTTATGGAGAAAGTAAATCATTTTATAAAATAAGTAATGTTGTCTTTTTAGGGGGGTCTTTGGTTCCGAAAGGAGGACAAAATCCACTAGAAGCCTTAAGGTTTGGTTGTAATATCTTACATGGAAATTACACTTTTAATTTTAAGGATGTTTATAAAATGTTGGGAAAAGAAAAATTATCCTTGAAGGTGAATAATATCAAAGATTTGGAAAAGAAGGCATTGAATTTATTAAAGAATAAAAGAAATAATTTGAATAAAATTAAAAAAATCAAAAAAATCGGAGATTTAATTTTAAAGAAAAACTTTAACGAATTAAAAGTTATTATTTGATGAAATTTAATAAGCCAAAATTTTGGGATAAAAGAGATCATATCAGTTTGTTTTCAATATTGTTATTGCCATTATCATTGATTGCTATCATTAAAAATTATTACGAAAATAGCAAAATAAAAAAAAATTTTTATGATTTAAAAACAATTTGTGTTGGAAATATTTACATCGGTGGTACCGGCAAAACACCTCTTGTTAATAATCTGGCAGCTCACTTTAAAAAAAGATTTAGAACTTTCATAATTAAGAAAAATTACACCTCTCACTTAGATGAAAAAAAGCTTTTAGAGTCAAAACATAAAGTAATTTTTGAAAAAACGAGAGAATTGTCTATTAAAAAAGCTGAAAATGCAAAAGCGGAAATGTTAATATTTGATGATGGATTACAAGAAAAAAAGATAAATTACGATTTAAAAATAGTTTGTTTTAACTCTCTTAAATTAAATGGAAATGGATTCATATTACCTGCTGGACCTTTGCGAGAAAGATTAAGCAGTATCAAAAATTACGATATCGTTCTTATTAATGGAAATCTTAATAAAGAGTCTAAAAATTTTATTAATAAAATCAAAAATATAAATCCAAGTATAAAAATTTTTACAGGAAAGTATTTACCTAAAAATTATTCTAAATTTAAGAAAAAGAAGTTCATTATATTTAGTGGCATAGGAAATCCTCATACTTTTTCAGATACTCTTAAAAGTTTGAAAATTAAATTTAATAGCTATGAAAAATTTCCAGACCACTATGATTATAAAGAGAAAGATTTACAAAAATTAAAAAGCTTGGCGAAACTTAAAAATTGTGAGCTATTAACAACTGAGAAAGATTATTTTAGAATAAAAAAATCATTTAGAAAAAATATAAATTATTTAAAAGTTGAATTGTTAATTGATCAAGAAAAACAGTTTTATAAATATTTGAGTGAGAGATTATGAAATTAATAAGATATTTGCTCGAATATATTTTGATTATCGTTCTTTTTGGTTTATTTAAACTATTGGGATATAGAATTGCATCGGAATTTGGATTCTTTCTTGGAAAAACATTTGGACCTTTTTTTAGATCAAAAAAAATAATCAAAAATAATTTAATTAAGTTTGATAATTCTTTAACTCCTAAAAAAATTTCAAGTATAACAAAAGAGATGTGGGGCAATTATGGGAGGATGCTATCTGAATATCCTTACATTTCCAGTTTTAGAAAAGGTCATTTAGATGAATATATTAAAATTGAAAATCAAGGGAAATTAGAGGAAATTAAGAAGGGTCAACCAGTAGTTTTCATTTCAGCTCACTTCAGCAATTTTGAATTGATGGCTATGATTATAGAAAAAGCAGGGGTTAATTTATCTGCGATTTACAGACCGTTGAATAATAAAATGGTCAATTCAATTATGGAGCCAATCCGTAAAAAATATATTTGTAAAAATCAAATTAAAAAAGGGATTAACGGGGTTAGAGAGTCTTTAATGTTTTTTAAACAGGGTGTAAGTATTGCGATTATGATTGATCAAAGAGTAAGCGAGGGTGAAAAAATAAATTTTTTTAATTATCCGGCTTATACAACGACTATTCCTGCTCAATTTGTAAAAAAATTCAAATGTAAAATTCAACCAGTTCACATTGAACGATATGACAAAATTAATTTTAAAATCACTTTTGATGAACAAATAATTATTGGGGAGAATGAAAACAATGCTTCGATTAGTCTTAAACTCAATCAATGGCTTGAGAATAAAATTAGAAAAAATCCCTCGCAGTGGATATGGACACATGATAGATGGAAATAATTAGTCATTTATTTTTCTCTTCTCTTTTTAATTGAGCTTCTTTATATGAAAAATATGCTTCTTGAAGTTCAACATTCCAGTAATTAAGATTTTGTATATATACTTTTTGCTTAGATACCGCACAAATAACATGATCCCCTGGCTCTATTATTTCAAACTTATTTGGCAAGTATTTTAATTTAGCTAATTTATTTTTCATTTTTAAGTTATAAGATTAGTATAGATGAATGTAGGAATTATTGGAAGCGGTGGAAGAGAGCATACGATATGTTATATGCTTAATAAATCGAAAAAAATATCCAAAATTTTTTGCTTTCCAGGTAATGCAGGTACAAATCTGATTGCACAAAATGTCAATTTAGATCCTGATAACTTCTCTAAATTGGAAGAATACTGCGTAAGAAAAGATATTAAATTGTTAGTGGTCGGACCTGAAAAACCTTTAGTAAATGGAATTGTTAATCATTTTAAAGATAAGTCGATAAGAGTGTTCGGCCCAGATAAAATATCGTCAAAACTTGAAGGTTCAAAAATTTTTACTAAACAAATTTGTCAAAAAAATAATATTCCAACTTCAAAGTTTAAAATTTGTGAAAGTTTAAAAGAAACACTAGATTATTTAAAGAACAGTTATTTTCCTATTGTTATAAAGGCTGACGGTTTGGCATCAGGAAAAGGAGTTTATATCTGTAAAAATTTTAATGATGCAAAAATAGCTTCTGAGGAAATTTTTAACGGAAAATTTGGCATTGCTGAAAAAATTTTAGTTGAGGAATTTTTAGACGGTGAGGAAATGAGTTATTTCATTGTCACTGATGGGAAAGATTATAAATTTTTTGGTTCAGCTCAAGATCACAAAAGGGTTGGTGAGGGTGATACAGGTAAAAATACAGGAGGTATGGGTTGTTATTCACCGTCAAGGCTTCTAAATGATCATTTGGAATTAAAGATTAAAACAAAAATAATTGAACCCACTTTAAATGCAATAAATGAGCATGGTGGAAACTACAAAGGTTTTCTGTATGTTGGTCTCATGATTAAAGAAGGTGAGCCCTTTTTAATAGAATTTAATGTAAGAATGGGGGATCCTGAGTGTCAAACTATCTTGCCTACTCTTAAGACAGATTTATTGGATATATTTTTATCATGCTGTGACGGTACATTAAATGAAACAAAGATAAGTTTTTCTAATTCAAGAAGTATTTGTGTTGTTTTGTGTTCAAAAGGTTATCCAGGAAAATTTGAAAACAATATTCAAATAAATGGATTAGATCAACTCAAACTACTTGAAAATCAAAAAGTTTTTCATGCTGGGACTATAAAAACAAAAACTGGGATAATTTCCAACGGTGGAAGAGTTTTAAACTTTGTTTCAATCTCAGAAGATTTTTCGAAATGTAGAAACGAAGCAATTAATTTAATTAAAAAATTAAATTGGGAAAACGGCTACTTTAGGAGAGATATTGGACATAAAGTAATTAAAATATGAGAATAATTTCAGGATTAAATAAAGGGAAAAAACTAATTATACCTAGTGATAAAACAACTAGGCCTTTAAAAGATATGGCAAAAGAGTCTATATTTAATATTTTGGTTCATGCCAAATATGTTAATTTTCATCTCAAAGACAGTAAAGTTTTGGATTTATTTTCAGGAATTGGCTCGTTTGGATTAGAATGTATCTCTAGAGGCTCAAAATTCGTGTTTTTTCTTGAAAATTATCCTCCAGTTTTAGAAATTTTGAAAATTAATATTTCAAATCTTAATTACCAGAATAAATCAAAAGTATTAGATATTGATGTATTCAAAATAAATAATAATACTTTTAAAGAAGATCAAAAATTTCAGATCATTTTTTGTGATCCACCTTACAGAGAAAAAAAAATAGAATTATTGATAAAGAATATTATTGAATTGGATATCTTAGAAAAAAATGGAATAATCATTATTCACAGAAAAAAAGATGATTTAGATACCTATCCAGAAAAATTTGAAATAGTTGATACAAAGAATTATGGTTTATCAACTTTTGTTTTTGGGAGGAAATCTAACTAAGTATTCTTTTGGTCTCTATTTTGATCGACTCGACTGCTGGCTGATCAAATGGGTTTATCTTCATTAATTTACCTAATAGAATTGTTTCCAACATAAAATACGTAAAAATTATACCTAAACTTTCCTCATCTTTATAACATATTTCAAAGCTTCTAAATTTCAGACCTCGTTTTTTGAAAACTCTTTTTACTGCTTCTTTCTGTGCCATCATCACTGATTTTATACTTTTGTTTTTTAAAAAGCTATAACCTGGTAACAAACTCTTATTCTTAATTTTTGGTGTTTTGTTATCAATTGCATCAAAGATTGTATAAAAATTATTTTTATTTCCATCTAAATATAGCTGCATTAAGCTATGATTGTCTTTAGGTAAGTTTGAAATAATTGGAAAAAAACCTTTTCCTTTTTTACCTAAACTCTCAGATAATAATTGCTGATACCATTCAAGAAGACTATTAAAGTTTTCGTCAAAATTAAGTAATACTGAGTTAGTCTTACCAGATAGATAAAATTTATGCATCATATCAACATTATTTATTAATATATTCATGAAGTTTTTATTTCTTATTAAATTATCAAATTTTTTAAATTTCTCGCTTTTTAGGCCAAAGAGCTCGGCTGGTAACATTCCAACTTCAGATAAAGCCGAATATCTCCCACCAACAAAATTTCTATGTTCAATAATTTCTGATTTTAATTTTAAGGCTAGTGTCATTAAGTAACTTTTCCTGTTTTGAGTTATAAATAACCTGTTACTACCAGAAAAAATATTCTGATTTACAATTGTCTCAAGGGTTGATCCTGATTTTGAGATAATTATATCTAGATTTTTATTTTTAACCTTTTTTGGAATTTTCACATTTAAATTATCAAAAAAATAAGCTTTTTTTTTAATCTTAAATCTTAAAAAGTCGTAAATTGACTTTATGCATAAAGAAGAACCACCAAGTCCATATATACTAAATGTTTTATACTTTTTAAATTTAGAAATTTTTTTTCTATTATAAGAATACTTATAATCATTTGAGAAAGAATTAATGACTTTGAAACTAGTGTTTTTTTTTGATAAAATTTCATTAAATATTTTTTTAATCTTTTTATTGTTCTTTTTTTTTAAATTGAAACAAGTTATCTTTATTTTTTTAGAAAACATTATTCTTTTATTTTTTCTAAAACAAAACTCTCTGTCTCACTAGAGGAAGACGATTCTAAAACTTCTTCATCATCTTTAATTGAACTCAAAAGGTCCTCAATTTCATTTTCTATATTCTCAATTTGAGTGGTTTCAGCAACGTCTTTAGGGGTAGGTAGATCATTAAAACTAGGAGGCAAAATTAGGGGATTTTTCTTGATGACCAAAAATTCATCGCTGCTTTCATATTTTTTTCCCTGCAAAGCATCCTTTACATTTTGGCACGAGCTAAGAAAAAATAATATGATTAAAAAGAAATAATTTTTATTCATGTATATCTTTTTTATATAATAGTTCAGCTAAAATAAGGCAAATGACACCTACTGTTATAAAGATATCAGCTATATTAAATATAAACCAGTGAAAATTACCTATATGAAAGTCAATAAAATCTGGCACTGATCCATAATAAAGCCTATCAAAAAGATTTCCAAAAGATCCACCTAAAATTAATAAAAAAAAATATTTTCTGAAATCTTTTGTAACAACTATTAAATAAATAATTAATAGATTTATTAACACGATAAGTGCTGTAAAAACATTGTAGGTTAATTCATTTGAAAATGAAAATAAGCCAAAAGCAATTCCTGTATTCCAAACTAAAAATGAGTTTAAAAAAGAAGTTATATATATTTCTGAAATATCAGTCTTTTCCACTAGTTCAATAACATAAATTTTAGAAAATCTGTCTATAAAGAAAAGAATAAGAACAAATATTGAGTTAAAGAAAAACTTATACACTTTAATTTTTATTAGAGCATGAATGTCTCTCACATCCGTTTTTATTAATTTTCCAACAAACTGAGCATTTCTGTCCCTCTGCTTTAACAGTATTTACTTTTATTGAATTTTCCTTATCTTTTGCTTTAGTTATTTTTGCAAATGAAGTAATGCATATTTCTGAAAAGTCGTAATTTTTTCCCAGATTATAATTTTCTTCATCTAGCTCAATTTCGATATTTGCTTCTAAGCTCGATCCTATAATTTTATTAGCTCGCATTTCTTCAATGCTTGAATTAGCCTCATTTCTTATATCAATTATCTTTTTCCAATTTTTTTCTAGCGTTATATTGTTCCATGACTTTGGAAATATATTTAATTTTTTTAAATGGATGCTTTTTTTGTCATTATTTTTGTTTACTAACTTAAATATTTCTTCTGTAGTAAAAGATAATATAGGTGCGAACCATTTTAATAAACTATCTAAGATAACATTTAGTAATAACTGACAATCTTTTCTTTTTTTTGAATTTTTTTCATCACAGTACAAAGTATCTTTTCTAATATCAAAATAAAAAGATGAAAGATCCACAGTGCAAAAATTTAGTAATTCTTTATAAATCAGATGAATATTATAAGAATTAAAATGTTTCAAAAAGCTTTCATTCAAATTATATAATTTGTGAAGCATTAATTGTTCAAGTTCTGGTAATGTATCAACTTTAATTTTTAGTAAATCGATTTCACTCAATTCATCGTTCAAATTGCCTAATAAATATCTAAATGTATTTCTTAGTTTTCTATAAGCATCTGCGTGTTGTTCTAAAATTTTATGGTCTATCCTCAAATCCTCAGCATAATTTGATGCGGCAACCCAGATCCTAAGAATATCAGCACCATATTTTTTCAATATTTCCTCTGGCGAAATCACGTTACCTAAGGA
>CENJ01049298.1_pt1 | contig 10550 bp, 11 predicted proteins | sample 356161 | NCBI WGS metagenome assembly CENJ01 (sample SAMEA2619531, study PRJEB7988) | marine metagenome | biome: marine biome (ENVO:00000447); feature: surface water layer (ENVO:00002042); material: "saline water (ENVO:00002010), including plankton (ENVO:xxxxxxxx)" | depth 5 m
GCGGCGGTGGTGGCTTCAAAAAATGTAATCGGTTCGCCATTATTGACCTGCTCAACCTCTGCAAGGGTTTCTGCGAGCAGGTTTTCGGTAATATCATGTCCGTTTAGACGGATACGTTCATGGAAATTAACAAGATGCGGCGATGTATAGCTATGTACCTGCGCTCCATTTGATTCCAATATCGACATAAGCATAGCCAAAGTGGAGCCTTTGCCGTTTGTTCCGGCAATATGTATGGTAGGTGGCAGGTGGTTTTGTGGGTTGCCCAAGGCATTAAGCAACCGCCACATGCGATCTAAAGACAAATCTATATATTTCGGGTGGAGCGCCAGTAAATTTGCTAGCGTCGTATCACTCTGACGCGACAGAATTATTCTCCGGCAGGAACAGCTTGTTTCTCCTGACCGCTTTGCGGGTCAATCAGAAGACGCAGTAATTTGCCAAGTGTTTCAGCAAGCCTGTGACGGTGCACAACCATATCAACCATGCCATGTTCGAGCAGGTATTCAGCGCGCTGGAAACCTTCAGGGAGTTTTTCGTTAATCGTGTCCTGAATAACGCGTGGACCGGCAAAACCAATAAGCGCTCCCGGTTCAGCAATATGAACATCACCCAACATGCCATAGGAAGCGGTCACGCCGCCTGTGGTCGGGTCAGTCAAAATAACGATATAAGGCAGGCCTCTATCGCGTAATTCTTGAATAATTACGGTTGTACGCGGCATTTGCATCAAAGACATAATGCCTTCTTGCATGCGCGCCCCACCTGCCGCTGCAACAACAATAAACGGACAATTTTTCTCAAGTGCCGTCTCTCCGCCACGGATAACAGCTTCACCGGCTGCCATGCCCAGCGACCCGCCCATAAAGGCAAAATCTTGAACAACGACAACTGTTTCAACGCCGCTAATATCCCCGACACCAATAGAAACGGCATCTCGCATGCCGGTTTTATTGCGGGCTTCTTTCAAGCGATCAATATAGCGTTTTTGGTCTTTAAATTTCAGAGGGTCTACGGGGACTTCAGGTGAGTCCACCAACTCATAGCTGGCATCAAAAAGAAGCTCGAAGCGTTCTTTGGTGGAAAGCCGCATATGATGGTCACACCCCGGACATACTTTGCCGAGATCATCCATATCACGATGAAAAATCATTTCACCGCATTCGGTGCAATTGACCCATAAATTCTCTTCTGTGTCATCCTTACCGCGGAAAACACTGTCGAATTTCGGTCTTACGAAATTTTTAATCCAGTTCATTTTCTATCCCATGTAATCTGCATGGATTTATTCGATATTCTGAATATTATCTTTCTTTTACGCTCGTTTTACGCCATCTGCAAGCTCTTGTGCCTTTTTTAGCGTTTCTGTTACTGTTTTAGCGCTTGTGAGCCCTTGTGAATCAAGCGATTCAGCAATCACATCGACCAAAGCTGAGCCAACAACAGCACCATCTGCAACTGAGGCAATAGCCTCTGCTTGTTCGGCTGTTCTGACACCAAAACCTACAGCAACAGGTAAATCGGTGTATCTTTTTATTCGTACAACAGCCTCTTCAACGACGTTTTGTTCGGGGCTGGCCGAGCCTGTAATGCCTGTAATGGAGACATAATAAACAAAGCCAGAGGTGTTGGCGAGCACCTCGGGGAGGCGGGCATCATCGGTTGTCGGCGTGGCAAGGCGAATAAAATTCAGACCGGCATTCAAAGCAGGTATACAAAGCTCTTCATCTTCTTCAGGCGGCAAATCGACAATAATCAGGCCATCAACCCCAGCTTGTTTGGCGTCATGAATAAAGGCGTCTACGCCGTAAATATAGACAGGATTATAGTAGCCCATCAGTACAATCGGGGTCTCGTCATTATCGGTACGGAATTGGCGTACCATGTCGAGCGTGCCTTTTAAGGTCATACCCGCCTTTAAAGCTCTTTGTGAGGAAGCTTGAATAGAAGGCCCGTCTGCCATTGGGTCAGTGAAAGGCATCCCAAGTTCAATAATATCTGCCCCCGCGGTAGGCAGTCCATGCATAATTTTTAGTGATGTTACCGGATCAGGGTCTCCTGCGGAAACAAAGGCCACAAAAGCTTTTGAATTACGCTCACCGAGCTGTTTGAAAGTATTATCAAGTCGTGTCTGCTGCATCAGTGTCGTCCGTCAGCCAATATCCACATTAAGATGCTCCGCGACGGAAAACACATCTTTGTCTCCACGACCGCACATATTCATCACCAGAAGGTGATCGCTTGGAAGATCCGGAGCAATTTTGCCGACATGAGAAAGCGCATGGCTCGGTTCAAGAGCTGGAATAATGCCTTCCAGTTTTGTGCAAAGCTGAAAGGCGTCAAGCGCCTCTTGATCGGTAGCGGAAACATAAGTCACGCGACCGGTATCTTTAAGATAGGCATGTTCCGGGCCGATACCGGGATAATCTAGACCTGCTGAAATGGAATGTCCTTCGGTAATCTGTCCGTCATCATCCTGAAGGAGATAGGTTCTGTTACCATGCAATACACCCGGCTTGCCCCCTGCCAGTGAAGCGGCGTGCTCGGGTGTATCAATACCATGCCCCCCCGCTTCAACACCGATTATGTCAACGGACTCATCATCTAAGAAAGGGTAAAATAATCCCATAGCATTCGACCCGCCGCCGATACAGGCACATAATGTGTCCGGTAGTCTGCCTTCGCGCTCGAGCATTTGTTGTTTGGTTTCCTGTCCGATAATGGACTGAAAGTCTCTGACCATTGCGGGATAGGGATGTGGCCCGGCAACCGTACCGATAATATAGAATGTCGAGTCGACATTGGTTACCCAGTCGCGGAGGGCTTCATTCATTGCGTCTTTCAACGTGCCTGCCCCTGACGTGACCGGCATGATTTCCGCGCCCAGTAATTTCATCCGAAATACATTGGGCTTTTGGCGTTCAATATCTGTCGCGCCCATAAAGATGGTGCAAGGCAGGCCAAACCGCGCCGCTACAGTTGCCACCGCAACGCCGTGCTGACCGGCACCGGTTTCAGCGATGATACGGCGTTTGCCCATGCGTTTTGCCAGCAATATCTGACCAAGGCAGTTATTGATTTTATGGGACCCGGTATGGTTCAACTCATCCCGTTTGAGATAGATTTTTGCGCCGCCATAATGTTCTGTAAGGCGCTCTGCGAAATATAAGGGGCTGGGACGCCCAACATAATGAGTCTGTAAGTCCTGTAACTGGTCGAGAAATGCCGGATCTTGACGCGCTGCACCGTACGCTTTTTCTAAATCAAGGATAAGCGGCATAAGTGTTTCGGCAACGAAACGACCGCCAAAAATGCCAAAACGGCCGTTTTCATCCGGTCCGGTTGTATAGGAATTTGCCTTCGACATAGCCAGTCCCATTTCTGAAATCACCCAGTTCCATTTCTGGAAACACAAGGTGGGTTATATATCATTTTTCCAAGCGGGCTGCTTGAATAAATCGCAAAATTTTATTCCGGTCCTTTTCCCCTGCTTGGCGTTCAACACCGGAAGATACATCTACATAGGTCGCACCGGTCGCTTGCACAGCTTCTTGGACGTTATCCGGGGTCAGCCCACCCGCAAGAAACCATGGTAGACTGCCTTGATAATCAGTCAATAATGACCAGTCAAACCGGTGTCCGGTGCCACCCTGAGGTCCGTCAGGACGGGGCAAGGCATCCAAAAGAATGAAATCTGCACAACTATCAAAAGTTTTTGCAGCTTCCAGATGTGCCGCAGAGCCAATGCCCAAGGCTTTGATAATGCTGCAGTTAAATCTCTGCTTTAACATTGAGCATCTTTCAGGGCTTTCTGCACCATGAAGCTGAATATAATCCGGTGTGATGGCCTCAATCATATTTTCTGTCAGATGGTCATCTGGGTCGACAGCCAAAGCTACTTTCTTGATGGATGGGTGTAGCTCTTTTGCAATCAAATTGGCTTGTTCAAATGATAAATGACGAGACGAACTTGGGTGAAAAACAAAGCCGGCAAAATCGGCTTTTGCTTCTTCCAGAAAATGCACATCTTCAATTTTGGTAATGCCACATATTTTGACTTTAACGCTCATCTCTAACTCTTGGTACTCTGTAAAGAAGCAGAGATATCAGATGCCGCCTGAACAGGGTCAACGGCTTGAGTGATAGCGCGCCCAATCACAAGAATATCTGCCCCAGCTTCCAAGGCAGCTTCCGGCGTCATAATGCGTTTCTGGTCATCTTTGGCGTGTCCGGCAGGTCTTATACCCGGAACAATGAGTTTAAAGTTTGGCCCACAACGGCTTCTGAGAGCCTCAACTTCATGAGCCGAACAAACAACCCCGCCCATATCTGCTTGCTGGGCGAGATCGGCAAGCCTTAATACTTGGTCATGCGGTGTGGCACTGACACCAATCTGATTAAGGTCTTCATCTTCAAGGCTGGTGAGAACTGTGACGGCAATCATCAAAGGCGCTGTGAGGTTATTTTCCTCTGCGGTATCCTTTGCGGCCTTACTGGCGGCACGCATCATGTTGAGACCGCCCCCTGCATGAACGTTTAAAATAGCTGGCTGAAGCGGGCATATTGCGTTCACTGCGGCGGCTACGGTATTTGGGATATCATGAAGTTTTAAATCCAAAAAAATTGGCAGTCCGGTTGCGGCAAGGCTTTGGTAACCTGCCAAGCCGGCGGCGTAAAAAAATTCCATGCCAATCTTTATGCCGCCAATATGAGGGGACAAATTTTCCGCGAGTTGTGAGGCTCGCATAGGATTTTGTGTATCAAGGGCGCAAAAAACCGGATTATCAGTCATAGTCTTCTCTCCCTTTATCCCTCAAAAAAATACGGTTCACGCCTTTAGTAAGACCATTTACCATAGTGGTCACGACACTGCGTATATAGCCGAGTAAAATGCCAAAGCCAATGGCGCCCATTAAAAGCACAAAAAGCGGTGCACGAAATCCAAATGAAGGGTCTTCAGGGGAGAACGGGTTTAGGCTAAAGGAAACAATCTGTCTGTTCGCGAGGGCTAAAAAAATAACGCCTAGAGCAATCAGAAAAAATATCAGCCTGCTAAAAAGTTTCAATAGAGGCCCTCACGAGCCTTCGTTCAGGCGGTCCCGTAAGTATTTACCGGCCTTGAAGAAAGGCACACATTTTTCGGCAACGGCAACAGCTTCTCCGGTTCTGGGATTACGTCCGATTCTGGGTGGACGAATTTTTGCGGAGAATGCACCAAACCCTCTTAACTCAACGCGGTCGCCCCGACCCAGAGCTTCAGTAATTTCATCAAGAATCGTATTCACCACCCTCTCTACATCTCTTTGATAAAGATGGGGGTATTGGTCGGCAAGACGATTTACGAGTTCGGATTTAATCATGAGTTGTCATTCCTTGGTGTAAGAAAAAAAGTTATCCTTACAACAGCACATCAGTCAAGACGCTAGTGGGGCAATATTTTTAAAAAATATCGCCCCTTAACCTTTTCAATTATGCGGAATCGTCACCTGACTCATCAGCCGACTCATCGGTTGCGTTTTCAGCAGCCTCAGCTTCGGGAGTTTCATCCGAAGTTGGCTCTTCAGCAACCTCTTCAGTTGGTGCTTCTTCAACAACTTCTTCAGCGACAACTTCTTCTGCAGGTGCTGCCTCGGCTTCAGGTTCAGCGTCTGTGCTTTTGTTCAATGCCTCGCCCAGAATGTCACCAAGTGACGCGCCGGAGCTGACTGAACCATATTGGGCTACCGCTTCTTTTTCTTCAGCGATTTCCAATGCCTTGATTGAAAGGCCAATCCGACGTGATTTGGCATCAAAATTGGTAATCATGGCATCCAGCTTATCACCAACGGCGAAACGCTCTGGTCTCTGGTCCTCTCTGTCACGGGACAGATCGGAGCGTCTGATAAAGGCGCTAAATTCGCTCTCCCCAACAGATACTTCCAGACCGCCATCATTGACGGCAGTCACCGTACAGGTAGCTGTATCGCCGCGCTTGAGTTTGCTGATACCTTCCATCGGGTCACTCTCAAGCTGTTTAATGCCGAGACTGATGCGTTCTTTTTCTACATCAATATCCAGCACAACGGCTTCGACATCCTGATTTTTTGCAAAACCCGCGAGCGCTTCTTCACCTGAAAGGTTCCAGTCAAGATCTGACATATGCACCATACCGTCGACATCATTTTCAAGCCCGATAAACAGACCAAATTCTGTGATGTTTTTAACTGCTCCAGTGACTTTCGTGCCAACCGGATAGGTTGCAGCAAAGCTGTCCCAAGGATTGTCCATGCATTGTTTCAGGCCGAGAGAAATACGACGTTTGGAACTGTCCACTTCAAGGATCATCACTTCAACTTCCTGAGAGGTTGAAACGATTTTGCCAGGATGAACATTCTTTTTCACCCATGACATTTCAGAAACGTGAACAAGACCTTCAACACCATCTTCAAGTTCAACAAATGCACCATAGTCAGTTATATTTGTTACATGTCCCGTGAATTTGCCATCCAGCGGGAATTTCTCTTCTGCAGAGTCCCAAGGGTCATTATGGAGCTGTTTCATACCAAGGCTGACGCGCATGGTTTCGGCGTTAATTTTAACGACTTGAACCTGAACGCTCTGACCAATTGACAGCACTTCTGATGGATGATTAATCCGGCGCCATGCGATGTCTGTAACGTGAAGCAGACCATCAACACCGCCAAGGTCAACAAATGCACCATAATCAGTGATATTTTTAACCACACCTTCAGTGACTTGGCCTTCTGCAAGATTTTGAACAATCTCACTACGGGCTTCCGCACGTGTCTCTTCCATGATTGCACGACGGGACACAACAATGTTCCCACGACGGCGATCCATTTTTAAAATTTGGAAAGGTTGCGGTGTGTTCATCAAGGGGGTGATGTCGCGCACCGGACGAATATCGACTTGGCTGCCCGGCAAGAAAGCGGTCGCGCCATTCAGGTCGACAGTAAAGCCGCCTTTCACGCGCCCGAAAATTACACCGGTTACTCGTTCATTGGCTTCGAATGATTTTTCAAGAACAGTCCAACTCTCTTCGCGCCTGGCTTTGTCGCGTGAGAGCATGGCTTCGCCCATGGCATTCTCAATACGTTCCAAATAGACCTCGACATCGTCGCCAACACTCAGATCGGCGGGCTGTCCGGCCATTGCGAATTCTCTTAGAGGAACACGGCCCTCTGTTTTGAGACCCACATCAATAATGGCGAGATCATTTTCAATAGCAGTTACGCGCCCTTTAACGACAGTTCCTTCTAGAACGGATTGACCGGAAAAGCTTTCTTCCAGCAGGGCAGCAAAATCTTCAGTAGTCGGATTTAGTTCCGACGGGTTAGAGGTTTGAGACAAGTGTCATCTCCTGTTAATAATCAAATAAAATAAGTGCCGGCCGGTTGTGCCCGGCGGTCTTCCCTAACCGCCACACCATGCGACGGCAAAGAGCTATTATGAAATTACCCGAGCGGTTTGGATTTCAGCTGCCGATTGACGTAATCAGCTTCAGAGCCGCCTCGAATGCGTTTTCTATACCTAAATCTGACGTATCAAGCAAGTGCGCATCTTCAGCCGGGCGTAGGGGCGCGATTGCGCGCTCCATATCTTTTTTATCGCGGGCAATCACAGCTGCCAAAATATCAGCTTCTTTGAGCGCTGGGTCGGTGACTGAAAGTTCAAGCCAGCGTCGATGAGCACGGATTTCTGGGCTTGCAGTCACAAAAAGTTTGACCGGGGCGTCCGGGCATACAAACGTGCCAATATCCCGTCCGTCCAGTATTGCGCCATCTTTTCCGGCAGGAGGTGATGCGGCAAAATTGCGCTGTAATTCAAGAATACAAGTTCTGACGTCCTGATGGACGGCGACATCAGCAGCAGCCTGCCCAACCTCTGCACTTCGGATGGCGGTATGGTCAATTGCATCAATATTAAGTTTCTTTGCCGCTTCAAGAGATTTTTGGGGGTCTGTCGGATCATTCTCAGCTTGCAAAACAAGCAGAGCAACCCCGCGATAAAGAGCGCCGGTATCCAGACAAGCGAAATTAAGATGTTCCCCCAGTTTCTTGGCAAGCGTGCCTTTACCGGCTGCTGCAGGGCCGTCTATTGCAATGGGAGAGAGGTAAGACATGATTTTAATTATTTCCAACTATTCCGGGATAAATTCTGCGCCCAATGTTGCCATAAGTTCAAAGAAATTTGGGAAACTGGTGGCAATCATGCGTGAGTCATCAATGGTTATCGGCTTTTTTGCGTTCAGACCTAAAATCAAAAAGCTCATGGCGATGCGGTGATCAAGATGGGTTGTGACGGGAACATTACTCTGTAAGCCCGGCACGGGGCCACCACATCCCTCAATCACCAGATCATCTTCGCCCTCAATGACCGTCACGCCACATAATTTTAGCCCCTCGGCTATAGCGGCGAGTCGGTCACTTTCCTTGACCCTCAACTCGGCCAGTCCATGAAGATGTGTTGTGCCCCTCGCGTAAGCAGCCGCCATTGCAAGAATGGGGAATTCATCAATCATATCCGGTGCTCTCTCCGGCGGTACGTCAATGCCGACCAAATCAGAACCTTTTACAATATAATCAACGACCTTCTCTCCGGCGGCATCGCGCATATTTACTTCTTCTATATTGCCGCCCATTTCTCTCAGACAATCCCATAAACCACTTCGATAAGGGTTGACCATGACATTGTTTAAACGAATTTCTGCGCCTTCGGAGAGCAGACCGGCAACCAAAGGAAATGCTGCAGAGGAAGGGTCGCCCGGCACATGAATGGTTGTGGCTGATAATTCTGTCTCGCCGGTCAGTTCAATTCTCTGGCCTTTAAAGAGGCCTTTACCCGAATCTTTTCCCTCCGGGGTGAAGGAAATTTTTGCGCCAAACAAGGTGAGCATTCTTTCTGTGTGGTCGCGCGTTGATTTTTTTTCCGTCACCGCCGTTACACCCGGGGCGCCCAAGCCGGCCAGCAAAATGCAGGACTTCACCTGCGCAGAGGCGACAGGCAAAACATAATCAATCGGTAAGGCTCTTTGCGGACTGGTCAGCGTGAGCGGTAATTGCCCACGCGCCGCACCGTGAAATTCAAAAACAGCACCCATTTGCTCCAGTGGTTCAGTTACTCTCCCCATGGGGCGGCGCGAGAGAGATTCGTCGCCAACACATTTGGCCGTGACCGGGCAACCCGTCATGGCGCCAAGTGTCAGGCGAATCCCGGTGCCGGAATTTCCAAAATCAAGTGCGTCCTCGGGGCTGGTCAGGCCGGAAACACCTCGGCCTGTGACTTCCCATGTGCCATCCGGCAGACGCGTGGTTTGTGCGCCCATGGCTTGCATGGCCCTGCCTGTGGCCAGTACGTCGTCGCCTTCGAGCAGTCCGTGAATCCTGGAAGTACCTATTGCAAGCGCGGATAAGATAAAGCTTCGATGGGAGATTGATTTATCTCCGGGTAGCTGAATTTCTCCCTTAAAGGATGCCGTTGCACGTTCTGCTGTGACTGGTTGAGGCGTTTCTTTGTTTTTCATGACGGTAGTTTAATATTTAATAATGTTAAGAAAAATTAAAATTCAATATATTAGCTTTTGACAGGGGCTTTTCCTTGTGGCAATGGAAAAAAGTGGAATTCTTGCTGGAGTAATAAAAGTGTCCAAAGAAGTTTCAAAAGGAAAGCTTGGTGTAAAGCGCATTTGCGGTTCTTGCGGTGCAAAATTTTATGATTTGGGTAAAACCCCAATCATTTGTCCCAAATGTGGAACCCCATATGAAGAAGCTGCTACGCCTGCTAAAGCGTCTGCACCTGTTGCGCCGGTTAAAGAAAAGCCGGTGGTGGAAGAGGTTGCGTTGGAATCAGATGATGCGGCAGACTCTGATGATGTCGAAGTCGTTGCTGATGATGACACAACTGTATCATTGGAAGATGCGATTGAAGACGATCTCAGTGAAGACGAGGAAGATGAACTTGACGAACTGAAAGAGTTTGATGAGTTTGAAGAAGATTTCGAAGAAGACGATATCGATGAGGACGACAGCGATGTCGCGCTTATTGATGATAATGAAGAATAAGCTTTTTGTTATCCTAAAACCTTCATAAAATCTTCTTGATTGACACTGCTAAATTACCTAAGTTCCGCACAATCTTAGACGGTTTAAGCTTATTTACCGTTTTGATGTATCGGCTTGATATATCACTTTGGGGGCCATAGCTCAGTTGGGAGAGCGCTTGCATGGCATGCAAGAGGTCGGCGGTTCGATTCCGCCTGGCTCCACCATTCTTCTTTTACAGTACGGTTATCCAGCTTTAAAATAGCTCAGCAATATCAATCTTGAATGTATCGGCTATCTTTTTGATGTTCTCAAGTGAGACATTACGTTCCCCGCGTTCAACGGCGCCAATGTAAGTCCTGTGCAAGCCACACTCAAAAGCGAAGTATTCCTGTGACCAACCTTTTTCGGTTCGTAAGGCTCTGACGCGTGCCCCGAATATCTTTTTAATGTTATTTTCAAAGGCTTTCATACCGTCATCAAAATATCTTGATGAATTTATATCTACAG
>CENJ01064339.1_pt1 | contig 10548 bp, 11 predicted proteins | sample 356161 | NCBI WGS metagenome assembly CENJ01 (sample SAMEA2619531, study PRJEB7988) | marine metagenome | biome: marine biome (ENVO:00000447); feature: surface water layer (ENVO:00002042); material: "saline water (ENVO:00002010), including plankton (ENVO:xxxxxxxx)" | depth 5 m
CAACCGGCGTGGCTACGCGCCGGTGACGCTGTGCCGTCGTTGCGGGGAGAAAGTCTCCTGCCCCAACTGTTCGGCCTGGCTTGTGACCCATAAATCGAGCGGGCGGCTGCGCTGCCATCACTGCGGCCATGGCACGTGCTTCCCGGAACAATGCTCAACCTGTTCCGCCGAGGGCGAGATGGTGCCATGCGGCCCAGGGGTCGAACGCCTTTCAGAAGAGGTCAGCCGCCGTTTCCCCGAAGCCAGTCAGGCCGTGCTTTCCAGTGATACGGTTGGCGGGGCAGAGGGGCTTGCCAGCGTCATGGATGATATCCGTGATGGCCGTGTTGATATCATCATCGGCACCCAGATGGTCGCCAAGGGTCACCATTTCCCGGGGTTGACGCTGGTCGGGGTTGTTGATGCCGATCTCGGGCTTGCCGGGGGTGATCTGCGGGCTGCGGAACATACATGGCAATTGCTTGTCCAGGTGGCGGGCCGTGCCGGACGGGGCCAGCAAAGGGGTGTTGCCGTGCTCCAGACCGCTTCACCCGAAACCACGGTGCTGCAATGCCTTGTTGCCGGGGACAGGGCCGGTTTCATTGCCTTTGAGAAGGCGGCACGGCGCGAATCGGGCATGCCGCCCTATGGTCGTCTTGCCAGTATTCTGTTGTCATCGCCCTCATTGCAGGGGGTTGATGATGCAGCGCACCTTCTGCGCCGCTCTGCCCCGCATTATGAAGGCGTGACGATTCTGGGTCCGGCACCGGCACCGATAGCGTTTCTGCGTGGCCGTCATCGCCAGCGTTTCATCATCCGCACGGCACGAGAAGTGAATATTCAGGCGGTATTGCGCGAATGGCTGGGGCCGATCCGCCTTTCGGCCTCGGTGCGGATGCAGATTGATATCGACCCGCACCATTTCATGTAGGGGTTTCGCCGGAGTTTCGATCCGCCTCAACCACCAGGATTGAGCAAGGGGCAATTTGCCACGGTGGTGATTTTATGGGGTTGCAGGCTTGCCTATCCATGGCGACTATGATAGCAAGCCACAATTAAGGATTTTTGGGTTTTACCCGGAGTCTCCGCGCATCTTTCAGGAGGTCACCCAGTGTCTTCAAGTATGGCAGGCTTTACCGGCCGTTACGCCAATGCCCTCTTTGAACTTGCTGATGAAAAGAACAGCGTTGACGCTGTTGCCAAGGACCTGTCATCACTGGCTGAAATGATTGAGGGATCGGACGATCTTGAACGCCTCGTGACATCCCCTGCCATCAGCAAGGAAGATCAATCCAGGGCGATGCAATCGATCCTGGAAAAAAGTGGCGCTGACCCGCTGGTGAAGCAGTTTGTCGGCGTTATAGCCTCCAATGGCCGCCTGTTTGCGCTGACCGCCATTATTGACCGTTTCCTTGCTGATCTCGCCACCCGCCGGGGTGAAATTTCGGCTGAGGTCGTGTCGGCCATGACGCTTAATGCCGATCTCGAAGATGAAGTTCGCCAGGCCGTTTCCAAAGTGGCCGGCAGTGATAAAGTTTCTCTGACCATGCGTGTTGACCCGTCGCTCATCGGCGGCCTGGTTGTTCGCGTGGGCTCTCGCATGATTGACTCGTCAATCAAATCCAAGTTGAACAAACTCGAAATGACCATGAAGGGTGTTGGGTGATGGATATTCGCGCAGCTGAAATTTCAGCCATTCTGAAAGAACAAATTGCCAATTTCGGCAGTGAAGCTGAAGTGGCCGAGGTTGGCCGGGTTCTGTCCGTCGGTGACGGTATCGCCCGTGTCCACGGCCTCGATGAAGTGCGTGCCGGTGAGATGGTTGAATTCGACGGCGGCATCAAGGGAATGGCACTGAACCTCGAAAGCGACAATGTCGGTATCGTTATCTTCGGTGATGACCGTTCCATCAAGGAAGGCCACATCGTCCGCCGGACCGGGGCCATCGTTGACGTTCAGACCGGCAAGGGCCTGCTTGGCCGTGTTGTTGACGGCCTTGGTAACCCGATTGACGGCAAAGGCCCGATTGAAGATGCCGAACGCCGCCGGGTTGAGGTCAAGGCACCGGGGATCATGCCCCGCAAATCGGTGCATGAACCGATGCAGACCGGCCTCAAGGCGATTGACAGCCTGATCCCGATTGGCCGTGGCCAGCGTGAGCTGATCATCGGTGACCGCCAGACCGGCAAGACCGCGATTGCCATCGATACTTTCCTCAACCAGAAAAGCGTCAATGACGCGGCTGGCAAGGATGACAGCAAGAAGCTGTTCTGCATCTATGTTGCGGTTGGCCAGAAGCGTTCCACCGTTGCCCAGATCGTTCGTACCCTCGAAGAAAACGGCGCCATGGATTACACCATCGTTGTTGCCGCCACCGCGTCCGACCCGGCCCCGCTCCAGTTCCTGGCGCCTTACACCGCCTGCACCATGGGTGAGTATTTCCGCGACAACGGCATGCACGCCGTGATCGTTTATGATGATCTGTCGAAACAGGCTGTTGCCTATCGCCAGATGTCCCTGCTGCTGCGTCGTCCTCCGGGCCGTGAAGCCTATCCTGGTGACGTTTTCTACCTGCACTCACGCCTGCTTGAGCGTGCCGCCAAGCTGAATGAAGATAACGGTTCAGGTTCGCTGACGGCCCTGCCGGTGATTGAAACCCAGGGTGGTGACGTTTCTGCCTTTATTCCGACCAACGTGATTTCGATCACCGATGGCCAGATCTTCCTTGAAACCGAACTCTTCTATAAGGGTATCCGTCCGGCGGTTAACGTTGGCCTGTCGGTCAGCCGGGTTGGTTCGTCGGCGCAGATCAAGGCCATGAAGCAGGTTGCCGGCACGATTAAACTTGAGCTGGCCCAGTATCGTGAAATGGCGGCCTTCGCGCAGTTCGCATCCGACATGGATGCATCAACGCGCCAGTTGCTTGATCGCGGCTCACGCCTGACCGAACTCCTGAAGCAGGCTCAATACACGCCGATGCCGATCGAAGAACAGGTTGTTTCCATCTTCGCCGGTGTGAACGGCTACCTCGATAGCATCGCCCTCGGTGATGTCGGCCGCTTCGAAGCCGGTTTCCTTGATCACATGCGTTCCACGGGCAGCGCCCTCCTCGGGACTATCCGTGATGAGAAAGCTATTTCCGATGAAACCAAGGAAAAGCTGACCGCTGAACTTGATGCCTATACAAAATCCTTTGCCTGAGGCAGGGGATCGCCGGAGTAGAGCGTAATGGCCAATCTGAAGGACCTGAAAAACCGGATCAAAAGCGTCAAGTCGACGCAAAAGATCACCTCGGCCATGAAAATGGTGGCCGCAGCCAAGTTGCGCCGGGCTCAGGAAAATGCCGAACAGTCCCGCCCCTATGCTGATCGCATGCGCACCATGATTGCCGATCTGGCCAGCCGCAGTGATCAGGCCAATGGCCCGACCCTTCTGGTGGGCAACGGTAAAACCGATCAGCATCTGCTGGTGGTGATTTCCGCTGACCGTGGTCTTTGCGGCGGTTTCAATGGCGGGATCATCCGGGCCACACGCCGTGAGGTTGAACGCTGCCGGGCCGAAGGCAAAACCGTTCGCCTGCTCATGGTTGGCCGCAAGGCTGCCGATGCGCTCCGCCGTGAGCTTGGTGACATTTTCATCGATACGCTCGAAGGCATTCAGGGAACATCGGTTTCGTTCAGCGATGCTGCCCGGATCAGCCAGAGCGTTCAGGACATGGTCGGCGATGGGTCGATTGATACCTGCTCGATCGTCTTCAACCGTTTTGTTTCAGCCATCAGCCAGGAAGTCACCTTCCTGTCGCTGGTCCCGGCCGAGGTTGGTGATACCGAAGAGGCTGATGCCGATACCGGCACCGCGGTGCTGACCGAATACGAACCTGATGAAGCCTCGGTCCTGACCGATCTTCTGCCGCGCGCCCTGAGCACGCAGATTTTCGCCGCTATCCTTGAATCCTCTGCCTCCGAGCTGGCAGCACGGATGACCGCAATGGATAACGCAACCCGTAACGCCGGTGACCTGATCGATCGCCTGACCATGCAGTACAACCGTACACGTCAGGCTGCGATCACCACCGAATTGATTGAGATTATTTCCGGGGCCGAAGCGCTCTAGCGCCATCCCCGTACAACCAACCGGAGCAAGAAAGCCATGGCCAAAAACGCAACTGGTAGAATTACTCAGATTATCGGTGCTGTCGTCGATGTTGAATTCGATGGCGACCTGCCGCCGATCCTGAACGCGATTGAAGTCGAAAACGATGGTCAGCGGCTGATCCTTGAGGCTGCCCAGCACCTCGGTGAAAAAGGCGTGCGCTGCATTGCCATGGACTCCACCGAAGGCCTGGTTCGTGGTCAGGATGCGGTTGATACCGGATCACCGATCACCGTTCCTGTTGGTCCTGAAACCCTCGGCCGCATCATGAACGTCATCGGTGAAGCCATTGATGAGCGTGAGCCGGTGGTCTCCAAGATGCAGTACCCCATTCACCGTCCGGCACCGGAATACATTGATCAGTCGACCCAGGCTGAAATCCTCGTCACCGGGATCAAGGTTGTTGACCTGCTCGCGCCTTACGCCAAGGGGGGCAAGATTGGCCTCTTCGGCGGTGCCGGTGTCGGCAAGACGGTTCTGATCATGGAGCTGATCAACAACGTCGCCAAGGCCCATGGTGGTTACTCTGTTTTCGCCGGTGTTGGTGAGCGGACCCGTGAGGGCAACGATCTCTATCATGAGATGGTTGAATCCGGCGTTATCAACATTGATGGTGAAGGTTCCAAGGCCGCGCTGGTTTACGGCCAGATGAACGAACCTCCCGGTGCCCGCGCCCGTGTCGCCCTGACCGGCCTGACGCTGGCTGAATATTTCCGTGATGAAGAAGGCCAGGACGTGCTGTTCTTCGTTGATAACATCTTCCGCTTTACCCAGGCTGGTTCCGAAGTGTCGGCCCTGCTTGGCCGTATTCCTTCGGCGGTGGGCTATCAGCCTACCCTGGCCACCGACATGGGGGCATTGCAGGAACGGATTACCACCACACGCAAGGGGTCGATCACCTCGGTTCAGGCGATTTACGTTCCTGCCGATGACTTGACTGACCCGGCACCGGCCACATCCTTTGCGCACCTTGATGCGACCACCGTTCTGTCGCGTCAGATTGCCGAACTGGGGATTTACCCTGCGGTTGACCCGCTCGATTCCACGTCACGGATGCTTGACCCAAGGGTTGTCGGTGAGGAGCATTACGGTGTTGCCCGCCGCGTCCAGGAAGTGTTGCAGCAGTACAAGTCCCTGCAGGATATCATCGCCATTCTCGGGATGGACGAGCTGTCCGAAGAGGATAAGCAGACCGTGGCCCGCGCCCGTAAAATTCAGCGTTTCCTTTCCCAGCCTTTCCATGTTGCCGAAGTCTTCACCGGCGCACCCGGAAAGCTGGTTTCGCTCGAAGACACCATCAAGGGCTTCAAGGGCATCGTTGAAGGTGAATACGATGATCTGCCCGAAGCCGCTTTCTACCTGGTTGGTACCATTGAGGAAGCGATGGAAAAGGCCAAGAAACTGGCCGCTGAAGCCGCCTGAGGATAGCAATCATGGCCGAAACAACCGCGTTTGAACTCGTCACCCCTTCCCGTGTCATGATGGCCAGGGATGCCGGGATGGTTGTCGTGCCTGGCAGCGAAGGCCTGTTTGGTGTGCTGCCTCGTCACGCGCCCATGATCTCAACGCTTCAGCGCGGTATTGTCGAGGTTCATGAAAACGGTCAGGTCATCGGCCGCATCATGGTCGATGGCGGTATCGCCGATGTTGGTGAGGAACGCTGCACCATTCTGGCTGAACGTGCCGAAATGCTTGATGCCGGTCATCGCGGTGATATGGAAGCCCGGCTCAAGGAAGCGGAAAGCACCGGCAATGAAACCGATGCCGATTTCATCCGTGCCGCCATGGACGCCATCTAGACCAATCAGTTATTCAGCGTTGAGGCTCTCGCGTATGCGGGTCAGAACGCTTTCATAAACCGTGCGCTTGAACGGCACTGCCATCCCCGGCAGGTCATCAGGGTCAGCCCATTTCCAGGCCCTGAATTCAGGTTCATGGGTTTCAATATTGATGTCGCTGTCAGTGCCGGAAAACCGGAAGGCCAGCCATTTCTGGGTCTGGCCACGGAAACGGCCCTGCCATAAGCGGTTGGCCAGATCCTCAGGGATATCGTAATTCAGCCATTCAGGGTATTCAGCGACAAACTCGGCGCGGGCGGTGCCGATTTCCTCTTCCATTTCCCTGAACCCGGCCTCGAGCGGGGTTTCACCCTCATCAATACCGCCCTGGGGCATCTGCCAGGCCTCAACCATGTTATCGAGCCTCTGGCCGACAAACACCTTGCCCTCACTGTTAAAGAGGACGATCCCGACACAGGGCCGGTAGGGGCGTTCATCGTAGGGTTGCATCCCGACCTCTATTCAACGATACGGTTAAAAACGCTCAGGCCCTGGAGCAGATCAATGGCACGCGCCAGTTGATAATCCTCAATATTGATGCTGGCGCTGTCATCATCGCTGTCGCTGTCTTCGCCATCCTCGGCGTTATCCAGCGCACCGCGCAGATCCTCTTCACGGACCGCGCCATTTTCGATGTCTTCCACCACCGCCAGTTCAACCATGATATCGGGTTCAATCCCCGTCGCCTGGATGGAAACACCCGATGGCGTGAAATAGCGTGCCGTGGTCAGCCGCATGGCACCATGGCCAGGCAGTGGGATGATGCTCTGCACCGAGCCTTTGCCAAAGGACCGTGTCCCCATGACAAGCGCACGATGGTGATCTTTCAGCGCACCGGCAACAATTTCCGATGCTGACGCACTGCCGGAATTGATCAGGACGACAATCGGCATGCCGTCAACCTCATCACCGGAGGAGGCATAGTAGCGCGATGTTTCGTCTTCATGGCGGCCACGGGTTGAGACAATCTCACCCTTGTCGAGGAAAGTATCCGCCACCGAGATTGCCTCAGACAGCAGGCCGCCCGGGTTGTTGCGCAGATCGAGAATGATACCGCTCAGCTTGTCGCCGTGTTCATCCTTCAAATCATCAATCGCCTTGATCAGCCCCGGGGTAGTCTGCTCGGAAAATGTTGTCAGGCGGATATAGCCGACATTGTCATAACTTTCAAACCGGACCGCGCGCATCTTGATGGTATCGCGGGTGATGGTGACGGTGAACGGCTCATTGCCTTCACGCAGGATCGTGATATCGAGATCGGTGCCAACCGGGCCGCGCATCAGTTCCACCGCTTCGGCCAGGGTCAGGCCCAGCACTTCCTCTTCGCCGATTTGGATAATCAGGTCACCGGCTTCGATCCCGGCGATATCGGCAGGGGTTTCATCAATGGGGGAGACGACCTTGACCAGGCCATCTTCCATGGTGATTTCAATCCCGAGGCCGCCAAATTCGCCTTTGGTCCGAACCTTCATCTTGTCGAAGGCTTCGCTGGGGAGGTAATTGGAATGCGGGTCGAGGGATGTCAGCATGCCCTTGATGGCGTTGCTGATCAGATCCTCTTCGCTCATCTCCTCAACATAATCTTCACGCACTCTCTGGAAAACATCACCAAACAGCGTCAACTGGCGATAGGTTTCCTCATTCGAGGATGACTGGCTGATTGATGCAGTGGGGATCAGGATCGTTGCCAAGGCAAAGCCAAACACAGCAAGCCCAAAAACAGCGAATGCGCGGATTGATAAAACGAGGATTTTTCGTATCCATACGGACTGGTGTAACATGACGGGTGGGTTCTCAACGTTAGCGAAACATGTTGCCTGTAATAGCCGATAATATCAAGGGCAAGTTCCTCAATGTCAACGCAGCAGGAGTGATCGGCCGGTCATCTCATCAGGTTGCTCAACCCCCAGCAGATGCAGCAGGGTCGGGGCAATATCAGCCAGCGATCCATCACGAAGCTGATCACACTCCTCGCCCTGCAATTTTGCCGGTAATTCCCCCAGCAGCCATGCCGGAACAGGGTTGTAGCTATGCGCTGTGTGGGGGCAGTCAGCCTCGTCATCCCACATGATCTCACAGTTGCCGTGATCAGCGGTGATCAGCATCACCGCGCCAACCTCCCGCACCGCCTCGATGACCTTGCCGACAGCCTGGTCAACGGTTTCAACAGCGTTGATCGCGGCCGACAGCACGCCGGTATGGCCAACCATGTCGGGGTTGGCGAAATTGACGATGATAAGGTCATGATTGAGGCTGCGAATGGCATCAAGCAGGGTATCGAGAACACCGGCCGCGCTCATCTCAGGCTGCTGGTCATAGGTTGCCACCTGGGGCGAGGCAATCATGGTGCGGCTTTCCCCCCTGGCGCTGTCTTCAACCCCGCCATTGAGAAAGAACGTCACATGAGGGTATTTTTCGGTTTCCGCCAGCCTCAACTGGGTAAGTCCGGCCTCGGCCACCACTTCACCCAGCGTGTGCGGGATATGCGGGGGGCCGAAAAGGGCATCCATATGCGGGCTCAGCTTATCGGAATAGGGCACCAGCCCGAGCGGGCGCAACAGCCGGGGCCGTGATGAGGTATCAAAACCGCATTCATCAAGACAGAAAGCCGCCATCAGCTGGCGCACCCGGTCAGCCCTAAAATTGGCCATCACCACGGCATCGCCATCCTCCATGCCATAATAGCCGTCAATCACGGTTGGCATGATAAACTCATCCGACAGCCCTGACGCATAGCCGTTGGCGAGGGCCTGACTGGCGTTGCTGGCGCGATGCGCGGCCCTGGCATGGGTGATCGCCTGCCACGCAGTTTCGGTGCGGGGCCAGCGATGATCACGGTCCATCGGATAATAGCGGCCAATGACCGTGGCGAGGGATGCGCCCTCAGGCAGGGAGAAAACAAAGCCGGGGAGCGATTTATCCGCCATCTTGGGCAAGGTATCGCGGCCATCGGTAAAGGCATGCAGCGCAACCCTGATGCCGCGCCCGGTCAGCGCCTCGGCTATTGCCATGATATGCTGATCACGGCTGTGGACACCGCCATCCGACACCAGCCCCATCAGATGCGCCGTACCGCCGGTTTCAAGCAGGCGTTCAGCAAAGGCCTCCAGCCCGGGCAGGGACTGTATCGACTGATCCTCAACGGCGGCATCAATCCGGGCCAGATCCTGCAAAATAACGCGCCCGGCACCGATGGTCATGTGGCCAACCTCGGAATTGCCGACCTGACCTTCGGGCAGACCCACGGCCGGGCCTGAGGCAAGAAGAAAGGATTTCGGGCAGGTGGTATCGAGCTGGTCAATCACAGGCGTTGCTGCCATCGCAACAGCGTTATTGGCGCTGTTTTCACGATGACCCCAACCATCCATGATGCAGAGGATAACAGGTTTGCCGGTCATGCTGGCTGTATACGACACTCGCGGCCGGATTGAAAGCCCGGGCGTTGAGGTTCAGGCGTGATGATAGGGATGCCCGGCGAGGATCATTTCAGCACGGTAGAGCTGTTCGGCCAGCATCGCCCTGAAGAGCATATGCGGCCAGGTCTGGCGGCCAAAGGCAATGACATGGTCCGCCCTTGCGATCAGGTCAGGATGATGCCCGTCAGCCCCGCCAATGGCAAAAACAGCATCACGGCGGCCATCATCACGGTAACGCCGGATCAGCGCGGCCATAGCCTCCGATGAGGTATCCTTGCCCCCGGGGTCGAGCGCAATCAGCAGCGCACCATCGGGCAGGCTGGACAGAATGCGGGTGCTTTCATCAAGGCAGCGGGCAGGGCCGGCGGGTTTCCGGGAGGTAAATTCATTGAGCTGTCCGCGGAAGGGCAGGCGGTTCAGCCAATCAAGCGCCAGCGACTGTTCAGCCGCGTTGCGGCCATTGCCAATGGCGGCAATATTCAGTCGCATCGTTATGGCCTCAGGATTGGCCGGATGCGCTGATTGTCACCATCTCTTCGTGGTCGTGGCTGGTCCACATCTTTTCCAGCTGATAGAACTCACGCACTTCAGGCCGGAACAGATGGACGATGACATCACCCGTATCAATCAGGATCCAGTCCCCACCGTTAGCGCCTTCGGACCCCATGGGGGGGCTGCCGATTTCTTTCAGCCGCCGCTCAATATGATCCGCCATGGATGCAAGCTGACGCGAAGACGTGCCGCTGGCAATGACCATGTGGTCAGCGATGGACGATTTGCTTTCGATGGGAATGGAGACGATGTCCTGGGCCTTGTCATCATCAAGCGAGGTCAACACGATCTCAACGATGGTGGTAGAATCAACAATAGGATTATCGTAAATAGCAGTGCTCCTTGACTAATGTTTAAATATTAAGCCTGACCCATTTAAAACTCAACCTGTTTTTAGTGACTGTTCTGTTGCATCCGGATGGCGGTGGCCGACAGGTGATTGAGCGGCCCCTGGATGAAACACCAGTGACGGGGGCGCAACCCTTGCTGCAACCGGCGCGGGGACAGGCGCCTCCCGGCCAGTTTTGCGCCGATACCGGCAAGGGCGGCAGAACGGCATCCCGGCCGATTGATCACCGTGATGGCTGAGATGGCAGCAATGCTTTCAGGGC
>CENJ01151065.1_pt1 | contig 10537 bp, 6 predicted proteins | sample 356161 | NCBI WGS metagenome assembly CENJ01 (sample SAMEA2619531, study PRJEB7988) | marine metagenome | biome: marine biome (ENVO:00000447); feature: surface water layer (ENVO:00002042); material: "saline water (ENVO:00002010), including plankton (ENVO:xxxxxxxx)" | depth 5 m
TATTTGGTCAGGCAAGTTTAATTGACTACCCTCATCCATACCACTCAACATACACAAATTCAGGCATTGTAGTTTCACAAAATTATTTATCTTCAGATATTGGGAAAGAAATCTTAGATAAAGGAGGTAATGCAGTTGATGCTGCTATTGCTGTTGGTTTTTCACTAACTGCTACCCTTCCTAGAGCTGGAAATATCGGAGGTGGTGGTTTTATGCAAGTCTTTATAGAAAAAGATAAGACTGTACTTACGATTGATTTCAGATCAATGGCTCCAAAACTAGCAACTCGTGAGTTTTATCAAGAAGCAAAAGATAAAGATGATGATGTTACAAGAAAAGGGTATAAAGCTATTGCAATTCCTGGCACAGTAGCAGGCCTCTTTAAAGCTCATGAATTATATGGGACAATTCAAATGAGTGATCTTATTCAACCAACTATTGATCTTTTAGAGCAAGGCGTACCCATTACACAAGACTTATACCTTGCAATAAATAAAGGAAGATATATTCAAAATGACCCTGAATCAAACAAGATTTATAAGAAAAACCTTTCACTCGGCGGAACATTAAAAATAAAAGATTTAGTAAAGACATTAAAGATAATTCAAGTTAGTGGAAAGGATGGATTTTATAAAGGTGAAATCGCAGATCAAATTCATAAGCAGATGGTTATTAATGGTGGTCTTATTAGAAAGGAGGATTTAGCTGGGTATGAGGTAAATCTATACCAACCCATCAAAACGACCTATCGAGGAAATCAAATTTTTACTATGGGCGCGCCTTCAGGTGGGGGGATTGTTATTTTAACAGCATTGAATGTGCTCGAATGTTTTCAGCTTTCTCAATTAACTCCCAATAGTGCTCGAACTTACCATTTAATTGCAGAAGCAATGAAATTTGCACATCACAATAGGTCTAAATATGTAGGTGATCCTAGTTTTTCTGAAATTCCATATAGTATGCTTTTATCGAAAAAGTTGGCTTGTGAAAAAGCTCGAGAAATTAACTTTAAGAAATCATCAACACCGAAACAAACAGCAAAAACTGGAAATAAAATCAATGATTCATACAAAGAATCAAAAGATACCACACATTATTCCATAGTAGACAAAGAAGGCAATGCAGTTTCTGTAACCTATACATTAGGTTATTCCTTTGGATCTGGCGTCACTATTCCTGGAACTGGAATTTTGACGAATAATCAGATGAATAATTTCGCACATAATTATGGGATTGCAGATTCTTATTTTCGCAGCAGTTCCCCAGCAAATAAACTTGAACCTTTAAAACGTCCTATGAGCACAATGGCTCCTGTAATGGTATTTGATGCTGCAGGAGATTTAAAATTAATTACTGGTTCTCCAGGTGGATCACAAATCCCTGGTGTAATTTTACAGCTTTTAATAAATAACCTTGAGTTTAATTTAGATATTGGAGCAGCAACTATGGTGCCTCGAATACATCAAGATTCTCAAAGCTTAAATTTAGAGTACGAAAAATTTTTAAGTGAAGATACTTTAAGAATTTTAGAGTCTTATGGTCACAAATTAGAATTATCAGACACTATGGGAAGCACACAAAGCATCGAGATAATCGATAGTGTTAGATATGGATATGCTGATTTAAGAAGACCAAATGCTAAAGTTAGTGTTCAGCAATAACATTAAGTGATCGAGTTAACCTTTCAACTACTTTTTCTTTTTTTATTAAGTAAATAGTGGAATTAAGCTGGGGTGATTGAGCTCGGCCCAGTAATGCTACTCTTAATGGTAATCCAATTTTTGGCATTGGCAGACCAAGATCACTCTTTGCAGATTCAATTATTTTTTCGATACTTTCCTCAGCCCATACATCCAAATTCTCAAGATTATTTTTAAAATAATCTAAGACAGGCCCTGCACTCTTCAAATATTTATCAAAATCCTCTGGATTATAGTCATCAAAATCAACGAGAAAAGACTTTATAAATAAAGAGATTTCATTGAGGTTGTTCGCACTCCCCTTACATAATTCCAGTAGATATTCTGCGTCATGATGATCATCCAAAGAGAAACCATTTTTTTTATTAAAACTTTCCAATGCTTGCATTAGAGAATCAGTTTTCATATTTGCGATATGTGCTTGATTAACAAAGTTAAGCCTCTCAATATCAAAAACTGCGCCTGCTTTTTGAATATCTTGAACTTCAAAAATTTTTATAAGCTTATTAAGATCAAAAATATCCTCAGTTGTATTAGACCATCCAAGCTTAGCCAACATATTTAAAACTGCCTCTGGCAAGTATCCTTCTTGCCTATACGACATTAAATCTGTTGCTGCATGTCTTTTGGATAGTCTTTTTCTATCTTCACCAAGTACCAAAGGTAAATGAATGTATTTAAACCCGTCATATCCCAAAGCATTTACAATCTGAATCTGTTTTGGAGTATTTGGCAGATGGTCCTCACCTCTAATAATGTGGGTTACATTTTGAAAGTTATCGTCAATAACATTGCAAAAATGGTAGGTTGGTGATTCGTCACTTCTAAGAATTACTAAATCATCTAATTCTTTATTTGGAAAATCTATGTCACCATAAACTAGGTCTTTCACCAACGTTGACCCACCTTTATCTACTTTTAGTCTTGTCGCTCCGTCTTCTATATACGCTTTTCCTTCTTTAACTAATTTAAGTGCCTCTTCTTTGTACAAGTTAAATCTTTCACTTTGTTTTAAAGGTTTATAATCAGGGTTAAGCCCAACCCAAGAAAGGCCTTCCATGATAGCTTCAATATATTCTTCTTTAGATCTTTCTTTATCTGTATCTTCTATACGCACAAGAAAGTCGCCATTAAATTTTTTTGCATAAATATAATTGAACAGAGCAGTTCTTACACCGCCAATATGTAAATATCCTGTTGGACTAGGAGCAAATCTAGTAGTTACTTTCACGTCTTACCAATTTATCTCTTTATTAGTTTTCTTACTTAAACTTTCTAAAAATTTTTCATGCTTAGAAGTATCATCCGCTGAAGCATTAAATTTTAAAAATTCTATATCTTTAGATTTAGGAGCTGTATCATCTTTGTTTTTAATTATTTCTGTCTGAGCTAAATCAAAGGTAATCTGACCGCCTGTTAAGTTTAAATAGGTATCAGCAAGTATCTGAGCATCAAGAAGTGCTCCATGATAGGTTCTGTCATAACCTGTAACATCCAGTCTTTTAGATAAAGCATCAAGACTATTCTTCTGGCCTGGGAAAGCTTTTTTTGCATAAACCCAAGTATCAAAAACACCGCATATGTCCCTAATATCTGATATTTTATATTTAATTCTATTCAATTCATTATTGATAAAATCAACATCGAAGTTTGCATTATGTGCTATTAGCTCAGCGCCATCTACAAAGTTTATAAATTCGTCTACTATGTCCTCAAATTTGGGTGCTTGCTTTATTTCTTCATCAGATAAGCCAGTAATCTTTTTTGCTATTTCATCTATTAATCTGCCTTCAGGATTTACATATGTCTGAAATTCTTTACCTGTTCTATCTCTACCAGATATCTCAACACAGCCAATTTCTATGACCCGATGATCTCCCACTTCAAAACCGCCCCCTGGCACCTTTACAAGACCAGTTGTTTCAGTATCAAAAGATACCAGCCTAACTGACACAATCCACTCCTAAATTTGCCAGAAAATCTGCTCTTTCGTTTCCAGGTTCTCCATCATGTGCCTTGACCCATTTCCATTTCATATTCATATTTGAACAAAGCATGTCAAGCTCAACCCATAAATCTTTGTTAGCAACAGGTTTTCTTGAAGCATTTTTCCAGCCATTTATTTTCCATTTATTTATCCAATCAGTTATGCCCTGTTTTAGGTAATTTGAGTCTGTGTGGAGTTCAACGCATTCACTAGTGCCTTTTAGATGTTTCAGGGCTTCGATAGCTGCTTGCATTTCCATTATATTATTTGTGGAATTTGGCTCTCCGCCATAAAACTCTTTTCTTGATTGGCCAATGATAATAAGAACTCCCCAGCCGCCTCTTCCAGGGTTACCTTTGCATGCACCATCTGTATATACTTTTATAGACATGTAATAATTATAAAGCAATGAATATCTTTCATATACCTGCTTATACAGATAATTACATATGGGTTCTACAATCAGGCGCTGATATTTCTGTGATTGACCCTGGTGAAGCTTCTCCGATATTAAACTTAATAAACAACAATAATTTAAACCTTGTAGATATTTTGCTTACTCATCACCATTTTGATCATATAGGAGGAACACTAGAATTAAAAAAACAAATTAAAGGTAAAGTTTATGGTCCTGTTGGAAATATAGAAGGAATAGATATACATGTATCAGAAAATGATAAGGTGGAAACACTTGGCTACGACTTTTCTGTACTGGAAACACCTGGACATACACTAGATCACATTGCCTATGTAGATAATGAAAAAAATTTGGTTTTTTGTGGCGATACATTATTTTCAGCAGGCTGCGGAAGAGTTTTTGAGGGGACATTTGAACAAATGCATAATTCTATTCAGAAATTGAATCAATTAGTTCCAGAAACAATAATTTATTGTGCGCATGAGTACACTGAGTCAAATCTTAAATTTGTACTTTCAGAAATAGAAGATAAATTTATAGAAAATTACTTTAAAAAAATATCTGCTAAACGGTTAAAAGGTGATATTTCAATTCCAACTACGCTTGAACTAGAAAGAAGGATAAATCCTTTTTTGTTAAGCATTGTACCATCTGATCTAAAACATTTGTCGAAGCTTGAGCAATTCACTGAGCTTAGAAATAGAAAAGATAGCGCATAAAAAAAGGGTTGCCGAAGCAACCCTTTTAAATTTCAAACAACTAAGTTTAGAAGCTCATTGAAACATTCATGTAATAAGCTTGTGAACCCCATGTTCTGTACATAGGATCAAAGTCATTAGCAAATGATTCAGGGAAAAATGTTGGATCTTCATCAAACACATTATCTAAACCTACTCTTAGTGTTGCATCATACTCTGGGAAAAACATACCATACTGAAGATCGACGTAAGTAATTGCATCGATATCCCTTGGGTCTGCTTCTTCAACTAAATTACCAGTTGCTGCTGATAATGTTGGAGCATTATTTGCAACACCTGTACCTTCACCATAATGTGTGAAAGTCACGGAAGCAAACATGTTCCCCATTGACCACTGAAGACCTGTGTTCATTTTAAAGTCAACATAGTTATCTCTTGGACCACCCAAAACATATCCTGCTGCATAAACAACATCTCCATTAGCAAGAGTCTGATCAAAATTATCTAACATTCTTGCTTCAGAGCTAACAGCAAAATCACCGTAGACTGTTGAAAAGTCGTAAGAACCACCAAATTCAACGCCTGAAGTAACTAAGTTACCAACGTTATTAGTAGTGTTTCTTAAATCAGTTACAAAACCGCTAGCGTTTCTGTCAATCAAATCGCAATAGTTTGAATTTGTACCTGTGTAACAACCATTAAGAATTAATTGAGCTCCAATTGATCCAATAAGACTTGTAATTTCTACATCATAATAATCAGCAAAAATATTCCAACCCATTGGAGACTGATAAGTCATACCGAAGTTAAAACTTTCTGACTCTTCTGGTTGTACAAGTGGGTTACCACCGACTGTAATTCTAATCTGATCATTTGGCTGTAAGAATCCTGTTGGAACACCATCAGCTAAACATTGACCATTTTGTGTACCATCAGCATTACCAGTAAAGTTTGCTGAAGATGCATCACAAGGGTCTTGTAATGTTGGGAAGCTATCTGCGTTTCCAGAATATAGTGCGCCAATACTTGGTGCTCTAAATCCTTCAGCGAAAGACGCTCTAAAGTTTAATCCATCCATTGGAGTTAATAACATAGCTACTTTAGAGTTTGTTGTATCACCAAAGGTATCATAATCTGATAATCTTGTAGCAGCAGTAAATGAAAGCATTGAATGTACTTGATACACAGCTTCTACATAGAATTCATCAACTTCAAATCCACCTGAAACAGGTTGGTTAGCATTACCAGATGATAATCCTTTTGCGATAAATGCATCAGGGAAATTAAAACCATTTTCTGATCTGTGCTCATAACCAAAAGCAACTGGAACATCAAAACCTTGTGGGTTTACAAACAGATCGCCAGTAAAGTCAACACCGTAGCTCATCATGTCATTTCCACCTGTGTTTTTACCTTGGAATGTCACTGCATCAACCATAGCTGGAGTAATTGAACCTGAACCGCCCCATACACCATTACCTAAGTAAGAGCTATCAGGACCTTGGCCACCAAATATGTTTAAACATGTAGTTCCATTACCGTCAGGCCCACAGTCTGATGCAAGCGCTCTTCTTACTGCACTAGTATCTAGCAAGCCATCTGTAGTTAAGGTTGCATTGTTAGTGGCTTTTGAAAGAAATGCTGAATAATCAAAACCCATAGCACTTCCATCTAAAGTAACCATACCTCTGTATGTTTCTAAAGCATCAACATAATCTCTGTTTCCTGCTTCTAACATTCTTCTTCCGAACCAACCTATTGCATAGTTATTTGCACCAAGTGTTGCATCATCACAAGTTCTTCCGTCATTAGCAATTCCACCTAAGTCACAAAATTCAATTCCAAACGGGTTATATGGGTTACCGGCACCGATACCCTCACCAACACTATATGATTGAAAACCATAGAACAACGGAGTTGGAGCTAATAATTGATTTGAATCTCTTTTCTGATAAGTAAACATCATGCCGAGTGTTTGACCTGAATCTAAATCAGTTGTCATTTTAGCAAAGACGTTTGACCTTTTACTTGGTACTTCAACGTAGTTATAAGGGTTATAGTTGAATCTATCACCTATTCTAGTGCCTGTTTCATCATCACCTGTTCCATTTATCCAACATCTGAAGTCTGTACCAGCAGTCGTACCTGGAGTGCCTTCAAGCACCGTAAAGTTACTACAATCTCCAACAACACCAGAATATGCAAATCTACCTTGTGGTGTTCCTGAGGATCCTACTGCAGGAGCTCTAGCTGTTTCAGTTCTGTCAAAGTTACTTAAAAATCCTAAGTCAACTAATGAAAAACCACCAATAAAAGAAGTGCCACCACTTGTGCCACCGAAGCTGTAACTTACTACGTCACCGCCTCCGCCACCGTCAAAATATTCACCGGTTTGAAATGATGCATCAGCACCATTATATTCATCTTTGGTAATGATATTAACAACACCAGCAATCGCATCTGAGCCATAAACAGCAGACGCACCGTCTCTAAGAATTTCTACTCTTTCGACTAAAGCTGTAGGTATTGAATTTAAGTCGACTGAGCCATTGGCTCCACGACCTGAATTTACCCATCTTTTACCATCTACAAGGATCAAAGTTCGTCCTGATCCAAGATTTCTCATATCAATTCTAACTGAACCTTCACCACCGTTATTGAAAGTTCTAGAAAGTCCAGAACCCTGAGATGGTAATTCAGCAAGAATTTCACCAATTGAAGCTTTACCTGAGATAGCAATATCTTCGGCAGTTACTTCTGATACCGGAGCAAAAGAATATAAGTCTGCACTTTTAATCTTTGAACCAGTAACAACAACTTCCTCTACATCACTTTCATCTTCTTGTGCAATAACACCTAAAGAGAATGAAGTAACTACAAGCAAGCTCATTAAATATTTAAATATATTCATATTTATTTACCTTTTAAAAAGTTAATATCCACTAATAATAGTTCATTTGGAGCTTTTTTAATACATTTTTGCCATTAAATTGTCACAAAAACGGGGTTTTTGTGACATATTGATCTAAAAAATCAAATTTAGCAGTTTTTATGAGGGTTTAAGAGCATTTTTGATGAATTTAATATCTAAGAAAAATGGACTATAATTCATGCATGGTTGAGGGGAAAAAAATTTTAGTAGTTGGTCTTGCCAATAAATATTCTATCGCTGCAGCTATTGCCGAGACATTGCATAAAAAAGGGGCAATATTAGGTTTTAGCTATCAGAATGAAAGGTTCGAAAAATTTATAAATGAATTTGCAAGCCAGAATGGTGATGGATTTACTAAAATGTGTGATTTATCGAACGATGAAGATATCACAAATCTCATAAAATCTGCTGTTGAAGAATGGGGAGAAATTGATGGAATTGTTCATTCAGTCGGCTTTGCGCCTGCTGATCAGATCTCAGGCAACATTGAAGACTGTATTAACAGAGAAGGCTTTCAAATTACACATGATATAAGTTCATATAGCTTCTCAGGTCTTTTAAAAGAAGCTCACCCACACATGACTGAAAATAGTTCAGCAATAACTCTTACTTACATTGGTTCACAGCAAGCAACACCAAACTATAATGTCATGGGCATGGCAAAAGCCAGCCTTGAGGCAAGCGTCAGGTATTTTGCCTCAACTCTTGGTTCAAAAGGGATAAGAGTAAACTCAATATCTGCGGGACCGATTAAAACATTAGCTGCATCAGGGATTAAAGGATTCAAAACTATGCTGAGCAAACATGGTGTAAATACACCTATCACAAGAAATATTACGGCTAAAGAGGTTGGAAATACTGCTACATTCTTATTGAGTGACATGTCTAGCGGTATAACTGGGCAAACAATCTACGTTGACGGAGGCTATAATATTCAAGCTACAAGTTTTGATTAGCAAATTGATTGCTAACTGAAATCTTTTCATCAAAGCTATATTTTGCTCTTAATTCATTAAAAGCTAATTGTAAATTCGTTCTTTTAGACTCTTCTACGATTGCCAAACGGTCTTCCTCTGAAACATTTGTATAATCACCTTTTATTCTATTTTCTGTAACATACAGCAAAAGTCCTTTTGGTGTAATTTCTTTCTTAATCAACCCAACATCAGGATCATTAAAAATTTGTGCAACAACATCTTTTGATAATAATGAAGTTGATCTATTGATACCTTTGAAATTTTCTACTTGGAACCCATCAATTTCAAACAATTCACCTAATGCATCTTTATCTAAAATTGTGATATTTGAACTAGCATAAATTTCATTTAAATAATCAGTCTTTTTGATTTCAAGAACATCTTCTTGAACAGAAATTCTAACATCTGAAAGTTCTTTATATGTTTTATCTTTAACATCATAAACATATGCAAATGAATAATTATCAAAACCTATTTCAAGTGGGCTTGACCAATTATTTACCTCAGTGGTTGAAAGTAATGAAGAATTTTCAAAATTAAATGGAAAGTCATCTGCCGATAGTTCTGCATAATCTTTGAGTTCCAGGTTTCTAGATTCAGCAAAATTTATTGCCTCTTCCATATTAAAATTTGAAAAAGTTAAGCTGCTCGAAATTTGTGCTACTTCATCTTCAAATTTAATTTGCTGCAATTCATTTAATAGTTCTGTTTTTTTGTCTTCAAGAGCAACCTCAATTAAGCCCTTAATTTCAGTGACTTTTAGGAAGTGAGTATTACTCTCATAGCTAACTGCAGACGAAACATCATTTTGACTCAAACCTGTAATTACTGACTCAAATTCTGCAGGGAAAACTTCTCCATTAGTAAAGCCGAGGTCGCCATCAGTATCTCTTGTTCCAAGGTCATCTGAGTAATTTTTCACAAGGTCTGAAAATTCAGCATTTTCAATTTCATTTGTCACAAGTGTAACTTTTTCTTGGTATTCTTGATCGGTGGAATAGTTATCTCGTATTATCATTATATGAGAAACTCTTTTTTCGGGATCTGGTAAATTTTGAACAAATAAGTTGTAAGCCTCTTCTAGTTCAAGATCACTTATTTCAAGGTTCATTTTGCTTTTATCTAAATCTAGAACAAGAAAAGATCTTTTTTCAGGAATTGAAAATTGCTCTAAATTATTATTGTAATAATCTTTAATTTCGTTTTCATCAGCAATAAAATCTTTTGTTACATTATCAGCTTCAAGCTCAACAAATGATATTGATCTTCTTTCAGTAAGTATATCCAAGTACTGATTAATGGAGTTATCATATGAACTGGCTGTTGCATTTAATAGTGATACAGCCAAACTTAACTTTAGATCTGATTCAAAGTCTTCCATCAAGTCTTCTTTTGTAAGATTAAAGTTGATTAGATATTGCTTAAATAAATCCTGATTAAATTTTCCATCAACTTGAAAAGCCTCTAGTTTTGAAAGTTCTGTCTCAATAAATGTACCTGGAATATCGGCATTTAAATCATCAAAAAAGTTAATTAAGGTATATTTTTCTATAATCGAATTATTTGTGAGGTTTGAAACAATATCTATTATTGCGGGGTCTGAAAAATTCAAACCTTCTCCAAATTGTGACCGAAGATTTTCTTCTACTTGAGTCTTTGAACGAAAGTACTCAGATTGTGAAATACTGTATTTTCCAATTTTGGCATATTCGTTTACGCTAAAAGTTTGCGCAAAAGTAGGTAGCCCCAAGAACGCAAATGTTAGGGCAACTACTCCAAGAAAAGAAAAGGCTACAATTCCTTGTAGCCTCTCCCGTAAGAAACT
>CENJ01162335.1_pt1 | contig 10524 bp, 7 predicted proteins | sample 356161 | NCBI WGS metagenome assembly CENJ01 (sample SAMEA2619531, study PRJEB7988) | marine metagenome | biome: marine biome (ENVO:00000447); feature: surface water layer (ENVO:00002042); material: "saline water (ENVO:00002010), including plankton (ENVO:xxxxxxxx)" | depth 5 m
TTAAACAATCTTAATTTCCAATAATTCAAAAGTCATAAATGAGGTTTTAATATGGATTTAAAAGAACAAATAGTTGATGATATAAATAGTAATTCAATCATTCTTTATATGAAAGGAACTAAAGAGATGCCTCAATGCGGTTTCTCAAATAATGTAGTTCAAATACTTAATCATTATGGCGTAGAATATAAAGATATAAATGTTTTAACAGATCCAAACATTCGTATAAAATTAAGTGAACACTCTGGTTGGCCTACAATTCCTCAGTTATTTGTAAAAGGAGAACTGATAGGGGGAGCCGATATCACTAATGAGCTTCATCAAAGTGGTCAACTACTTGACATTTTAGATAAAGCGAATAGTTAGCCTGTAATATTAAAAATAGTTGGCCTCAGATCGTAGTTAGAATAAATTTGACTTTCATATTTTTAAAGCTTTTATAAAATTTGGCCCGTTCGTCTAGTGGTTAGGACTCCAGGTTTTCATCCTGGCAACAGGAGTTCGATTCTCCTACGGGCTACAGATTTTTTCAGTTAAAGTTTCTACTCTTCAAATGTTAATTTAACAATCCTAGCAACTCCACCATACCCACCATCTAAAAATGCATTACCGCCACCGATAATTATATCTCCATTATTAAGCTCAATGACAGCTTGATTGCCTAGCGTTTGCTCAGTGAATATCACTTCGCCTTCTTCGTTTATTTTAGTTAAATAACTTCTCTCATCTATAAAATAATAGCCACCTCCCTGAGCTGGGGTTATGTCATATATACCTGATACATTAAATTCACCAATTATGCACTCGTTCCATACATTATTTCCATTTGCGGCATTGCGTTTCACAACCAAATTACTTCTCCAGCTATTACAAAACCCTGCCGCAACGTAATTACCATCTGGAGCGAGACATATAGAGTATAAAATCGCATCCCCAACAGAGTTTTTTGCTTTCTTCCATATTTGATTACCATCTGTATCTGTTTTAACAACAAAAAATTTATATGCTCCATGCTGCGTACCAGAATATCCAGCAAATACGATATCACCCTCATCGGTTTCAATTAGCTCATATGCTTCATTAGCAACTGAGTTGGTATAGATATTCCCCCATATTAATTCACCACTTGTATCATATTTTCTTAAAGATGCCTTACTATTCCAACCATCATCATTCCAAGTACCAGCAATAACATAATTACCATCTGATGTTTGGATTACATCCCTTGCCCAGTCGTTATTATTATTTGCAGATGATTCAGTTTTTGACCATTGCACAACCCCATCTGAATCTGTTTTTAAGATATACATATCAGGATAACAGTCCATTGAGGTATTACACTCGAAATAACCAGCCGCAATAAAACCACCATCTGAAGTTTCAATCGCGCTATATAATGCGGAGGATCCTTCATATTTCTGTTCCCAAATAATATCTCCATTAGCATCAAGCCTAATTAATTGCCCTAGATAGTCACACTGACTATCAACACAGTTCGTAGCATTACCAAGAGACATAATAAATCCGCCGTCAGAGACAGGTCTTAGGGACCACATTTCGCCGCCTATTTCTTCATAAGATTTTGACCAAAGAACATTCATCTGCCCACTATAATATTGACAAGTTTCATTATCAAAGGTTGCTTGTGAATTATAATTAACGGCCGATTCATCCATACACCCGCAAATATTGTCCCCGCCAATTACTCCTGCACAATCTACATTTTGATTATACTCGCATGAGTCATCATCATAGGTTGCAGTACTGTCATAATTAATTGCCAATGAGTCTGTGCACCCACATATACTCTCGCCTCCAAGAACCCCTGCACAATCTTCAGTTTCTGATTCTTCTTTTTCACATGAGAGGGAAATAACAACACAAAAAATAGAAAAAATAAATATACCGACTTTGTTCATTTTGCTTAATTAATAATAGAGAGCTTTTAAGTTCATCATTTTATGATGATAAACTTAAAAAATTATCTATTTATTAGGTTGAATAATTTTGACAATAAATGATGAAGAGGCTGAACTATAGAAAACGCCAAGGCCACCTTCAAAATTAGAATCTGGTAACAAGTATATATTTTGACCAACAGGATCTCCTCTGAAGTAGTTAAAGTAAGAATCACTGGTTGATTTGTATGTCATCATATAATAGCCGTAATAATCAAAATAAAGCCACATAATTGGCGATGGAGCTCTGTCAGCATTCCATAGCCATGGATTGTTCCTATAAGGACTATTTCCTCTCCATGTGCCATCTAAAGATCCTCTTTTTAGAGGGTATTTCCAAATATCAGAGAGCCTGTTATATTCTAAACTGTCATTATCAAACAATCCTTTTTCATCGCTATATATAAGGTTTATATAACAGCTATCTCTAATACCGTTCCTATTTCTATCTGAAAAATCTTCACCTTCATCATAGGTACCGTTTTGATTTATGTCCTGATAAGGCTCTAGGTCAACTTTATCTGATTCCAAAGCATAAGAGATAATCTGAATTGTGTTATAATCATCTTCATTAAAATCAACTGCAAACAATGGCAGGCTAGCAAAACTCTTAGTGTAACAATCGCCAATTTTAAACTCGAGTGAATCAACGTTAATATTATTTGATTCAATATACTGAATGGGATCTTGGTATAATAAGACCATTTGCTCAAATGTTATGTTTTCTAAATTATTTACATCAACAGTACTGATTGACTCCATGCTCCCATCAGGGCATTCATAGTCTGGCATATCTATAGGAGATATTACTATTTCTTCAGGTACGCTAGTTTGAGCAATAACAGAATCGCCATCATGACTTACAACCAACCTATACGTTGTTCCAGAACTAATTATATAATTCAACCAATACGATGCAACAGAATCTATATTTTGCATTGATAGATCAACAGGGTAATATCTTCCATTACCGATTGAATAAAAATGAAGCTCAGAACTATCAGTCATATTAATTAGTGTTACATTAGCATCGTCTATATAAAGCTCTTCCGCATCAACTGATTCATTAACCTCTGCGGTTCTAGAAACAAAAACGGTATCATAAACAGGAAACCCTGCATTGATAGAAGCAAATACTACAAGTTGTTCTCGGTACTCAATTGTATTATCATCAAAGGTACATGATTGTATGACAATCATGATAAATAGTGCATATATAAAATATTTCATTTTGCTTATCATTTAAAACTCCCAGCTAAAACCAATTGTCGGGATGATTGGAAATAAGCTTATATCGTTTACCTGAAGCATACCTTCATCCTCTTCATCTACATTAATCTCTCCTACATCTGGTTTCCCATTACCATTTTCATCATGTTTTTCTTCATCCCAATCTCTGTCATCATCTACTCCATTATAAGTACTTCCAACATTATATGATTTTCTAAATATATTTTTACGATTAAAAACATTAATGATCTGAACATAAATATCCATCTTAGATCCAAAGAATTTTGTATGATACACAAATCCTAGATCAAGTCTACTGTATGGTGAGTATCTTGCAGAATTTCTTGTGCCAGGGATTGTTCTGTAAACCTCATCAGGACTTTCAGGCAATATTTGATTATAATATCCAATAATTGGCGTGTATGCCTGCCCAGATTGCAAGGATAATTTCCAATTCATATCCCATTTCTGACTTATCTGATAATTTCCAAGAGCACTAAATGAATGTGTCCTATCCCAACTATTGTAGTATTCTTCATTTTTATCATAAAATATGCTATTCATCGATTTTCTTGACACTGAAAATGTATATGCAAGCCAGCCGCTTAACCTACCACTCATCTTTTGAGCAAAAAGCTCTAAACCATATGCATAACCATTGGAAGGAGTAACAATATCAGATAAAGCTGTATCAGAAATAGCCTCATCAGTCGTTGCCCTAGACTCTTCAAAGGTAAAAAGATTTTTTATGTCTTTATAATATCCCTCAACTTGGAGCTTATATAAATCATTAACATATTCTTCGTATCCCAAAACGATTTGAGATGACTTTGCTGGAGCGACAGTATTATCAACTGCTATCCACTGGTCTAATATTGTAGGGTTGTAATCATCTTGGAAAGTGGCAATGAACTGATGGTAATTTCCAACTGAAAAGTTTAAATATCTATCATCTGTTAAAAGATATTTCATGCCAAAACGAAGGTCTGGAAATATTGAGTCGCTGTAAACATTGTAAAGATTTAATCTAAACCCAGGTTCTAAAATAATTTTTTCCGATGGGGAGTATTTTAACTTCGCGAAACTAGCAAATTCCTTGGGTTTCGTATTGATCTCAAACTGAAGAGAATCATTAAAGGAATTAGTATACAGAAATCCTAAATTTTTAATTTGAGCACCAAATTTAACTGTACTTGAAGAGGACTTAAACCAAGAAAAGTTAGCTGCTATCGTTGCATCATCAATTTGATTATCACTGTTAAGTCCATTAGAGCCACCAAGACCAAACTCTGTAAAAAATAAACTATTAGCAAAAAGAAAATTACCGATAAGCTTTTCAGAAAAAACTCTACGGTACTGAGCACTTAATGTTCTATTGCCCCATCTCCCTGATAAACCAAAGGTATCAAAAACTAGATCATCAACTCCATTATAAAAACTTAGTGAAACGCGATCTTTAGGAGACAGGTCTGAATAAACATGACTTTGAACATCATAAAAATAGTAAGGTGGAATACTTGGAACATTTTGAAAAATTTTATCAAAATATGTTCTTCTTCCTGAAAATACCCAAGCTCCCTTGTAAAATGGGCCTTCTAATGTTGCTTGAGCTGACAAAAGAGACAAATTAGCTTTCCCCTCAAACTTTTTTTGATTTCCTTCTCTGCTGATTATATTTAAGACCGCGGATAATCTGCCACCATATTCAGCATTGTAGGCTCCCTTAATTAATTCGGCCTCTTTTACACCATCAACTATGAAATTCGAAAATATCCCTCCCAAGTGAGATGGATTGTATACGGTGACGCCATCAAGTAAAATCAAATTTTGATCTGTGTTCCCACCTCTTATAACCAATCCTGTACTAAACTCAGATGTAGTTAGAACACCTGGAAGCGCCTGTATTGTCCTGAAAAGATCAGGCTCTGCTAGTGCAGGTGCAGATCTTAGCATTCGTGGGGATAAGTTAACTGTACTAGGCTGGATATTATTTTTTCTTTTGATTTTTTCAGCAGTAACCTCAACTTCGCTGAAAGAGACAACTTCTTCTGTCAGAACTAAATCTAGTTTTACTGACTGTCCATCAGATATATCAATTTTTTGTCTAAGAACTTTATAACCAACATAGGATACAGAAACTTCATATGAACCCTGAGGAATTTCTTGAAGTACGTAGTAGCCATTTACATCAGTTGCCATTCCCAAGGCGAGGTCCGTAATAAAAACATTTGCTCCAATCAACGCCTCACCATTAGAGCTATCCGTTACAAACCCATATACAGAACCATTATTTTGAGAAAAACTAAAGTTCAGTTGATAGAGCAGTATGAACGCTGATTTAACTAGTAAGGTCTTTAAGAATCGTTTCTGCATGTGTGTTGATATTCACTTTCTTATATATTTTTTCAATCTTTCCATATTCGTCAATGACAAAAGTCATTCTTTTAGGAGTAAACATTCCATTTGCGCCAAAACGTTTTGCAACTTCCTTATGTTTGTCGGAAAGAAAATTAAAGGGCAAATTATATTTAGTCTTAAACTTTTTTAACGCCTCAGAATTATTATAACTAATTCCAAATACTGTTATGTCATTTTTTTCAAACTCTTCGTAAATGTTGCGGAACCCACAAGCCTCTTTCGTTCATCCAGGGGTATCAGCGTATGGAAAAAAGTAGACGACGAGCTTCTTGCCTAAAAAATTTTTTGATAATAATAAATTTTCATCTTGATCAAAAAGCTCAAAACTTGGAGCAATCTCACCTTCCATTAGTGAAATTTTTTCAGTAAAAATTGAATTTATAGTTGTTGCAAACATAACTGCTAAAATCGAGCCAATTAAATATTTCAATTTTAATCTTTACCTAAATAGGGAAGATTTTTCTCAGAGAAAGGTATTGGATTTATATTGTTTTCTTTAAAGTATTTAGTTGAATCACACGTATTACCTTCAACAAGCATAGTCAATTGATCAGCAGTAACAGGGAACCATGGGAACCTATCTAGAGCTTTCGCAACTGATTTCACAGCTATTACTGGAGCAGGAACCATAAACTTTTTTTTCCCTGAGGCAGAACCTATTATTTGTATGATCTCTTTCCATGTAAAATCTTGCCCGCCAAGTTCAATTGTCTTTAATTCAGTTTTTTCGTTCTGCAAAGAGCCAACAAAGCTTGTTGCGACATCCTTAATATGCACAGGAGACATAGAAAAATTACCAGCATCAAATGGCAATAATCCTTCATGAAAAAGTGGTGCTGGGAAAGGCAGATTGATTAAATCTTTTTTTAACTGAGAACAAAATTCAGGCCGCCCATTCCCTCTTGGGTCACCAAATATTGTTGAAGGCCTAAAAATAGTCCACTTTAGATCTGTGTTCCTTAAATATTGTTCTGACATCCATTTTGTTTTTTGATAACCTGTACCATCAGGACAAACTCCATTAGCACTCATCAGAATAAATCTGTTGACATTTGCTTCGATAGACGCATCTATCGCATTAACTGCGCCACCAAAGTGAAGATCTTCATACGTTATTCCCTTGGACTTGAATTCTCTTATAATGCCAATGGTGTAGATGACAGCATCAGTACCCTCTATAGTTTTTTTGACAGCTGATTTGTCATTAACATCCCCTATTACTAGCTCACAATCACCTACTGAAGGTACTTTATAAATTGATTCTGAACGAACTAGTAACTTTGGCTTGTGCCCTTCAGATAAAAGATTATCAATTATGTACGAACCAACAAAACCAGTGCCGCCAAATAGTGCAACTTTCATTATATATCAATAATCCTCTCTTTGAAACAATGTTATATAGTAATAATTAAAAATTAGGTTATTTGTTATTACCATGTCAATCTAAAATGAGCGTTTTAAGCGTTTTTATTTGTTAACCTTCCAAAAAAGTCTTTAATGTCTTCAATAATTAAATAACTCGTAGGTACTAGTATTAGAGTTATCAGCGTTGCAAATAAAACTCCATAGGCAAGTGAAATAGCCATCGGAATTAAAAATTGTGCCTGAACGCTTTTCTCAATCAGAAGTGGAAATAATCCAACAAATGTCGTTATTGAGGTAAGGAGAATAGGTCTAAACCTTCTAGGTCCAGCAGCAAGAGCCGCCTCCAAGCTTGTTTTACCATCGTCTCTTTTATATCTATTTATAAAATCGACCATTACTAGACTATCATTAACCACTACACCAGATAAGGCAACTATGCCTATAATAGAAAGAACAGCCAGATTCATGCCCATTATTATGTGGCCTATGACAGCACCAGTGAAACCAAAAGGTATTGCAGACATTATAATTAGTGGTTGTAAATACGATTTAAACGGTACAGCCAAAAGCACATACACAACAAAAAGTGCTAGCGCAAAATTTTTAAATAATGAACTTAGGGTGTCTCTTTGTTCTCTTTGCTCACCCTCAAAACTATAATTCACACTAGGATAATCCAGAAGTATTGGGACTATATGTTCTGTTTCAAATTTTGCTAAAATTTCGTTTGCATTAGCTTCACTAAGATCAACATCTGCCGTTATACTTATAGATCTTTTTCTATCCGTTCTTGTAATGGTAGAATAACCACTGGATAGTTCTCCTTGCGCTAATTGACCAAGCGGCACTTCTACATTTTTACCAACCCTTACATTCATTTGCTCTAAATTATTTAAACTAACCCTTTCATCTTTTGGATAACGCAAAAACACCTTCACCTCATCACGGCCACGCTGAACTCGTTGAACTTCATCTCCATAAAACGCTTGTCTGACTTGCCTAGCAAGTGACGCCATCGTAATGCCATAATTCTGCGCTTCTGGAAGTAGATTAAGTTTAATTTCATCTTTCCCTGCGCTAAACGAATCCTTTATGTCAAATACCCCTGCATAAGTTTGCAATTTATTCTTTAAACTATTAGTTACCGCTTTTAAATCTTCTCTATTCACACTTGAAAGCTGAATTTCGATTGGAGCACCGGTAGTAAAAAGATCAGAATCAAAAGTCACTTGTTTTACTCCAGGTATTGGCCCTGTTAGCTCTCGCCATATTTTTGAAATTTCAACAGTGCTAATTGGCCTTTCTTCACCAGGTGCTAGTTCAATGACACATTCTGCTAAGTGCGAACCAAAAAAAGTTGCATCTAAGTTACCAGGGCCCCTAGCTGATTGGGTTTTAATTGGCTGATCACCGGCCGTAGAAACCATATTTATAAAAATTTTATTTTCTGGATATAATACTTCCAGAGAATCTTTAAGCTTATATGCAGATTTTTCAATTTGATCTAAACCAACTTTTGTTAATGAAACAGGAGTACCTTCTGGATACTCAACTCCAGCAATAACTATATCAGCTTCAAGTGGTGGAAAAAAATTAAATCTAATAAAACCACTTGCGACCAGCCCAACTGTTAAAATAAATATCGAGATTGCTATTGCAACAGTGTTACCACGATTTTTAAGTGCAAGCTCAAGAACTGGAGTATATTTATTTTTAATAAACCCTTGAAGCCAATTATGAATCCCCATCTGAATGTCAGACCACCATTGGGAGAATCGATTTTTCTTTTTAGCCTCATCTATATTCATGTGGGCCAAATGAGCAGGCAAAATAGTTAAAGATTCTATAAGTGAGAAAAATAAAACCACAATTGTTACAACGGGTATAATCTTCCATATTTTACCCAAAGCTCCCTCTACTAAAATCATTGGTGAAAAGGTAACCATAGTTGTTAGAACAGCAAAAATCACTGGCTTTGCTACCTGATATGCTCCTTCTAATGCAGCATCAACTCCACTCAAACCTCTTTTTAAATGAATATGAATGTTTTCACCAACAACAATAGCATCGTCAACAACAATACCGAGAACTAAAATAAAAGTAAATAAGGATATCATATTAATTGATACATCGAATAAAGGAAGCAACCAAAACCCGCCCATGAAAGATATTGGGATGCCTAGTGAAACCCAGGCTGCTAACTTTGGCTTTAAAAACAAAGCCAGAACGATTAGAACAAGCCCAAGACCAAGATAAGCATTTTCAGTTAAAAGTTCAATCCTACCTCTAAGAATTACAGATTCATCTTTCATTGTTGTTAAAGAGACACCAGGAGGCATGACGGGATTCTTCTTTTTTATATATTTATGAACAGCATCTGCTATATCTAGAGCGTTCTGATCACCAGTCCTATATACTCTAATTAATAATGCTGGCTCACTATTAAATTTTATATCATACTCAACATCTTGAAAACCATCTAGAATTTCAGCAATATCTCTAAGAAATACCGTAGAACCATCAGCTAATGATAAAACAGGAATAATCCCAAACTCTTCCCCTGTATAGGCCTGGCCTTTAGAACGAATTAAAATTTCGCCATCGTATGTTTCTATAGCACCTCCTGGTACGTCCATAGAAGAAGTACGGATTTTATTGGCTACATAATCAAAAGAGATACCATATTTTTGCAAAGTATTTTCAGATATCTCAATTGAAATTTCTCTAGGCTTTTTGCCTAACCGTGTTTGGGTAATGTTTGGAAGTTCGCTGACCTCATCTCTTACTTTTTCTGCAATATTAAGTAGGCTAGCCTCATCTACATGGCCATGTACAGCTATAGTTATTACTTCAGGCTGGCCGTCAAAGCTTCTAATAGTTGGCTTTTCAGCATCATCAGGAAATGATGTTATCGCATCAACTTGAGATTTTACCTCGTCTTTTACTTCATCTATATCATATCCGTTCTCAACCTCAATATTTATTGAGCCATACCCTTCATTGGAGGAACTAGTTATTCTTTTTAATCCATTTATGCCTTGCACCTGTTCTTCAACTTTTACACATATTGATTCTTCAATATCTTCTGGAGATGCGCCGGGATAAACAACGGAAACATTAATTATAGGAATGGTTATATCCGGGAATACCTCCATTCGCAATCTAGACAAAGTGAATGTGCCAGCAATAATAATGAATACCATTAGCAGATTTGCTGCTACAGTATTTAGGATGAACCAACGTATGATATTTTTCATCAGTCTAATTTTCTCTTACTGGCATTCCATCAACATATGAGTCTAATCTGGTAGTTAACACTCTGTCATTTTTTTCCAAACCATCAGCAATGAAAGCAAAATCTTTTTCATACCTAATTACTTCAACAGACTTTTTACGCAGCACATTAGCCTCTACTACCCAGATCATATCATTTTTAACTGCGCTTCTAGGTACAATAGTAATACCATCATATAAAAGCCCATCTATCTCTGCATTTACAAACATTCCAACTTTTAACTTTTCATTCATCCCGTTCATCGGAATAGTAGCAATA
>CENJ01070480.1_pt1 | contig 10516 bp, 12 predicted proteins | sample 356161 | NCBI WGS metagenome assembly CENJ01 (sample SAMEA2619531, study PRJEB7988) | marine metagenome | biome: marine biome (ENVO:00000447); feature: surface water layer (ENVO:00002042); material: "saline water (ENVO:00002010), including plankton (ENVO:xxxxxxxx)" | depth 5 m
AGCCTTTGCCCGGTTAATTAGACTCCTACGCTCTATCTGCATGGCACATAGGTACCGATCGAATGTTTTTAAAGCTACCCATTAACTACCTAATTTTCACCAACAACGGAGTGAGCTGTGTACCACCTAACTGAAGCCTATCTAATGGCCGGTTTTATCTGCCTAGTTGCTGCATACGTCGGCGCCCTAGTCTTTGCTGCGGGAACGGTCGCACCTTTAGTTGTGCAAAAGTTGGATGAAGAGGCAGCGGCAGCCATACTGCGACCCTTTTGGGTGCGCTATCACCGCTTCGCTGTGATCGGTGCGCTGGCATTTTCGTTAACGATCTCCGCGGCCTCATTTGTATCCGCCGTGCCGCTGGTCTACAGCACAGGCTTGGTCGCGTGCGCGAGCGCTATGACTCTCTGCTTTTATATCGGCATGCGACTTATCAATGCGATCAATGCAGCTCGGGATGAAGGCAATATGGACCGCTTTAACGCGTTGCATCGCACCGACGTGATGTTGGTCGGCATCGGTTTATTACTTGGCATCACTCTGATCTGCGGCTTGGTCTATGTGCTCCCTGGCCAGTTTACCTTTTGGCCTACCGATGGCTAAAAGTTGGGATCATGCCGGATAATTGCGTTATTATTTCGCGCTGCTAACTATCCTTTATGCCCGGGTGGTGAAATTGGTAGACACAAGGGACTTAAAATCCCTCGCTAGTAATAGCGTGCCGGTTCAAGTCCGGCTCCGGGCACCAAATATTTTGTAGGTCAGATATTTGGGAGGTTCTCTAAATTTTCGCCGATATTTTCGTCCCTATCTTCTCCGACGATGAGAATGTTCTATTGAAAAAAAACCTTTCATCGAGCTATGGCTGTTCGTAAATGACTGATAACTTAGTGTCATCAAAGCGATCGATTGTCCTCGTGCCCGATACCTTTGACGTGCCAAGCGTCTTAGAAACTCCTGATTTCAGATTGCGTATGCTTACGGTGAACGACGTTGTAAAAGACTTCGACGCAGTCAGCAGCAGCGCTGAGGCGCTGCGTGGTTTATGGCCGCAATCCACCTGGCCAGCGGGACTTACCTTAGAGCAAAACCTGATAGATCTTGGGTGGCATCAAAAGGAATTTCAGCGACGTTCGTCGTTCACCTACACCGTTGCCGAGTTAGACGAGTCACGCGTGCTTGGTTGTGTTTATATCTACCCAACTTTGAAAGCAGGTTATGACGTGGAGGTCTATTTCTGGACGAGGCCTGCAGAGCAAATACCAAATGTAGAACCGGACTCACTCGAACGAACTGTGAAAAGTTGGCTCAGAAATGTTTGGCCTTTCCAAGCGCCGGCATTCCCAGGACTAGATATTCCTTATCAGCAATGGAATGCACTACCTGATAAGGTCTTTTCCCAATAATGGCATGACCAGCAGCGCTTTTGACTAAATTGGCTGAATGCGCGCGTACAGACGTTCAGAGTTATGTGTCGGAGCCGCCACTCCACCAACGTAATCGTCTGGTTAGATTCATCTCACTCTTTAATGCCGAGCAAACTCCACAACTTTCCCGTCGCCGCGATGTAGGAAAGCACGATTAGTGAAAACAACATATAGACCATGGTGCCAACTGATAACGTAGGCTCGAACCCGTATCGCTGTGAGTTGTAGATTTTAATGGGCAGAGTTTCTATTGAAAAGCCGCTAACCATGAAGGCAATAATGTACTCGTTCATCGAGATAATAAGCGCAAATAGTGCACCTGCCACAAGGTAGGGGCGGATAATAGGGATCACAAGCTTGGTCAATATCTGCCGCTCGGAATAGCCCATGAGCTTCGCCGCTTCTACATGTATTTGCTCTACTTGGCCCAACCCAAGTCGCGCGGTGACAAGCGGAATCGCAACCAACAACGCCGTATGGCCCAAAATAATTCCGGCGAGCGAACCGAGCAGGCCTAAAAATGCGGTAACCAAAGAGATCGAAACCGCAAAAACGATACCCGGTAGAAGAAAAGGAAGACTTACCGCGCCAACCAGAGATTGGTTAAGTTTACTCTGCCGGCGCCACATAAGCAGTGCTGTTGCGAGCGCTATGGCTGTGGCGAAGACTGAAGAGACAACAGCGATTAGCACGCTATTGAAAAGCGAACTGGTCCAACTGGGGTCGGCGAAGAAATTCACATACCAATTTATTGAAGGATCTTGGGGCGGGAAAGCCATCTGTCGTGGGCCGTTAAATGAGGATCCCAACACCACGAAGATTGGGGTGTATAAAAATACGCCGAGGCCTGTAAGGGCGATCAGTCTAGGAAGCTTCAATAGGTTTTCTGCCAAAAATGAGTTGAGCAACTGCCAGACACAGCAGTACCGCGATGAGCAGGCAAAAAGACAGCGCCACAGCGAACGGTACGTTGAACGTTCTCATAAAGTCCGCGATGAACACCGCAAACATCCAGTCTGACGGTTTGCCCAATTGCTGGGATATAACGAAGCCACCAATGTTTAACAGGAAGGTGAGTATGCCGGTTTGAAATATAGGGCCGCGTAGCGAAGGCAACACCACCAAAAAAAATACTGAGGTTTTTGAGAAACCCATGGTGTAGGCGCTCTCGTTGAGAGATGGGTCAAGCCTGCGAATTGCAGGGAGAAGCAAAATCATGGCAATTGGCAGGGAAAAGTACACCAGCACCACAAACATAGCAGGGAAACTTGGCCACCAGGCCTTATCTCCCGAGATGATGCCGGAATAGCTCAACCAACCCGGAATTCCGCTGCTTTGCGACAGTAACAACTGCCATGCGAATGCCGTCAATACCTCAGAAAGCGCCAGACTTGCTAGTAGCATTACCACCCAGGCACTGCGCGCGCGATTTTTTAATCTTGCAATGGTAAGCGTCAGCGGTACCGCCAAGCCCAACGTCACGACGGTAATCCCCGCCACAAGCCCTAAGGTATAGCCAATCTGGACCGCGTAATACGAGTCATAAAATACTTCTTCGAAGTTAGACAGATCATAGCGGATCACCTCACCAGTTAACGGATCAGCGGTTGAAACCGCGGTCGTGAACAAAAAGAGTAGCGGCCCAAGTGAGACAATAACGCAATAAAGCACTAACAATAGGTATGTGGCTGCAATCGGTTGCTGCTGCTTATTCACACGGCGTATCCGTAAAAATAAACGCTTTCGACATATCAAGCCCAAATTGGATCGTCTCTTGTGCATCAGGCCATAGATTATTTATCCAAACGGTTGTGCCGCTGCACCGAGCGCATATTTGTGGAAAGTCTCCGATATCTCGATGAAAAAGTACTTCGGCCTCGAGTTCTCCAGAGCTCACAACCGCGTCCGCAGCAAAATACACTTTGTATTGATCTGAGCTGTGGCTTGCGCTGATGTCCACGTCGCGGGCAACGAGCTTATTGGTATCGGCTTGGTAAAGGCAACCGCTCTCGAGATAGCAGGATAATTCATTGCGTCGTCCAACAAACTTAGCGACAAATTGCGTTGCCGGCGACGTCAACAGCGCGACTGCAGAATCTACTTGCTCGACAGCACCGCCATGCATCACAACCACCTGATCGCTAACCGTAAAAGCCTCTTCCTGATCGTGGGTCACCATTACAATGCTGATACCCAGCTGTTTTTGAATGACGCGAATCTCAGTGCGCAATTCGTCTCTCAGCTCGGCATCAAGCGCCGAAAAAGGTTCGTCGAGCAACAACATATGGGGGCCCTGGGCCAAAGCCCGAGCAATCGCTACTCTTTGCGCCTGGCCGCCTGAAATCTTATCGATAGGCTGAGGCGCTACTTCCTCGATATGCATCATGCGGAGCAACTCCAAGGCACGCTCTCGCATGGATGCTTCCGGCAGTTTTAGGCGTCGCAAAGGAAACATAACGTTTTCTATCACGCTCAAGTGAGGAAACAACGCGAGGGTTTGAAATACCATGCCGCAATCGCGATCCGCAGGTGGGCTATGCGTAATGTCTTTAGTACCACGATGTACGGTACCCCAAGATGGTTGCTGCAGACCCGCTAACACTCTGAGTAGTGTCGTCTTGCCGCAGCCAGACGGCCCTAATAGTGAAGTGAACGATCCTGGTGCAAATTCCAGATTGATGCCTCGTAAAATAGCATGCCCATCAAGTTCCACAGCAACGTCACTGAGACTGGTACCGTCGAATACCTGAGACATAGAGGTTTCCTAGGCAATTTGAGGAAAAAATTTGATCGCGATTTGTTGGTTTGCGCGCAACATTTGTGGGTACGCAACTTGCAGCCAAGGCTAGGCAACAAGCAAGCAAGATAGCATACATTTGGGTGCTTACAATGAAACGACGTCATTTCCTCGCGGCTGCAATAACGGCACCAGCGCTTAGCAGCTCAGTTTTACAGGCAGCCAGCGCGGATGCTGCGCCGCTGCGGATATCGGCCTTCGGCGGATTTTTTCAAGATGAGTTTGAATCAAAAATCTGCCGAAAATTTACCCAAGAAACCGGCATTCCTGTCATCACAATCAGTCAGGGACAAGGAGATGATTGGCTATTCCCGCTGGTGCGTTCGGTCAGAAGCGGCCTCGACCCGATGGATCTTACCTTCCTGGATCAAGTCGGACTTACCAAAGTAGCCAAGATGGGAAATATCGTCCAGCCGCTAAAATTGCAGTACATGCCATCGGCGGCGAAGCTGGACGAGCGTTATCTTTTTACTTCTGCAGGCCAAACGCTGGGCGTGGGTATAATGGAGTGGTATCAAAGTATTGTGATTAATCCCGATGTAGTCGCGCGCCGGCCAACATCATGGAAAGAGCTTTTCGAGGACGAATTTTACCGAAAGAAAATCGGCTTAATCGGTCTCTACGACGGCGGCATGATCGAGGTTGTTGCGCAAACATATTTTGACGGCAATGACACGCTATCGTCTCGTGCAGGTATTCGCGCGGTGATTGCAAAAATCGCAGAACTGAAAGATCAAGTTGGATTTTGGTGGACTGCAGAGAGTCAGATGGAACAGGCGCTGCGCAGTCAAAACGTTGTTGCAGGCTCCTTCTTTCACGATATCGCAATGCTGCTCGCGGCTGAGCAATTTCCTATCGCCTCAGTTTTTCCCGTCGAGGGTAGTTTTACCGGTATCAATAAACTGTGTATTCCTTACAACTCGTCTAGGACGGCCGACGCTCACCGCTTCATTGATTTTTGTGCTCGCGCTGATAACCAAGCGGTGTTCGCTCGGGCAATGAAGCTTGCGATTGTGCTACCGAACGAAGAGGTAGGGCTGTCCCAAGCAGAGTTCGATCTGGTTAGTTCAAAAATTCCACCAATACGACCAGCTGCAGCCGTCATGGTCGAGCAAGCCGACTACTTGCAGCGGCTTTGGCAGCGCATGATCACGGGCTGACAACCATGCAGCTAACCCCAACGATGCTAAAACATACGAGTACGAATACGCCATGAAACGACGCACACTTCTCGCGCTGCCTGCAGCCCTTCTGCCATCCATAGGTCTTTCAGCCGACAGCGAGTCGCGCTCAAGACCGCTGACGGTGTCAGCCTTTGGCGGCGTGTTCCAAGAGGCATTTACTCGCTACGTGGCGAGCAAATTCACAGACGAGACCGGCATAGTGGTGAAAGTTGTTAGTCAAAGCCTGGACGATACCTGGGTTTTTGGTATTGCTAACGCGGTTAGAAATGGGCTTGCACCGGTCGATCTGACCATTTTGACCCGAGCGCAAATTATCCGCTTGGAGAGAATTGGCGGGATACTCCAACCTTTCAGAAAAGCAAACCTAACCAATCTGAAAGGACTGCAGGACGAATACATCAACCAAGACATGGGCGGCGTCACTGGTGTTGGCACCATGGCGTGGTTTATTAACTTGGTAACCAATACCACTGCGACCGACGGCCTGTCCGTTAGTTCTTGGCGCGAGGTATTTGAATCTCCCAATTACAACGACCGCATTGGGCTGCAGGGCTTTTATAATGGCGGGCTGTTGGAAACCTTGGCTAACGTCTATCTTGACGGCAATTCATCGTTAGCGACCGATGCGGGGCTTCGAGAAGTGTTTGCTATTCTGCGCAAGATCAAACCTAGGATCAAACTTTGGTGGACAGGCGAAAGCCAAATGGAACAGGGTCTACGCTCCGGTGATATCGTGACAGGTATGTATCCTCACGACGTAGCTCTACTGTTAGCGGAGAAAGGCCTGCCTGTTGCGTCTGTGTTCCCGAAAGAATGCGCCTTTATGGGCGTTGGATACTTTGCTTGTCCGGCAACTTCAACGCAGCTCAGCAGCGTTGAGCGCTTTGTTGACTTTTGCCTACGACCGGCAATACAGATGGAGTACGCGAGGAAAATGAAGCTATCACCGGTATTGCCATTTGATGATATGAGCCTAAGCCAAACCGAGTTTGAAACAGTCTCCACTCTTGGCAAAGTGGTAACACCTGCTTCACAAGTAATGGTTGATCGGGCGAGCGACCTGCAGAAAATGTGGCAACGAGCTCTGACGCGTTAGCCTAGGTCGTCTCTATAAGTTGCCAGTTCGCTGAGGCAAAGTAGTCCAATACGTACTGGGTCGAATGTCCATTCGCAGCGGCGCTCGTAAAAGCCCTTTCAACTTCCAGCAATCCATCTTTTTCGATGTAAACCGCAGCACCAAACTGGCAGACATAGGCGGTGCGGCGGTCTTGGACGATTTTCACCGCCGCCAGTTGATTATCTGTGTGAAAGACAAAGGTCTGTGTGCAAGTGGAAGATGTGACGCGGCACCATTTCTCTTCGAAAGGTAGCGTAACGCCGTCGCGGGTTACCTCCCCCGCTTCAAAACAACCGAAGTCGGTAAAAACAAAGCTACCGCAGTCAACGCCAGTATCGCCAGCGGTATCAACTAGATGGTGGAACGTGACTTTTGGGTTAGCCCATTCGATCTGGCCTGCGAACGCCCAACCCTGCCGGGTCCCGTCATTGAACCCAGTTCTAACGTCGATAAACCAGGTTTTGCCTTGCAGCCACAATACCTCAACGGACTCCTCGACTTTGGCGCCGGCAATCAGCATATGCTCACGCGCGAGCACCGCGTTGGTCAGTCTTGGGCACGGGCTAGCCGAAGCTATGCCCAACGACGCGGCATCAAACTCCACCTGTGGCTGAGTAGTTTTGCTCATAGGCTCATAGGCCCATAAATCCACAGTAAGCTTGTTGGAATTTCACAATCGGCTCTTCCCAACGCTTTGCCATCGGGCCCACCGAAAAAGCACTTGATCGGACACTTTGCTGAAGCCTCTCCACAGCGCTGCAGTCCTCTCCCATAACCTGATCAAGCTCCTTAAAGCCCTCCTCCGGCATCACGCTTTCCGGCATTGCTAGAGTTCTGATTTCGACTTCGCAGGTTTCCGGACCGGTCGGGTGCACGTTAACCGTGGCGAAGGATGTGGGACTCGTCAGCAACGCAAGGTTGGGGAATATAAGATGCGCGCCAATAAAGGCATCGTCAGCGTGTAATCCAGGAATTTCTTTAAGTCCTGGGCGTCGTGACGCAGCATTGAAATCATGCCCCTCGCGAACATTTTCAAACGATGTCCAATGCGGACCATGTTGGGTCAGCTCGCCAGTATCGTGAGAGAAGTCTTTCAGGCTGCTTGAGTGCAGATAGTAAAGGTGTAGCCAGTCAATGTGGTTTTCGATGAAAAATTTCCAGTTAGCCTTTATTGGATACACGCTTACGTCAATTTCGCTCAGTCGCGATGGCCGGAACCTCGCAAGTCGTGTGTCAAGCCCGTCAAACCAATGGGACAGTGGCTGTGTATTTGCCTCAGCGTGAACAAAAACAAGACCATCCCAAACTGCAACGCTGCCTTTCAACAAACCCCAGTCGCGAGTATTAATGTCCGGAAATTGCGTGCTTTTCTGCGGTACGTGGGTGAGGTTTCCTTCCAGATCGTAGCGCCAAGCGTGGTATGGACACGAGATACCTTGATTTTTACCGCAAGAGGTCAGCATTTTCGCGCCTCGGTGCCGACAGACGTTGTGCAGCGCATTTAGTTTGCCGTTTTCTGATCGGGTAATCAGCATTGGTTGATAGCCAACCTCTACAACAAGGTAGTCACCGACTTCACTAAGCTCGGTCTCTAAACCTGCAAATTTCCAGGTCTTGTTGAACAGATTCTGTTGCTCCGCCTCAAACCACTCGTGTGAGTAATAATGTTCAGGACGCAAGACATAACCTTGCTGGGGTTGCAAATCCACAAGTTTCGTTGTCATGACTGAGCGGTTTTTTTCAACAGCATTCGCTCCTCTACAGACAATCGTTTGAAGGGACTTTCTTCTGTTATCTCGAAATCTACGGTCAACTTACCCTTATCAATTAACTCTCTAAGATAAGGAAAGTTTGTGATGGTTTGACTCCAGAGATGCTCACCTGCCTTAAAAGGAGGGTACGCACTACGCGCCTCAGCAGTATCGAAAGGTGCTTGCGGCTTGACCTCGCAATCGTAATCGGCGCTAAAGAAGAAAGGTAGCGAGAATCGTTCAACGCCTCGATTCACCACGCGATGTTGTGTCGCTTTCAGGTCGCCGCCAGTCCAGGCCTCCAAACAGTCACCAATCAGAATAGTGAAACAATTTTCAATAGGCGGGGTTTCAACCCAGTGGTCGTCAGCTGAGAGCAGCTGTAGCCCAGGGTGAGTCGCATGCAAAATCGTTAAGCACTCGAAGTCTGAATGGGCATCTATACCGTGGTTTAAGCGATCTGCTGGTGCCTGATTTTCAAAGTACTTTAGTAGCCGCAATTGCGATGGCGGTGCAGTTACATACTTCAATAAAGTGTCTGGGGCCATGCCAAGGCCGCATTCAAACACGCTGAGTATTTCTCGGCCAAGGGCGTAGACGGCATCATAGTACCGGCTTACCTTGGGTTTAAAATCCGCTAGGTCGGGCCAAATATTAGGTCCAACCAGGCCGTACCCTTCATGCGCTCGATCATCGTCTCGTGAGAGATCATAGGAGAGATCAAAGGACTCGTAAAAAACCTTGTGTTTATGGCCGTCTTTTTCGAATTCCCCCACTTCAGAAGTTGGTACCCAGCCACGGTGATGGCGGCTGTTGGCTATGTGATATTGCGCTTTAAACTCCACAGATTGCTGATGGAAACTTTCGCTTGCCGCATAAACTTCCTGCAGCAATGTAGGCGTAACGCTGTGGCCTGAGACATAGAAAAACCCCGCTGATTTACAGGTTTCTATGACCTGCCTAGCAAACTGTTTTTTCTCCTGCGCATTGCCCTGCGTCCAGTTGCGCAAATCGAGTAGTGGCAAGTCTCGCCAATGTTGTCCCTGAGTCGCTACATCATCTGCAGTTAGTGTTTGGGTCATCACAATGCACTCCGCAGTCCAGTTTTCGGATCGGCGGCAAGCCGGCGCTCAGCTCGTTCCTGAAACGTTTGTAAAACCTCCCCCGTGAGCCGCCGCGCGCCGGTTTGCAAATACTCCATCGCATTAAGCGACGCATTGTGCGCATCCGAGGACGAACCAGTAACGCTGTCTTCAACAACCCGACAAAAATAGTTGTGCTGATGACCATCTACAAAAGAATAGTGAACGCAAACGTCTGTTAGCCCACCAATAAAGATCAGTGTATCTGCATCAAGTCCTTTCATCAGTAACTCGAAGTCCGTCCCAAAAAAGCAGGAATATCGGCGTTTTTTGATAAAATAATCGTTTTCAGTCATGCCGATTTCGGGGCGGATTTCAGTGCCGTGATCGCCCTCGAGCAAATGTACGCCCTCGACTCCGTCGAGTTCTCTGCCAAAGTCGATAAGGTCTCGGCGATGCGCTTCTTGAATAAAAACGACTGGCACATCAGCGTCCCTCGCACCTTGAATAAGTTGGGTTGCATTGGCGATCCAAGAGCCATCACTCGGCATGTGCGGGATCGGCGTAATGCCTGCCGACGGAGGATCTCCGTTTTGAATATCTACAACTACTAAAACCGGGTTCCCTTCTATTAGGTGCCGATGACTCATGCTGGTGTTTTGCTCCGTAGAAATTCTTTTTTTATTTTCACTTGCAACAGTTGCTGTTGACGTAAAACCCAGTCCTCACCCTGACATTATTTCCCTCGGCCAAAAAGATACATCGAGAGTTAGCCCCTCACAAGGCCAGCGGCCAACCTATTTCATTTACTATTGCGCTCATCACTTTTGTGACCCAAAAAGTCGCGATTTTCGTCAATTTCTTTAAGGCTGCGCCGAATTGGTGCGCGAGCCGCAAACATACACTGCCTAAATATGGGGGTGAAAAACGCCAATGCCGGCTCGTTGTTGTAACTGATACGAACCCCGCCTTTTGAGCTGCCTGTGGTTGAATCGATAGCCTCCCAAGCACACTGCTAGATTCTTCGACACCTCAGTCAAACTAACGCCATCTCGACGAAGCAACTTGACGACCCAATACACAAACAAATAGAACGACGATCTGTAGCTGGTAGGTTCTGTTTAGCGGTGTTGCAATCGACTTTGAATTCTAGAACTTAGC
>CENJ01173477.1_pt1 | contig 10509 bp, 9 predicted proteins | sample 356161 | NCBI WGS metagenome assembly CENJ01 (sample SAMEA2619531, study PRJEB7988) | marine metagenome | biome: marine biome (ENVO:00000447); feature: surface water layer (ENVO:00002042); material: "saline water (ENVO:00002010), including plankton (ENVO:xxxxxxxx)" | depth 5 m
TACATCTTTGTCCAGCAGTGCCTATAGCACCAAAAACAACCGCAGGAACGACCAAGCTCATATCGGAAGTCTCATCAACGATGATACAATTATTGCCGCCTAATTCAAGGATAGATTTCCCAAATCTTTTTGATACAACTTCACTAACATGCCTGCCCATCCTAGTGGATCCTGTAAATGAAATCAATGGAACCTTTTCATCCTTTATCAAAGATTCACCAATTTTTGAACCACTTCCAATGGCAAGACTAAAAATATTTGGAAAATCAATTGAGGATGTTACCTCATTACAAATATTTTGAACAGCAATGGCACAAAGAGGAGTCAAAGATGAAGGCTTCCAAAGTGTCGTATTACCACAAATAGCAGCCAAAAAAGCATTCCAACTCCAAACTGCAACGGGAAAGTTAAATGCAGATATTACACCGGTAATACCTAAAGGATGCCACTGCTCATACATTCGATGATTCTTACGCTCAGAGTGCATGGTTTTACCATATAACATTCTCGATTGTCCTACTGCAAAGTCGGCGATGTCAATCATTTCTTGAACCTCTCCATCACCTTCTTGCTTTATTTTACCCATCTCCAAAGAGACTAAACTACCCAACGCATCTTTGTTATCTCTTAAAGCATTCCCCATAGTACGAATAAATTGACCGCGCTCTGGAGCAGGAACTTTTCTCCATTCAATAAAAGATTCATGTGATTTTTTAACAATTCTTACGTATTCTTCTTGACTGCAATTATATACAGATGCAATCAGCTGACCATTAGATGGGTTTAATGATTCTGTAATTCCATCATTTTTCCCTTTGGTCCAATTTCCAGGCCCCGAACAGCCTCCAAAATTAACATCTTTGATACCCAGTTTATTCAAAATATCCATATTTATAAATCCTTAATTACTTGTCGAATAGCGCGGACGAGGCTATCAATCTGATTTTTATTTATTGTTAATGCTGGAGCCAATCTAACTGTAGTATGGTGAGTCTCCTTTGCGTAGACACCTTGGTTTAAGAGTCCAACAGAAACTGCATGACCATCTAACTTTGGATCATCATGCATTTCAAAAGCAGTTAGTAACCCTTTTCCACGAACTTCTTTTATTTTATCTGGAAAGTCATCCATTAAAGAATTTAGATGTGTCATTAAATATTGCCCCTGAATATTCGCATTATTAGCCAATTGCTCATCAACAAGAACTTTTATAGCATAAGTTCCAACAACTGAAGCTAGAGGATAACCGCCAAATGTAGACCCTTCACTTCCGGGAGTCAGGACCTCCATCACTTCTTTTCGACCTGCTACAAAAGATACTGGGAGAATCCCTCCTCCAGCAGCCTTTCCACATCCCATTATATCTGGTTTAATTCCTGATAACTGATGAGCAAAGTTCGCTCCTGTTCTTCCAAATCCAGTTTGCACCTCATCAACAGCTAATAAAATATTATGTTTTTTACAAAGTTCAGAAACTTGAGGTAAATAATTTTCATCTGGAACAATTACCCCCGCCTCGCCTTGAATAGGCTCTACCATGAAGCATGCTATTCTTTCGGCTTTTTTATCAAAAAGATCACTTAAAGCATCAATATTATTAAAAGGCACAAGCTCTATCCCAGGAACAAATGGCCCAAAACCATCCCTAGAGTCAAGGTCATCAGACATTGAAACCGCCGCAAGAGATCGACCATGAAAGTTTCCTGTGACACCAATCATTAGACACTTATGTTCTGGAATTTTTTTTATTTTGCTTCCCCATCTGCGGGCGATTTTAAAGGAAAGCTCCCAAGACTCTACACCTGCAACTTTAGGTATTATTTTATCCATTCCAGTAATACTCGTAGCTGCAAGAAGAAAAGCACTCATGTATTTGTGCCGAATTGAACGTGGCACTGTGGGTAATTTCTCTTCTTGGAGATGCTTTACTACAGCATCGACAATCGTCTGATTAAGTTGACCTTGGTTCACTGCAGAGTAACAACACAAACCATCTAAAAGCTCTGTCTCGACAAATTGATTTACATCTTTAGGATGAGGCTTCCTTGCCATAAGAGTGGATGAGTCCTTAACTGAAGAGACTACAACATCTTCAAGTGGTGAATAATTCTGTCCGCCCTTTTCTAACTCAATTTCTTCATGCTGTTTTGGAGTTAAATCACCAATTCTTATTCCATTTACACTTAAATCATCCCCATATCCACTGATTTTCAAATCGTTCATAAATATTCTCTTTTGTTATACAAAATAAAGATGAAATTTAATAATTATCTCTTACCTAATTTGAATAGATTTCATTTAATTATCTAGGAAGCTTTTCTGGCATATCTGCTACCACATAAGCCATTACCGTCATAGCTGCTATGCAATTATTAAAGTCATCAAACTTTACTTTATCAAATGTATCAGCTTCAGAATGGTGATACCAAAAGTACTTGGAGTCGTCTACCTTCAAAGACATAACAGGAACACCTAAATCATTCAATGGAGCAATATCTACTGCCCTACCACCATCTGAAATATTTTGCGCATCAATGGGCTCCAATAGCTTATGTATATCTGAGACTATGGTTCTAGCTTTATCACTACCTGTAAATCCAAAACCTTTTGGTGCAAAGACTCCAGCATCTGACTCAATGGCAAGTATCTGATTGTCAATTTTCTCCCTAACCATATCTCTGTATGCTTGATTTCCTCTACTTCCATTTTCTTCATTTGTCCATAATACACAGCGGATAGTGCGTTTAGGTTTCAATCCTAATTTTTTTATTAAGCGTAAGGCTTCCCAGGCAGCAATACATCCTCCGGCATCATCGTGTACTCCTTGTCCAACATCCCATGAATCAATATGCCCACCGATTACAATCACCTCATCAGGAAATGTTGAGCCTACTAGCTCACTTATTATGTTTTTTGACCATCTTTCAGGTAAGGTTTGTGCTTCCATATATAATTTAATAGTAATTTTTTCACCTCTATCATAAAGCCTTCCAAGCATCATTGCATCTTCCATTGTGATAGCAGCATTTGGAATTTTTGGATATTTTTCATCATATGCCATTACTCCAGTATGGGGAGTATTCATTGACCAAGGGCCGATTGACCTAACTAGACTAGCTTTAGCACCAAAAGAAGCAGCTTTACTAGCCCCATGGAATCTATAACTAACTGTCTCTCCATAAGTAGTAAACGGAACATTAAATAAAACAATATTTCCCTTAATTTTTTTTTCTTTTATTTTTAATTCATCAAAGGTGTTTACTACAATCACTTCAGATGTAATTCCTTTTTTAGGGGTTGCAATACTTCCACCTAGACCTAGCATGGATAGATTTCTTTTAAATGGCTTAATTAACATTGCCGATTCGTGGCCTCTAACCCAGGTTGGAACTTTTACCCTTTGACCTTTTACATTTTCTAAACCGTCTTGTTTCATCTTTTTCAAAATCCATTCAATAGACCTTTCAAGATTTTTTGACCCACTTAATCTTGGGCCATAAGTATCACAGAGATACTCTAACCTTTTGTACGCAGTACTGTCTGTTTGTGCATTTTTGATTATCCTAGTCGCGACAGCATTATATCGATCCTGAATAGAATTTGAAAAAGATAGATTAATAGAAATTAGAAAAAATAAGAAATGTCTATATAAAATCATTAGATGTCCTTATTAATTATCTTATTGGGATTTTCATATTTATTAAAAAAACAGAACTATGATTTTCTCTCTATAAAAGTTATCATTTGACTAGCAACATCCGTTTTCGTACAGGACTCAATGCCCTGCAAACCTGGTGATGAATTGACTTCTAAAATTAATGGTCCCCTATTGGATCTCATTAGATCTACACCCGCTATAGTTAATCCAAGTATCTTTGCAGCTCTAATCGCAACCTGATTTTCTTCGCTAGTCAACGTAATTTTTTCTACACTAGCACCCCTATGCAGGTTAGACCTAAACTCACCTTCAGGTGCAACTCTCTTCATTGCGGCTACGACCCTGTTTCCGATAACAAAAGCTCTTATATCTGTCCCACTTGATTCTTTAATATATTCCTGAACCATTATATCTGCATCAAGTTGCCTAAAAGCACTCATCACAGATTCAGCAGCTTTTCTAGTTTCTGCTAATACAATTCCCTGCCCTTGAGTCCCCTGTAACAACTTCATTACAAGCGGTGTACTACCTACAGACTCAATAACACCTTCAATATCCTTAGTATGACTAGCAAAACCTGTTACAGGCATATTTATACCTGCCTCAGCTAGGATTTGCATGGATCTTAATTTATCTCTAGAATTTGATATTGAAATAGAAGGGTTTACACAAAAACAATTCATTGTTTCAAATTGTCGCACAACTGCAGTTCCATAAAAAGTATTTGAAGCACCTATCCTAGGAATAATAGCATCAGCTTTCTGCAAAGATTCTCCTCCGTAATAAACAGCGGGCTTTTTTGCAGTAATATTCATAAAACATCGCATATAATCAATCACTCTAACCATGTGCCCTCTATCTCTACCAGCTTCAACTATTCTACTAGTTGAGTAAAGATTACTATTCCTAGATAAAATAAATATTTTCATCAAATTTTTATAGAGCTCGAGCCAGCCAAATATGATTTATGTGAATGAATTATATGTTTCTTATTTAATGAATTTCTTCCAATTAACATTGGATAAGTCAACTTTGCTCTTTGAGCGAGAGTTATTTCAGTCAACCAAATTTCTGCTCCAATTTGAATTTTCATATGAACCGTAGGCCTAATCTCAGTTTGCCCAAAAGAACTTTTAATTTTTTTATAAGAAATAAGCTCTGTATCAATATCTAAAAAAGATTGGGACTGATAGATCTGAAACTTGACCATTTCGCTGCGATTTTTTCGATAAATTTGAATATTGGTAGCATGAATCGCAGATGTTCTAGCACCTGTATCTATTTTGGCTTTTAGTTTAAAGTCATTATAAGATGGCAAAAAAACCCACTCTCTCCAACCAAGAGGAGTTAATGAAGTTCTTGTGTTCTTTTTCTTATTATTTATTAAACGTTTTGCCATGACATTAAAAATTAATTACGCAAATTACTATAAACTCAGTTTTGTTTGAATTAATTAAAAATATTTACTTTGATATGATTTAATTAAAATTTAAACTTTGTTAAGCTATGGTAAATTTTAATATTACTAAATCATGTTTTATTGTACCATTTTGTCTTTGGGCTTTTTTACCATTAAATGGTCAAAGCTTTGATCCAGAGACTGGTATAAAAACCTATCTTGCTAAAAAATATTTGTCCTTTTCTGTAGGAGCAGGGTCAGGTAATTTTGATTTATCAGCTGAGAGTGCATTTTCAAACCCTGAAAACCCTAAAGAAAGATTGTGGACTGCTGAAGTTTCTGATGTTTCAACCAATTTACATATGCCGCAATTATCTATAAAATTTGGTGGATGGAAAGGCTGGCAAGGACTTGAAATGGAATTATCTTACGTTGGGCAAAAAATACCTTCTCAAATTGTCTATTATGATTCACATGGTCAGATATATATACCTCCAACAGATGGATATCCTGATGGCTATTATTATAATGTTGAGCCTCAAGATAGTGTAGACCTCGACGATGGATTTCTTCATTTTAATTTATTTTCAATTGGAGTAACAGGATATGCAAATATTCTTCTTTCCCAAGCTATAAAGCCTTATTTTGGTTTTGGTTTTTCATTTGGTCTAAATAACATTCAATCTGAATACCCCGGACCGGGAAGCTTTGCCGCGAAAAATGTAATGGCAGCATTTGGATACAATATAAAAGATGCAGAAAAACTTAACACAACTGATTTTGGAGTTGGCTTCCATATCCCCTTCGGAATAAAATTTTTGTTTAATGAAAACCTATTTTTCAATCCTGAGTTTAGATATTCTCAAAGCTTCCTTTCCTTTGGAAGTAGCGACGCTTATTTAAAAGAAAGAGATAGAGGTACTCTGCAATCTTTTCAGGCAAGTATTGGGCTAGGTGTAATATTAAAATAAAGAGGCAATTATGAAATTGGTAAAAATCCTACTTTTGATATCATTTTGTTCTGCCCAAATAACCAAAGATGTCAATGACCCAAATTTTGGTAAGGAAGCAAGTTTTACAAAAAAATCTATTTACAAACAGTATTTAGCTCAAGCTTTACCAGGCTATTTATTTTTCGGACCCTATTCTTTTATGTACGGTGTTTCCCTTGGAGGATCGGCAATTTCTAGAGGAGAATCTCCTTTGAAAGCAAATACCCTTTGGCTTTCTACTCCATTGCTTGCAGGGGCTTTAGTGCATCTTGCCTCAAAGGATTTAATAAATAATACCATAGCGAAGCCCACTAATGAAGATTACTCATCTACTTTTTATTACAACATTTATTTTGTAAGTCCAGATATATCATCTATCCAAAATATAAGCTTCAAAGCTCTGGATTCTTCATGGGATGCTAAGATTGATGAAGTTCCATCTGGTTTCGACTATCCATCACTCGGTTTTAGAACTGGATTCATGACTGAACAATACGGGGTTGATTACGAGATGTCTTTAATCGAGCATCATACATCTGAAAAAAAAATTATATATGAGTATAATAGTCCAGCAACAGGCATTGTTCCTCTGGAGCAAAACATTCCAAGCCACTTCTATATGTTGCATAGTATGTATATGGGGATAAATACTTATTACGTTCTACCTAATTTTTTTATAACGCCCTACTTAGGGGTTGGAGGCGGTATTCTTCTTAACAGTGTTCAATCAGAGTATCCAGGCCCAGCAGATTTAGCAAGAGAGGATGGAAGTTTAGCGCTTGATGAAATGAGTTTGAGCTATGGCGCACATGCATTTCTTGGCTTCAGACATGTAAAAGAAAATTTATTTTATTATCTTGAGATAAGACCAACAATTCATAAATTTGAATTAGAAAGTGGAAGTACCGAAAACAAATCAAAAGACAAGTTTGACTTAGAATTAATTCAGTTTCAAATTGGAATCGGACAAAATATTTTTAAATAAAAACTTGGATTGGCTCTCCATAATTTTGATAAGATAGCCAACTGAAAAGAACCTTGCGCTTCCTCTTATCGCTTCAGATAAAAGAAATAGGGAAAAATTAATATTAAAAGTTCCTGCTCTTGTTGTAAAAAGCTTAAATGATATAGGAATTAATCCAGCTGTAAAAATTATTATAAAATTATATTCATCATAAAGATTTTGAATATTTTGAAAAGCTACAAAGAAAGGAATCACACTGAAGGCTTTCGGAACGGAAGGTTTATATGCTCATGAGAGAAGCCAATCATAAATTTTTCTTATGCATTTCAAATTTTTTCCTACTTGTAGAAAATACCAATAGCAGACATTACTTCTCTTTGAACTGTCCTACCTGAAGGTCTATTTAGAAGACGACTATCTGCAACCATTGCACTTGATCCACCGCCATCTAAATTAAGTGCTTCGATACAATTGAACTCCGACATCATTAGAGCTAATTCTTCTAAATAGACTCCACGGCTTTCAGCTTGTCTACCATCAACTACCATTAAAACTAAATGTTGATCCTTTGTATATCCAATTGCAGATCGTGGCTGAACTCCAGCAACTGGGGTGTTAAAAAAAACTTCATCTTCAATATTTAGATCTATTTCTCCATCCGAGATTAAAACTGGCCCAGCATGTAAAGCATCTCGAACATCCCAGTAATACGCACTAGAAAATGGAAGACTATCATTTGGATATCCTGGTCTATTTGTAAGAGGCCGTTCCCATTCAAAAATTGAATCATTTTTGGTTGAGCACCAAGCAATATCTGCATTACCGCTATAGGTTACCCCAAAGGCTCCTCTAGACATAAAGTATCTTTCAGAATCTCTGTATACTGAATGGCTTGCAGGCTCTTCTAATTTTCCATTAGTTTTTAATAACCCCACATGTTCTATGGGATTTTTTTCAGAATTAAAATAACCACCATTGATAATAATTCTAGCATTATTATTTTCTGAAAACTGCATGGGTGTATCACGTTGATCTTTATCATTAGATGATAGAACCTTAACAGAAATATTTTCCTGCGACAAATCTACTTTTGCCACCCAAGCCTTCAATGGGATGTCCTTATTTATGCCCCTATAAACTTCTATTCCTACAGGAAGATCTAAATCAAAGCTTGACCATTTCATAGGAACTTTATCTACTTTTACCACCTTCCCACAAGTTTGAAAGAACATTAAAGAAATAAAGCCTATTACAAATAAGGATTTATGATGGCTTCTTAATTTTAAACTTTTTTGTTCCAATTATTGTACCATTCCGATCCTGGACTTCGACTCTCCAATTTCCAATTTGGAAAGAAGAAATGGTCTTTTTTGTCCATGATCGATATACGTTAGACTTTTTTACGTTGTATCTTACCTGAGTCATTATTTGGTTTTCATAATACCATACATGGCGGACCTCCATTTTTTTACCAAGATTTTCAATCTTAGTATAACAGTATAACGAATCCACAGAGCTTGGGAAAATTTCTCCTACGCCTACAGGACTGCGGTTTTTGATATTTTTACAAATTTTTATTTCCTTAAGTTTTACTAAGTTATTAAAAGTTTGTCTTTTCTCTTTTTCCAGCGATACTTTTTTTGGCTCATTGATTTTGGTTTTAATATTTTTTTCTTTTTTTACCTTTTTTTCTTTTTCTTTTTTATTAATTGATTTTTTATCTAATTCTTTTTTTTCCGCTATTATTTTTTGGTTAAGACTTACATCTTTATTTGTGAGTATTGGAACTTGGTTATTTTTACCTAACTCATCGGTTTCAAGATTATTCTGAGGTTGAATAGCCTTTATTTTAGTTTTTTTATCATCGACTTTTGAATGAACTTTAACCTTGTCAGTTGATAATTTATTAAAAATAAAAAAAACATAAATTAGTGCTAATGGGATAATTGCTTTTGAAGTTCTAATTTTTATTAAAACAGCTGAAAGGATCAAAAGAGTTAAAGATATAAAAATAGTATCTAAAGAAAACATATTATTTTCCTAATCACCTTTGATACAATTTTGAGTATTTCCATCTATATCCCAGCATCTCTGTTCCTTTTGACCTTTATAAGAAACCGTTCCTTCAGATTTTTTATTTCCATTATCATAAAAATAGGAAAAAACGCCCTCCTGCTTCCCTTCATTATATGTAATAACATTTTCCTTCACACCATTAGAATACCATTTAGTCCATAATCCATGTTTTTGCCCTTGAAAATATCCACCACGTATCTTTTTTTCACCATTTTCATACCATTCATTTACACTACCATTCTTCCCATTCTCACTTGCATAATACATTCTCATCGTACCACCTTCTCTAAAGTATTCAGTCCAAAGTCCACTTTTATTACCATTACTATGCTGTCCATCAATTTTAATATTTCCATTATTATAGAATTCTTTATACACGCCATTTTTAAGGCTTCCCGAGAATGATTCTAAAGTAGAAACATGCCCATTTGGATGGAAGGTTTCTAATTTTAACAGTTCAAGCTTTTTGTTGACAGTACTATAGTATTCGATGCTGAAAATATTTCCATTTCCATCTCTAACAATATCAGTAACAACACTCTGTCCAATTAAAAAACTATACATTATAATAGAAAATGAAGTTACCAATTTTGAAAAACAAAAAATGTTCTTAAGTAAAAATTTACATTTCATAAAAATATCAAAATATTTAACACATAAAGTTAAAGAATTGAGGCCAAAAGGATAACATCCTAATTGAAAAAAGGCTACTTTTTATGTTCATTACTTAACTTCCTATTCATTAGCTCAGATACTGAATCTTTTGGATTTTTTCCCATAAAAAGAATTTCATACATTGCCTCATGTATAGGCATCTCAAGACCATGCTTTAACCTTAGTTGATGAACAGATTTTGTTGTTAAAACGCCCTCTGCAACCATTTTCATCCGCTTTTTTATGCTACTTAAAGATTCGCCTTCACCAATAGCTTGACCTACTTTCCGATTCCTACTATGCTGACTTAAGCAGGTAACAATTAAATCACCAAATCCACTTAACCCACGGAATGTCTTACCTTTGGCACCCATTTTTTTTCCTAACCTGATAATTTCTGTCATTCCTCTAGTCATGAGTGCAGCTTTAGAATTGTCTCCATAGTTAATGCCATCGCAAATACCTGCTGCTATGGCCATTACATTTTTCATAGCTCCCCCAATTTCCACGCCTTTAACATCCATATTTAAATAAGTACGTAAATATTCATTAGAAAAAAGTGCTTGAACAGTTTTTGATGCGCTCTCATTTTTGGACGAAGCAACAAGAGTTGTTGGGAATTTCTTAACCACTTCTTCCGCATGGCTAGGGCCAGACAATACAACCGTTCTTTTGTAACTTTTCCCATAAACATCATTAATGACTTCACTCATAGTCATTAAAGAATCAACCTCTATTCCTTTAGAAACGGTAACTATGATCTTTT
>CENJ01048730.1_pt1 | contig 10508 bp, 10 predicted proteins | sample 356161 | NCBI WGS metagenome assembly CENJ01 (sample SAMEA2619531, study PRJEB7988) | marine metagenome | biome: marine biome (ENVO:00000447); feature: surface water layer (ENVO:00002042); material: "saline water (ENVO:00002010), including plankton (ENVO:xxxxxxxx)" | depth 5 m
CTCTTCATAGGCGATTTCCGGACACTGATGCAGATGCTGGCGCCAGGACGCCATCTCTGGCTGTCTGTCTTTGATCTCAGCAATCAACCGCATGGGGTTACTCTTCCGAAGGTGTCGGCTTTGCTCTATGGCGCATCAGGATATAGCCGCTTCCCAGGATCGCCAGCACAGCAAGGCTCGTACGGAACACACCACCCATCATGAACAGCGGCACTGACAGTACCAGCAGAAGCAACGGCGAATAGAGCCTCTCGAGCATGCTGCCGCTGCCACGTTGTTTCTGGAACAGCGGGAACACTGTCGAAAACAGCGCGATAATGGCAAAGAACAGCGACCATGGCCGCGTGATGAACAGCATCGGGTCAGAATTGATTGCCAGCGCCCTTGCAAGGTTCAGCTCGGCAATATCGCCAAGCACCACGCCAAGGATCATCGGGGCAAGCGGGAACCCATACTGCCGCATGGTAAAGCCGAGCAGCCCGAAGAAGAACAGTGTCCAGATATCCTCGACCGAATTATGCAGCGCGAACACACCGATGGTGGCAAAAGTCAGGATCACCGTCGCAAGGACATAGGCCTTGATCCTCGTCACCAGAACAAACACCCGCAGGACGATCGATTGCATCCCCAGCATGATGAAGCTTGCCAGGAAGAAGGCGATATAGATCGAATAGGCAAGAACAGGCTCGTCCGAAATGAAGGTCGGGCCCGGAACGATGTCATGCATCAGAAGGGCGCCAAGCATGATGGCGGCCGTGATGTCGCCCGGAATGCCAAGCGCCATGAGCGGCGTCAGGGCGCCGCCTTCGACAGCGTTGTTCGATGCTTCCGGCGCGATGATCCCGCGCGGGTCACCTTTGCCGAATTGCGAATCATCCTTTGCGGCTTTCTTCGCCTGGTCATAGGACAGGATGTTGGCGATCGATCCCCCGGCCCCCGGCAGCGTTCCGGTGAACATGCCGATCAGCGCCGAGCGCACCACGTCAAACCAGTTCTGCATCAGAATCTTGATCGCCCGGCGGTGCTCGATCCTGACCTCAACGCGCCTCTGGTCGCTCAGCGCCTTTCGGGCATTCACCGGGTCCCTGAGGTCGGACAGAAGCTGCGAGAAGGCAAACAGGCCGATAAGCACGGCGATGAAGTCAAAGCCTGTCAGCAGATAGTCAGACCCGAAATCAAACCTGCCAACGCCAACCGCGTCATCCTCGCCAACCGTCCGGATCAGCAGACCGGCCGCGCCAGCAATCAACCCCTTGACGAGATGTTCACCGGCAAGAGACGCCGTCACCGTCAGCGCAAACATGACCAGCATGAAGAAATCCCAGGGCTGGAACTCCAGACCGACCGCTGCCAGCTGCGGCGCGAACAGCACAAGCAACGCCGCCGAAATAATGCCGCCACAGAATGACGACCAGACGCCGATTCCCAGTGCCAGACCAGCCTCGCCCTTGCGCGCCATCGGGAATCCGTCGAATGTGGTGGCGACAGAGGACGGCGTACCGGGAATGCCGGTCAGGATTCCTGACATGAGACCGCCCGACAGGCCGCCGACCAGAACCGAGATCATCGTGGCCAGGCCTTGCGCCGGCGGCATCGAGAATGTGAAGGGCAGGGTCAGCACAACCGCCATGGCAATCGTGAAGCCCGGAATGGATCCCGCCAGCAGGCCGGCGCCGACGCCGATGACCATGAACAGCAGGGTCGCAGGATCGATGATGTTCGCCAGTGCTGACAGAAAAATATCCATGCTACGCCTAGAACCCTGTCAGGTTGCCGCGAGGCAGAAACACCTCCAGCACAAAGGAAAACAAAAGCCACATTCCGCCGGATGTGCCAACCGCAATGCAGAGATGCAAAACGATCTGCCGCCATCCCCCGAGAAGGCTCAGCAGTGAAAAGCTGAGAAGGATGTTGCTGATCAGCATGCCGAGTTGAGGCAGGACAAACAGATAGATCCCGAAGGCGATGAACACTGTGAAGACATTCCGCCAGTATTTGAGGAATTCAATGAAGCCCTGTGGCCGCGCGGCGGCATCCGCCGACTGCGCCTGAGAGGATGACGCGCTCTGGGTCTGCGGAATGCGGGACTTGCCAGATACAGACTGCAGGAAAAAAATCACGCTGAGCACGCCCATGATCACGATGATCAGCCGCGGCCAGACTGCCGGTGACAGCACCCCGTAATCAGGCTCGCGGATATCGAAACTGGCCAGCATCAGACCGCCGCAGATCATGATCAGGCAAATCCCGACGATGGCGTCTTTGTTTAACGACATAGGCATCTCACAGCCCTTTAAACAGAAGAAACAAAGATGGCTGGCAACCCGTGAAAGCTGCCAACCTTTGGTTTGTTCAGTGTGGACACAGCAATCACCGTATCCTCACCTGCGCCTATTTCTTGTACATGCCGATTTCGATGGCGACAGCTTCGTAGTCGCTATACAGCTGGTCGGCATAGGCTCTGAACTCATCAGGGCCCTGATAGCGAAGACCGGTGCCCTTTGCCGCCATGGCTGCCTGCAGGCCCGGATCATCCACGGCCTGCTTGATGATGCCGGCCCACATGTCGATGATTTCGCGCGGGGTTCCCTTTGGCGCGACCACACCTCTTTCAAGGGCAAAGGTCATGTCGATGCCGCGCTCCTGAAGTGTCGGGACGTCAGGGATCTGGCCATCACGGCTGTCGCTGGCGATGGCCAGGGCCTTGATGGTGCCAGCTTCCAGATGCTTCTTGCCGGACGCAACGTTGACAGCACCAAGCGTGATGGCGCCGGAAAGCAGTGCGTTCATCCGCTCGGCAGTGCCATCATACGGCACAAGCTTCAGCTCGACGCCAGTCTGCTTCTGCAGAAGGAGCCAGATGAAGTGCGAGGTCGAACCAAAGGTCGCACCAGCGCTGACCTGACCCGGATTGGCCTTTGCATAGGAAATCATTTCTTCAATGCTGCCAAAAGGCGCGCCTTCGGCGGCGCCGATGATATCAGGCGTGATGGTCACATTGGCAACAGTGTCGAAACCGTTGTAGTGGAAGTCGATCCGCCCGTTCAGGAAGCTTGTGATAGCCGACTGATGGATGGCGAAAAGCGTGCACCCGTCAGGCTTGGCCTTGGCAGCTTGCTTGGCGCCCTTGTTTCCACCTTGCCCGGGAACGGTCACAACCTTGAGATTGTAGGGTGTATCAAGTTCAGAAATCGTCTTTTCAACGAGCGCGTAAAGAACCTGCGTGCCACCGCCCGGCTTCCAGGGCACGATCAACTGTGCCGTGTCGCATGGCAGTTTTGGCGTCGCATAGGCAGCACCTGAAACCATCGCAACACCAGCAGCGATCGCTCCGATGATTGATTTGCTGACAACGTTCATCTTTGCATTCTCCCATTGTTCCTGTTGAGTAGGCTTATTGTTATCGTCTGACGTCACTAGATTGCCGTCGACTCTTACAAGAATGGTGCATTAGTCTTATATCCGCTGTCAAATTTCGAGACGGTTCCGGCGTTGCACGGTGTCATGACCAGCAGTGGAGCAGACACGGATGTGACACCGCCGCCGCAGAATTGTTTGTGACATAACCTGAATAGACGAGTGGCTGATGCTGAATGTTGGAATTGTTGGTCTGGGCACCATTGGCAAGGTCGTTGCCAAAGCTCTGGACGATGGTATGAGCGGCTTACAGCTTTACGCCGTGGCATCCGGTCGTCATGAAAAAGCGCAGTCCTTCCTCTCGACCCTCGCCACCCCTGCAGAAATCATGTCGATCGACGACGTTGCCGAATCTTGCGAAATTATCGTCGATTGTGCCCCGAAAGCGGTGTTCGGCGAGATTGCGGATGCATCCATTTGCCGCGGCAAGATTCTGGTCACTGTGAGCGGCGCCGGCATTCTGGCGAATCCCGATATCGAAAAAAGGGCGGCTGAACACAACGCCCGGATCATTCTGGCAACAGGAGCGCTTCTGGGGCTGGACGCTGTGCGCGCGGCAGCAGAGGGCACCATCAACGCGGTCAGGATGGTGACGCGGAAACCCCCGAACGCGCTTCAGGGCGCCCCATATATTGTCGAGAACAACATCAATCTCGACGGGTTGAATGGCGCAACACGCGTTTTCAAAGGCAGCGCGCGTGAAGGTGCGGCGGCATTTCCGGCGAATGTGAATGTGGCAGCAGCCCTTGGCCTTGCCGGCATCGGTGCCGACGAGACACAGCTGGAAGTGTGGGCAGACCCGCATCTGGATCGCAACACACATGCCATTGAAGTGGACGCCGACAGTGCCAGTTTCTCTTTCAGCATCCAGAATGTTCAGTCACCGGAAAACCCGGGAACCGGAAAAATCACCGCGCTCAGCGTGATCACCTGCCTTCGTGGCCTGACCCAGCCCCTCAAGATCGGCAGCTGACGCAGAACGGAAGCCGGCTTTGCAATCTGGCGGCCATCAGAGGCACTTCCTCTTTGCCAGAGATTGCTGATAATCTTTTTGCCTACAAAGAATCAGGAGAATGTCATGCGTAGTTTGCAACGTCCGGGTCGCTCGCCTGTTCTGGCCCCCAACGGCATCGCCAGCACATCGCACGCCCTGTCGACACAGACCGCGATCAACGTTCTCCGCAATGGCGGCAATGCCATGGACGCGGCGATCGCCGCCTGCGCGGTGCAAGGCGTGGTCGAGCCCGAATCCACAGGCATTGGAGGGGATTGCTTCTGCCTCTATTCCGAAGGTGGCAGCGACAAGGTCATCGCAATGAACGGGTCGGGACGCGCACCAGCGGCCTTGACCGCAGAATGGCTGCTGGAGCAGGGCATCTCGGAAATTGAACAGCATTCACCGCATGCGGTGACCATCCCGACAGCGGTCGATGCGTGGGTGCAGCTCAATCGTGACTATGGCGCAAAACCACTTGGCGAATTGCTCGAACCTGCCATCGACTATGCAGAGAACGGGTTTCCCATTGGCCAACGTGTGGCAGCAGATTTTGCCGCCAGCCGCGAGCTGATCCTTCGTGATCCGGATATGGCCGACCAGTATCTGAATGACGGCGAGAACTATAAATTCGGTGAACGGCTTGCCAATCCCAGGCTTGGCAAAACCATGCGTGAAATCGCCGCCAGGGGCCGCGACGGCTTCTACAAGGGCTGGGTGGCTGAGGATATGATCAGCAAGCTGAACGCGCTTGGCGGGCTGCAGACCCAGGCCGATCTGGACAACGCTGCTGCGGAATATGTGCAGCCCATCAAAGCGAATTTCCGAGGGTATGACATCTGGGAATGTCCACCGAACGGCCAGGGCATCATTGCCCTCATGCTGCTGAACATCGCCTCAAAGATGGACAAATTCGGCGACCATCCGCTGTCACTGGAACGCATGCACCATGAAATCGAGGCTGGCAAACTTGCCTATCGCGACCGCGGGCTTTATGTCAGTGATCCGGCGTTTGGCGATGTTCCGATGGACGCCATGCTCTCGGCAGAGCATGCCGACGCCGTTCGTGCGCAGATCGATCCGGACCGCGCCCTGACAGACCTTCCGGAATGTCCGCTGCCGGCACATAAAAGCACCGTGTACATCACCGTGATCGACAAGGACCGCAATGCCTGCAGTTTCATCAATTCGGTGTTTCACAATTTTGGTTCGGGAATCCTGGCGCCGAAAAGCGGTGTGAACCTGCAGAACCGTGGCGAGGGTTTCGTTGTGAAGCCGGGACATCCGAACTGCGTCGCGCCTGGCAAGCGCCCGCTTCACACCATCATTCCAGCGATGGCGACAAAGGATGGCCGGACAGTCATGTCCTTCGGCGTCATGGGCGGCGAGTATCAGGCGTTCGGCCATATGCAGTTCCTCACCCGGCTGTTTGACTATGGCATGGATATCCAGGAGGCGCAGGACACACCCCGATTCTTCCCAGACCCCTACAAGGACGAGGTCCAGGTAGAGGAACCGATCGATCAGGAAATGCGGGACCGCCTGCGCGCGCTTGGCCATAACATTCAACCGGCGAAGAAGCCCATTGGCGGGTCACAGGCCATCTTTATCGATTGGGACACCGGCTTCCTGATTGGTGGATCCGACCCACGCAAGGACGGGTGCGCCATCGGATATTGAATCGCCGCCTGTGAAAACAGGCCCGATTTGCAGATCAGGTTTGCAGCGCGTTGCAGGTGGTCGGCAGCCAGCGTGGCGGCTTGCCCCATTGAACGACAATCGCACCGGACAAGCTTACGGGACAAGCTTTCGGGACAAGCTTTCGGGTGGCCTCGTCGCGATGATGCTCCGGTCACCCTTCACCCGGGTTTCTCAAAAAGGCACGAAACTGCCGACCGGCACCGCAACAAGACTGTGAGCACGAGAGAAAAATTGCACCAGCGCCGGCAAAAAATTCTTGTCTGTATCTGTCGATGGCAGGGCTAGGTTCAGCTGTCGGCATGCTGTTCATCAGGGTCCTCAGATAACGCAGCGACAGCAGACCAGAGAACCAGTATAGTTTGACGTGATGGACGGTACGATTACAGGTAACAGGACGCTCCAGCGATCCCGCGGCACAGCTGATCTCGCGTTTCGCCACGGTGACCTTGTGCGGTTGTACCAGCGCGGTGCCGCCAAGGCACTTTTGCCGCGCACATATGGACCCTTTCAGGAAGCGGTTCTGGTGAACACCGCTGGCGGCATTACCGGCGGTGATCGTTATCGCTACGGATGTGATGCCAACGCCAGCCGGGTTGTTGTCACCACGCAGGCTGCCGAGCGCGCCTATCGCAGCAGCACGAAGGATATCGCCAGCATGGAAGTGCGGCTTGCCGCCACCGGCGGCGCGGCGCTGCACTGGCTTCCGCAGGAGACCATTCTGTTCGACGGCAGCCGGCTGGTGCGCCACATCAATGTCGAGCTCGACAGGACTAGCGAATGCCTTGTTCTGGAATCACTCGTCTTCGGGCGGCATGCGATGGGCGAGAGACTTCAGACCTGCCATTTCACCGACAGCTGGCGGATCCATCGTGATGGCCGGCTTGTTCACGCCGAGGCGCTCTCTCTCACCGATGACATCGGGCAGCTTCTTGCCGCCACCGCCGCGGCCGGCCATGCGCAGATGGCGGCAACCCTTGTCTATGTCGGGCCACGTCTTGACCTGATTCAGGCCGATATCAGCGCCGTCTTGCCATCGCTCGCCTCACGCGCGGCAATTTCCTGCTGGCAGGGGCGCTTTGTCCTGCGCCTGATGGCAACCGAGACGATGGCCGGAAAGGCCGATCTGTCACGAATACTGGGTTCACTCCGCGGCCAGCAGGTGCCGCGTGTCTGGCAATCATGAGGTAGGATATGAAACTGACCCCCCGCGAAAAGGACAAGCTGCTCGTCAGCCTTGCCGCCATGGTGGCGCGTGGCCGGCTGCAGCGCGGCGTCAAGCTGAACCATCCGGAGGCCATCGCGCTGATCACCGATTATGTCGTCGAAGGCGCGCGTGACGGCAGGTCCGTCGCCGATCTGATGGAAGCCGGCGCGCATGTCATTACCGCCGAGCAGTGCATGGATGGCATCCCCGAGATGATCCATGACGTTCAGGTCGAGGCCACTTTTCCTGACGGCACCAAGCTGGTGACCGTACACCACCCTATCCGCAAGGGAGGCGCGTCATGATCCCGGGTGAAATCATGCCGGCAGCCGGCGACATCACGCTGAATGACGGCGCCGAGACCATCAGCCTGACGGTTGCCAATACAGGTGACCGGCCTGTCCAGGTTGGCAGCCACTATCATTTTGCCGAGACCAACCCGGCGCTGGCGTTCGACCGTAAGGCAGCGCACGGCATGCGGCTTGATATTGCCGCCGGCACCGCGGTGCGCTTCGAGCCGGGGCAACGCCGCGAGGTCACGCTTGTGCCGCTATCGGGTGACCGCCGCGTCTACGGATTCAACCAGAAGATCATGGGAGCCCTCTGATGCCGAAACAGATTTCCCGCGCCGCCTATGCCGATATGTATGGTCCGACCACGGGCGACAGGATGCGACTTGCCGACACCGACCTGATCATCGAGGTGGAAAAGGATTTCACCACCTATGGCGAGGAGGTGAAGTTCGGCGGCGGCAAGGTCATCCGCGATGGTATGGGCCAGTCGCAGACACCCCGTGCCGAAGGGGCCGTTGATACGGTCATCACCAACGCGCTTGTCGTCGATGTCAGCGGCATCTTCAAGGCTGATATCGGCCTGAAAGACGGCGTGATTGCCGGCATCGGCAAGGCCGGCAATCCGGACACGCAACCGGATGTGGATATCATCATTGGACCGGGAACCGAGGCCATCGCCGGTGAAGGCCATGTCCTGACCGCTGGCGGGTTTGACAGCCACATTCACTATATCTGCCCACAGCAGATCGAGGACGCGCTTCATTCCGGGCTGACCACAATGCTGGGTGGCGGCACCGGTCCGGCCCATGGCACGCTGGCCACCACCTGCACGCCGGGCCCCTGGCATATCGGGCGCATGCTGCAATCGGCGGATGCCTTTCCTATGAATCTTGCCTTTGCCGGCAAGGGAAACGCAGCGCTGCCGGTGGCGCTGGAAGAACAGGTGCGTGGCGGCGCCTGCGCGCTGAAGCTCCATGAGGACTGGGGGACAACGCCCGCCGCCATCGACAACTGCCTGTCGGTTGCCGATGCCATGGATGTGCAAGTGATGATCCATACCGACACGCTGAACGAAAGCGGCTTCGTCGAACACACGGTTGCGGCGATGAAGAACCGGGTCATCCACGCCTTTCATACCGAGGGGGCCGGCGGTGGCCACGCGCCAGACATCATCAAGATCTGCGGCGAGAGCCATGTGCTGCCATCATCAACCAACCCGACGCGGCCCTATACGGTGAATACGCTGGAAGAGCATCTCGACATGCTGATGGTCTGCCATCACCTCGACAAATCGATCCCCGAGGATGTCGCCTTTGCCGAGAGTCGCATCCGGCGCGAGACCATCGCCGCCGAGGACATCCTTCATGACATGGGGGCCTTCTCGATCATCGCCTCCGACAGCCAGGCCATGGGCCGCGTCGGCGAGGTGATCATCCGCACCTGGCAGACAGCGCACAAGATGAAGGTCCAGCGGGGCCGACTGCCTGAGGAAACAGGTGACAATGACAATGAGCGGGTGAAACGCTATGTGGCGAAATACACCATCAACCCGGCGATTGCCCATGGCATCTCCGGCCATATCGGGTCGATCGCCGTCGGCAAACGGGCCGACCTTGTCCTGTGGCACCCGGCCTTTTTTGGTGTGAAGCCGGAAATGGTGATCATCGGCGGCAGCATCGCCTGTGCACAGATGGGTGACCCGAACGCATCAATCCCGACACCACAGCCTGTCTATACACGGCCAATGTTCGGCGCGTTCGGGCGGTCGGTGGAGAACTCGGCCGTCAGCTTCGTCAGCGCTGCCGCGCAGGATGCTGGCATTGCCAAGACACTGGGGCTGGCCAAGACAACGGTTCCGGTGGCGAACACACGAACCATTTCCAAGGCGGACATGGTGCATAATGCCTATTGCCCGCAGATCGAGGTCAATCCCGAAACATATGAGGTGCGCGCCGATGGCGAGTTGCTGACCTGCGAGCCGGCAGAAGAACTGCCGATGGCGCAGCGCTATTTCCTGTTCTGAGGACCCCGCGATGCATCTGGCACAGGACATCGAGACGCACATCCACAGTGGCGACGCCGCGGACACGGTGACGCTGGATTACGAATCCCGCTTCCTGCGCCGCAAGCGCCTTGTCAGCGATGGCGGAGAGGCGTTTCTGGTGGAACTGGCGGAAACGCGGTCGCTGAACCAGGGGGAGGGCTTCCGGCTTGATGACGGCCGCATCATCGCGGTAAAGGCGGCAGCGGAGCCGCTGCTGGCGGTGCACCACGACAATCTTGCGCGCATCGCCTGGCATGTCGGCAACCGTCACACCCCCTGCCAGGTCGCGCATGACCATATCCTGATCCGTGAGGACAAGGTGCTTCAGGCCATGCTTGAGGGTCTTGGTGCCACGGTTGAGCAGGTGACCGCGCCCTTCACGCCTGAGGGCGGTGCCTATGGCCATGGCCGCACACATGGCCATGACCACTGAGCGGCGCATCGAGGAGCCAAACCCCATGAGTTCGCGTCGCACCGATGACATGCTGATCCTGCAGAACTGGTTCTCGCCAGCCTTCCCGATCGGCGCGTTCAGCTATTCCGGCGGGCTGGAAACGGCGATCGCCCGCGGCGATGTTCATGACCGGGACAGCCTTGCCGACTGGCTGCGCACCACATTGATGCATGGGACGCTGTTCACAGATGCGGTGTTTCTCGGCGCGGCGCAGAATGGCGGCGATGTGAATGAACTGTGCCTTGCGCTGTGCTCGGGTGGTGAGCGGTATCAGGAAACAACCGAACTTGGCGCGGCCTTCACCAGGGTCATCCACGAGACCCAGGGCTTTGACCTGCCGGGGCGGCTCGCCTATCCGGTTGCGGTCGGCATGGCGGCCCGCCAGCGCGGTCTGGCGCGTG
>CENJ01330740.1_pt1 | contig 10498 bp, 8 predicted proteins | sample 356161 | NCBI WGS metagenome assembly CENJ01 (sample SAMEA2619531, study PRJEB7988) | marine metagenome | biome: marine biome (ENVO:00000447); feature: surface water layer (ENVO:00002042); material: "saline water (ENVO:00002010), including plankton (ENVO:xxxxxxxx)" | depth 5 m
CCCACTTTTGTTTGTAATTATAGGTTTAAAATATTCTAAGTATTCAATAAATTTTATAGGAAATCTTGAGCGATCAAATTTGGTTGGACTAGTTGGCATTAAAAAGTAAGTAATATCTCTAATAATTTCATATTTTTTTGAGTCTTCAAAAACCTTACCATGAAAAATAATATAGTCTCTCTTTGAATAATCAAACTCTTCATAAAAGCTATTATCAGAATATCCAATAATTTCAAGGTTAAAAGGAATGTTTTTTTTAAATAGTTTATCAAAAATTTTTAAATAGTAATCAAAAGTATTCATATAAATATTACCAATTATTAAAAACCTTATGTGATTAGTTTTCAATTTTGTATCTTCTTTTTTAAAGTTAACTGTATTGACCGAAAAATTTGGTAGGTAATAAATTTTTCTATTAAATTTTTTTCTTGAATAATTATAGAGAAAGGTAGAGGCACATGAAATTCTATCAGCAAACTTTGTTAAGAAATTTTCGTTAAAAAGAAAAATACCATTTATTAAATCATTATGTTCTTTACCCAAACCATTACCCCATAGATCGTCCCAATCGACAATTAATTCTGTTTTATTACTTAAAAATTTTTTAAATAGTGATGGATATGAAATTTGTGGTTGAGAAAAAGCAAAAGAATATAAAATATCTATTTTATTAGTTAATAATATGTAAGTTGTTATAAAAAGCCTTACTAATTGTCCAGAAAAGTACTTTGAATATTGATATCTTGGTAAATATATTATTTTAGACTTTTTGTATTTTTCTACTTCAAAACTTAAAGATATTTTTTTTTCAGATACGCAAATTAATGTAACTTCATAATGATCTTTAAGTAAATCAAATATTTTTTTTGCTCTAAAATATGTACCTATATTTTTGTAATTATGATTGAGAAGGTAAATTTTCATTCATGAATGTTTAATTATATCCTCTATAGTTGAATGAATATCAAATTTTTGTTTCCAAGTAGGATAATGTGATTGGAATTTTCTTATATCACTTACCCACCAAATATGATCACCAATTCTAGGATTGACTGAAAACTTAAATTTCATTTTTTTTCCTGAAATTTGTTCTGCGATTTTAATTGCTTCAATTATGGAGCAATTATTTTCAATACCACCACCAATATTATAAACCTCTCCTTCTCTTGGTTTATTTATAAAGTGATTAAAGCAATTGATAAGATCATATGAATGTATGTTGTCTCTGACCTGTTTTCCTTTATGGCCTATAATTTCATATTCATTACCTTCTATTAAAGATCGTACTAAAAAAGATAAAAAACCATGCAATTTTACACCTTTATGTCTGCCACCCGTTAAGCACCCACCTCTAAAAATACCAATTTTAAGATTAAAATATCTGGCATATTCTTGACAATAAATATCTGCAGAAAGCTTGCTTGATCCAAATAAACTATGAAGGCATTGATCCACTGATAGGTTTTCATCAAAACCAAATTTCTTTAATTTGGAACTAGAAGGAGATAATCTTGAATTGGTTTCATTATAATTATAAAAATTTGGTCTATTTCCATATACCTTATTCGTAGAACAGAAAATAAAAACTGCTTTAGAAGAGTAATTTTTAAATGAATCTAATATATTTAGTGTTCCAAGAGTATTTACAGAAAAATCTAAAAAAACATCTGAAGCCGCATAGTCATGACTTGGTTGGGCTGCAGTGTGAATAATCGCTTTAATGTCAGAGCCATGCTTGTTAAAAATTTTATCAATTGATTTTTTATCCCTAATATCTGTATTAAAATGCTCATAATTTTGATAATTTGACTTTAAATAATCTATTGTGCTCTTAACTGAGGCTGATTTTCCAAAAAACTTAGATCTTTGATTGTTGTCAATACCTATAACCTTATCGTATTTTTTATGAAAGAAATTTACGGCCTCACTACCGATAAGGCCTCCAGAACCAGTAATAATTAGAATTTTCATAGTTATACAGATTTGATTATATCTTTGATAGTATGACTTATATCCAATTTTGGATACCAATCAAAGTCATTCATAATTTTTGTATTATCTGTAACATAGTATTTGATATCAACAAGTCTCTTTTGATCTATATAGCCTAATTTATGATTTAGACCGATCATTTTATCTAGTGTTTGAATAATTTGATTAAGAGAATAAGAAAAATTCAACCCACCACCAACGTTATAAATTTTATTTAAAACTTTTTTAGAGGAAAAAGCTTCTATTTGTTTGCTGATTAGAATACACAAATCATGAACATTTAAGATATCCCGAACTTGATAACCATTATAACCAATGACATCAAATTTTTCACGATTAACCCACTTTTTTACCATATAAGACAAAATACCTTGATTGATATGACCATTTTGTAAATAACCTGATGTAAGCCCTAATCTATTAATTATAAATTTAAAATCAAAAATTTTTGCATATTCAAAAATCAATTGTTCGGAAGAATATTTTGAAAATCCATAAATAGATTTTAAACCATTTAAATCAAAATTTTCATTAAATCCTCCCTTTTTAATTCCTTTTTTTGAAGAAATTAAATTAAATCTTTTTTTTTGTCTTACGTATTTTAAATTATTGATCGTTTCGATAGGGTAAACCCTACTTGAAGAGAAAAAAATCAAAGGAACCTTTCTATCTTTACATATTTCTAAACATTCAAATGTTGATTGAATATTATTTTTTATAATATTAGATTTATAAGAAATGCCAGCCATTACTGATGGATCGCTAGCTAAGTGAAGGATACAATCTATATTCTTAATTTTCTTAATTGAAGAAACATCTTCAATAAATATTTGTGATATGTCTTTTAATTTTTTATAGTTTTTTTTATTTTCTTTTCGAAGCAAGTTATCAATTATTATAATTTTATTATTTTTTGATAAATTAATGGCAAGATTTGCACCAATAAATCCCATTCCCCCGGTTATAACTATATTCATTTTTCAAAAACCTCTTGAGGATTTCTATACTTTATAATTTCATATAAATTTTTAGAGTAAAAACAGAATAAGGAAATAAAAAAGAAAGTAATCAAATGAAAAATTGTATTTTCGTAAAAAGTAAAACTATTAAAAAGCATAATTATAAATTTAAATGAAGTGTGTAAATCTGGTGATCTAAAAAAGATAAAAGCAAAACTAACTATAATAAGCAAAAAAAACTGCTTAAATATTTTTGGAATAACAAATTTAAAATCCTTTATATAAATATAAATAAAAAGATAAAAAGCATGTAATAAGCCCCAGATAATAAAGTTCCAATTAGATCCATGCCATAATCCAGATAAACCAAAGGCATAAAGTAATGGAAACAAAAAAATACCATTAGAATATATAAAAGGTGTATTTTTAAATTTTTTAATAAAAAAAGACATTGATGGATTAAATAAAAATTTTTCAATAAATCTAGATAATGTAATGTGCCAAGTTTTCCAAAAATCACTTATATTTGTACATCTTAATGGTGAAAAAAAATTAATAGGAAGGCGAATATTACACATTAATGCTATACCTATGGCCATATCTGAATAAGCTGAAAAATCAAAATAAATTTGAAATGTGTAATAAAAAAAAATTATATGTGCATTCACTTTTTGTATTTCATCATTTATGTTATTGTAAAAGTCATCAACATGTATTCCAAAGTAGTCCGCTATTAATAGCTTTTTTAATAAACCGAAAGTGAATAAAAAAAAACCTAATTGAAAAAATTTAAAATTAAATCTTTTTATCTTCTTAACTTGATAATTAAATTCTGAAAAATTAACAATTGGACCAGCTATTAATTGTGGAAAAAAACTGACGTAAAGAAAATAATTTAGAAAACTTACTTTGATGAATTTTCGATTATAAATATCATATAGGTATGAAATTTGTTGAAAAGTATAAAAAGATATAGCTAAAGGAAGAATAATATTTAAAGAGGGTAAGTTAATTGAAGTGAGCGCAGATATGTTATCAAAAAGAAAATTTGTATATTTAAAATAAAATAAGAATAAAATATTGATTGCAACACCGGCAATAAAATAAATTTTTTTATTTTTATAGTTAATTAGTATTAATTTTGATAAAGAAAAATTGAATATTATTGAAAATAAAAGGAAGATTACTTGGTACTTTTCCCAATATGCATAAAATATTATTGAAAAAAAAATTATTACAAAAATTGCAATAAATAAACTTAATTTAAAGAAATTAATTGCCACTTTTGATATTATAAATGAGGGTAAAAAAAAAGATAAAAATACTACAGAATTAAATAGCATTCTTTTCTTTTAATAAATTAAATAAATCATCAGTTGATTGAATACTAAAAATTTCTTCTTGAGAAAATTCAATTTTTAGAGAAGCTTCTAATTTTAAAATTAGCTTTACGTGATTTATACTATCCCATTTAATATAGCTCTTTCTATTTTTCCCTAATTCAAATTTTTCTTTAATGATATTTTGAAAATCTTCTTCCAATTAATTTACTCCTTTCTCAATATTCTTTTTTAATTTACTCATCAAATTGGACATCAGCAATCCATTAAAACATCGATGATCATAAGCTATTGTTATACCAATATGCTTTTCTATTGGTGAGCCAAATGCAATCATTAATGTATGTGATGGATATAGTATTGGCTGTTGATATTCAATAAACCCATCCTCAAGCAGTGAAATATTTATATTAGATTTATTTCGGTAATTTTTTAGACTATTTGAATAATAATTTTTTAAATATTCATATCTTTTTATAGCAATATTTTCTAAATTAGAACAATCAGAATGGTCATAGTCTGTAACAAAAAGATTGTTTTCATATTCAACAATATTGCCAATGATTATTTCATCAATTTTTTTAAAATTTTCATTTGAAAAATTTAGTAACAGGTTCTTATTCTCAAAAAGAGTTTCGTATAATTTTTTTATTAAAATATCGTTTATAGAAATATTATTATTTGATTCTAAATAAGTGTTAATTTTCTGTATTTGGAATTTTGAATAAAGATAGCAGTGTGGGATCTCGTCATTTGATCTCGATACATTTTGAGCTACAATTTGTTGATGATAGCTTAAAAAATGAGAGTTTTTTGAGGTATTCTCATATACCCTTTGTAAGCTTCTTTCAGTAATATAATTATCTTTAATTTTTTCATTAATATCAGCAATATTTAAGTTATTGTCTATAATATATTTTTCTGCTTTTTTTGAAAACTTTTTTAGATTTGCGCTACTTACATCCAATCTATCTAATGATTTTTCTGAAATTATATCGTTAATTTCAGCGATGCAATCGCCAACGTTAATAATATCCTCTTCAGATACTTTTAGATCAATATATCCTTTTACCGGCGATGTAATTTCAAATGTTGTTTTAGATGATTCAACTTCAGCAATTATTGCATCAGCCTTTATTTTATCATCTTGCTTAAAGTTTAATTTTACCACCTTTATCTTTGTGTCATTGGGGTCTAAGCCATAAGCTATAATTTTCATAGATAATTTTCCTTAATTTTTTTCATAATATCTTCCTCAGAAATAAGAACCTTTTTTTCAAGTTGAAAATTTGAGGGTATAATTGAATCCATGCTTCTAATTATGTCAATATCTATTTGTCTATCTATTTTAAAAGTATAATAAGCGAATTCAGAAAAGAAATCATTTCCTCCACAAGTTTCCTCTAAACAAATGACCTTTTTTGTAGTTATTGATTTTTGAACATACTTCATACTAGAGTTGTTGAGATTAGAGATGATAATTAGTTCAGAAAAAAGCTCGTACTCTTCAAATATTTTATTCATACAATTTAGAGCGGTATCTAACTGAGAAGAATTACAAATAAATGTAAAATCAACTTCACTTCCATTGGATGCAACAGAAAGTGTATAAGGGAAAAGATAAAGATTTTTAAATACGTATTCTCTATAATTTATAGTTGAGTCTTTTGAATTTTCTAAATAAATATTATAACCGACTTTATTCTCTATCAATAATGTTGGATCTTTTGAGGACTTGGAATAATTCAAATAATTAATATAAGGAATAAAAGGGTTAAAATAAAATAAATTTAGTCCATGAATGCCTAGGTAAATTTTTTCTAAACTTTGAGAGTGAGTTGCGCCATAACCTCTATAACCACCTGCTGGCGTTCTTATTAATACAGGGCAAGTTACTTTATTTCCATACATGCCCCTAAATTTTGAAAGATAATTTATGATAGAGTCGCAGGTCAAAGTGAGAAAATCCGCAAACATAATTTCCACAATAGGAAATATTCCATTTAATGCCAAACCTCCAGCAAAACCGACCATTGATGACTCGCTAATAGGGAATTGGAGACACCTTTTTGGGTCTATTGAGGAGAGGCCCTTTGATATTTTAAAAGCACCCCCATAAGGGTCTTTAATATCCTCTCCTATAACCAAAACATCTTTATTTATTGAATAAAATTTACATAAATCCTCGTTTATTAAGTCAGATACTTTTTTTGATTTTATAATATTATGATTTTGAGGTTTAAATTCTGTCTTATCTTGAAAATCAATTAGATCAGATGAGAAGTTTTCTTCATTTTCTAATAAAGTATTTAAATCTTCAATTTGTTTGTTAACCGTATTTCTTATATTTTTTATTGTTTTTTCATCAATATACTTTTCAAATTGTCCCAGAAAATCTAATTTATTTATTTTTTCTATTTCCATTTCACTCCTGGAATCATCTCCTTTACTATGAGAAGAAAGTCTAAGAGACTCAATAACCAGAAGGCTACAATTAATTTTTTCATTTTTTAATTTATTAAAGAATTCTTGAAATTTCATAATGAAATTTTTTAAATCAAAATCATTGATGTAGTCTGTAAATATATTAAATCCTAAAGCTCTGTCTTTTATCTCATTTGAGATAACATCCTCTGTATTTGTAGATTGGGCTATATTATTTTTCTCAACAATAATTGTAATTGGTAAATCAAATAACTTAATAATATTGAATGCCTCATATATATTCCCTTCACCAAAAACACCATCGCCCAAAAAACAAAAAACCTTTCGATTAGTCTTATTGATTTTATGGTAGAAAGCTATTCCCGCTGCTAAAGGTAGAGTCCCACCCAAAACTCCATTTGAATAGAAAGTATCAGAAAAATTTAAATGTTGACTACCACCATAACCATTACAAATGCCTTTATTTAGTCCCAAAATTTCTCTAAATAACGATTCTATATTATTAGTATGAGATATAAAATGTCCATGACTTCTGTGATTACTTACAATTATATCTTCAGAGTTTTTATAAAAATTTAAAATAGCAGAGTTAATCTCTTGACCAATGCATGTATGAGTTGTGCCCTTTACATGACCTTTACTATATAGATCTAAAAGATTTTCTTCAAAAAGTCTTATTTTAAAAATTTCTTCGTATAACTTTTTTAAGTCAATCATCTTTTATTTTAAAAAAAATGTTTTCATAATGATCCCTATACCATAACTGTGCATTTTTCATATCAATCGAAATCTTTTTAATATTATTATTAAGATTAACATTATAAAAATTAGCTATTCCTGAGTTTTTATTATACTTTCCATTTATTTCAAAAAGTAAATCATTATTATGTTTGATTTTTACAAAACTATTTTTATCAAAAACTCTTGGATAAAAAACAAATTTTTTAATTGGCTCATTAAGATTGATTTCTAACGATAGTTGATCAGTATTAGATGATATATATCCCCAATCTTTTATCTCATTATGATGTAAATATGTTTTTGGAAGTTGTTCTTCAAAAGAAATAGATAAAGGGTTATTATCTAAAAATATTGTGTTAATATTAGGCACCCAATAATTTAAACTTTCTATTTTAATTAGCTCTGGATCTGATTTCAGTATATTTTCATCAGAGAGTAAATATTGATTTTCAAATAAAAATGATGCAATTTTTTTTGCAATGAGGTAATTGCCATATCGATTAAAATGATAATGGTCTGAAAAAAACATTTGAGGGTATTCAAATTGATATTCCAAATATGTTTGATGTAAATCTATAAATGGTAATGAGTTAGAATTGACAACATCAATTAAAATTTCGTTTATAATTTGATATGAGTTTATATAAAAATCTTTATCAATATTTCTTATAAAGTCATGGGCAAGCACCTCTTTATAATATTTATTATAGATCAGTTCTGAGTCTATTATCCATGGTTTTTTTAAAATTAGAATTTTTATATCAGATTTTTTGATATTAGAGATATACTCCTCAATATTATCTTTTGTTTTAAACTCTTTAATTTTTAAGGACAGTGAGTCTTGTTGATCTATTCTATTAATTAGAATATTTTCACTTTCTTTTTTTTTATCAACTGAATATAAATTTGCAAATTCTTTTACAGCGCTTACTAAAAGTGAATTCTCTAGTAGATATTTTAAAAATTTATTTTGATCTTTTGATAAACTGTATAATTCTTTGTTATTATCTCTTACAAATGTATTTATTTCTTCTAATTTTAAATCGTTAGCCCTTACTGCATCCACAAAACCATCCATAAATATTATCAAATCTGGATCATAATTAATTATCTCATTAACTTTTAATTTAGTTTGCCAAGTTGAGTAGCCTAGTACGCCAGAATTAATAACTTCAATATTAACATCAGAAATTTTATTTAGTAAATCTTGTAATATTCCAGAATAAGTAAGATTATTTCCTCCTGAATTTGAACCAAAAGTTGCCGATCCACCAACAATGAATATTCTAATGATATTTGGATTTTTTTTTCTATCAAAATCATTTGATCTAAAACCTAAAGAGTTAATCTGATATTCTTCAATAAAAGAGTTTTTTTTTAATCTATAACCATATATCGGATCTTTCTCTGCATATTTTGTTGCAGAGATATCATCAAGATCAGAAATTACGGGTTTGAAATATTTAGATATATTTACCAGTTGGAACAAAGACTCAAAGAAAAAAATGATAAATAATTGAATAAAAATAAATTTTAATAATGGCTTAAAATACAAAATAAATAAATCTTTCTGACTCTTCTTTAAAAATTAAAAATAAAAAAAGTAATATATAAATATTTAATATTATTATAAATCTAAACATCGTAATCCAATGCTTCATCAAACAAATTAGTCCAAGAGATAGAGTCTTTATAAGTATTAATATTTTTTTTCATATTTAAAATTTTATCTTGATTAGAATACAAATTATCAATTTCAGAAATTATTTTTGACTTATCATACTCCATTATTATGCCTAGTGAATATTTTTTGATATCCTGAGAAATAGGATTGAAGTCATTCATTAACGTCACAACGCCATTTGAAATATAATCTTTAATTTTACTGGGATCAGAAAACTCAGAAATACTCTTAATATTTGGATTAAAAAATGCAAAACCAATATCCATAGAGTATAAATAATTATCCAATTCAATTAAATTATCAAAATACTTTGTAATTACTAAACTGTTAAATCTGTCTTTAAAAATTTTTTCATAAGAAATACTTTTCTTATTAGTAGTTGGTGTTTTCCCAATAAAATGAAATTTGAGATCATATTTATTTTCAAATTTATAATGTGATAGGATATCCAATAAAAGTTCAATTCCTTTTTCTTTATGAAAGGCTCCTACATAGCAAATATTTTTTGTAATTTGATTATTTAATTTATTTTTATTTACTCTTATTCCTATAGGGAGATGATAAAACTTTTTTAAATTGATATTCCGAAATTGAGCTTTTCTTACAGATATTATCTTTTGCGATACTATCCAATTAACATCACAATAAATAACCGCACGACTATCTATATAATGATAAAATTTGTTAAAATATTTATTATTAAATCGATCTTTGATCCAGTCAATGGTATAAAGGACTTTATGATCAATTTTTATTAAGAAGATTTTTGATAAAATGAAATATAAATAAAAATTCATTGGATTGATACCAATGAAATATTCTATTTTTCTTATACGATAATATTTAAAAAATAAAAAAAGGATCATGATAGAGTCTTTTAAAATATTGATAAAAGGATTTTTGAAGTTTAAATTAAAACTTTTTTTTGAGTCAAGAGTCTCAATTGAAATAGGTTTATTGCTGTATGAAAAAGGAAGGGATAAAGAAAGAAATTTCTTTTGTTTGTATTTTAGGTAATTTATAAGATTTTCTGTCGGTCCATTAAGATCTGTTATATGACTTACAATTACAATCATTTTTAATAAATATGAAAAGAACTTATAACAAATATCAAATTTTTATCCATTTTATAATATTTTCACTAATACTGATTGCTTTGTTTTCAACAAGTGAAACTAGTTTATTTAAAAAAACTTTATTAATACCGGAGCACAACAAAGATTATTTTGGAATATTAAACATTTTAAATTTTATTACTAATAATGAGTATAAATATAATTTCTTAGAAGGTTCTATAAGATATATTAATGATGATTTTTTAAATATATATCATTTTT
>CENJ01031734.1_pt1 | contig 10497 bp, 9 predicted proteins | sample 356161 | NCBI WGS metagenome assembly CENJ01 (sample SAMEA2619531, study PRJEB7988) | marine metagenome | biome: marine biome (ENVO:00000447); feature: surface water layer (ENVO:00002042); material: "saline water (ENVO:00002010), including plankton (ENVO:xxxxxxxx)" | depth 5 m
TTTAAGTCTTGAGGATTTGCCGATATAACAGCACCTGGAAAAATTGTACAATTTTTTCCTATACGAGCTCCTTCCATAATGGTTACATTGGAACCTATCCAAGTACCATCTCCAATTATAACATCATTATTAATAGTTGTGAATGGTTCAATTACCACATTTTTTGCAATTTTTGCCCCAGGATGAACATATGCTAGTGGTTGATTCATTATTTATTTCTTAAAATTAATTGAGCCATCAATTCAGCTTCAGTTACCAAACGTTCATTCGAAAAGGTAAATCCTTTCATATGACATATACCTCTTCGTATTGGAGAGATTAATTCAAGTTTAAAAACTAGTTGATCACCAGGATATACTGGGTGTTTGAATTTAGCGTTATCAATTTTCATGAAAAATGTTAGGTAATTTTCAGGATCAGATACAGTATTTAGTAATAGGACCCCACCAGTTTGTGCCATAGCTTCAATTATAAGAACTCCTGGCATAACTGGGGTACCTGGAAAATGGCCTTTGAAGAAAAATTCATTCATTGTTACTCCTTTTGATCCAATAACATGTGTTTTTGATATTTCATGAATCTTGTCTACAAGAAGAAATGGGGGTCTATGAGGTAACATTTTCATTATGTTACTAACACTCATTAGTGGTTCTTTTAAAAGATCAATTTCTGGAAATTTATTTCTTTTTTCTTCCTTGATGATTTTCGAAAGTTTTTTTGCAAATTGAATATTAGTTCCATGTCCGGGTTTATGAGCAATAACTTTGCCTTTAATTCTAGAGCCAACAAGAGCAAAATCTCCTATTATATCCAATAGTTTGTGTCTCGCGGCTTCATTAGGATAATGTAGAGATAAGTTATCTAAAATGCCGTTAGGTTGAACTGAAATTTGTTTTTTATTAAAGGCCTTTTTTAATCTTTCCATTGTATTTTTAGATAATGGCTTGTCAACATAAACAATTGCATTGTTAAGATCACCTCCTTTGATTAAGCCATTTTCTAATAACATCTCTATTTCATGCAAAAAACTAAATGTCCTAGATGAAGCTATTTCATCTTCATAATCACACATATTGTTAAGAGTAGCATTTTGAGTACCCAATATCTTTGTTCCAAAATCAACCATTGTTGTTATTTGGTAGGATTCAGATGGGATCATTGTTATTTCACTACCAGTTTTATCATCTTTAAATTTAATTACTTCCTTTACTACGTATTCATTTCTCTGGACTTTCAATCGTTTAATACCGCTTTTCTTCAATGCTCTCACAAAAAAAATTGAAGACCCGTCCATTATTGGAGGCTCAGGTGCATCTAAGTGTATATAACAGTTATCGATATCAAGTCCAACAAGTGCTGATAAAACGTGTTCGGTTGTGTTTATTACAACTCCATTTTTTTTTAGGTTAGTACCTCTTTGAGTATCGTAAACCCACTGTATATCTGCCTCAACAGTTGGTTTTCCCTCTAAATCATCCCTTACAAAACAGTATCCAACATCGGGTGGGGCTGGTGAAAAAATTATTGTTACATTTTTACCAGTGTGAAGACCTACACCGTTCAATTTTATTGATTTGTTTATTGTTGTTTGAAAGTTATCCATTTCTGTTTTTTTCTAAACTCTCTAATCTTTTTATAATTGAAGGGAAACGTCTAAAATAGACGTAGGACTTGTTATAATCTTTATAATTTATCGCCGGAGACCCTTGAATAATTGAGTCATCTTTGATGTTGCTTATAATTCCAGACTGCCCTTGTATACTTACGTTGTTTCCAATTTTTAAGTGGCCAATAATACCAACTTGCCCTCCAATAATACAATTTGAACCTATTTTAGTTGATCCCGCTATTCCAGTTTGAGCAGCAATAACGGTATTTGAACCAATTTCAACATTATGAGCAATCTGAATTTGATTATCCAATTTCACTCCCCTCATTATTCGTGTTGAACCTAGAGTTGCACGATCTACAGTTGAATTTGCTCCTATTTCAACATAATCAGAAATCTCAACATTACCGGTTTGAGGTATTTTTTTATAAGTTCCATCATCTTTTGGAGCAAAACCAAAACCATCAGAGCCTAAGATACAACCACTATGTATATGACAATTCGAGCCAATTTTTGTTCTGCTTTTTATTGAACAAAAACTATCAATTATGGTATTTTCATCAATCGCCACATTATCTTCAATAATAACATGAGACCCTATTATAACATTTTTTGATATTTTGACTTTTTTGCCAATTATCGAGTAGTTTCCAATATAGCATGAATTGTCAATATTTGCAGTATCATCTATAATAGAAGATAGTTCAATTCCTTTTTTTATTTCTACATTTTTTTCATAGTGTTCCAATAATGTTGAAAAAGCTTGATATGCATCACTAACTCTAATTAAAGTTGGGTTAATTCCATTATCAAGTTTAAAGTCATCATTAACAATAACAAGAGAGGCATTTGTTGTGTATATATGCTGAGTATACTTAGGGTTAGCTAAGAAAGTTAGGGATCCGTGTGTACTTTCATCTATTTTTGATAAGCTTGTTACTTCAACCGAATCATCACCTTCGACTTTACCATCTAACAAATTAGCAATTTCAGCTGCTGTAAATCTCATTTTGTAAAATTATAAAATAAAATCAACTATTTTTATTGTTAATTGATTTATATGTTGTCTTTACCTATATTAAACATGGCTTTCTGAAAGTTTAAATAATAGGTGTTTTTTAAAAATTGTAATGGGAAAATTATTTAACAAAAAATTTAAAATTCTTTGGATTGATGATGAAATTGATTTGTTAAAATCTCACTTTATTTTTTTAAAATCAAGAGGATATATTATTCAGCCATGTTCAAATGGCAGAGAGGGAATAACTGTTCTTGAAAATGATAAGTTTGACTTAGTACTATTAGATGAAAATATGCCAGGTTTAAATGGTTTTGAAACTTTATCAATAATAAAAAAAACGAAACCTAACCTTCCAGTAATTATGGTTACAAAAAATGAAGAAGAAAAAATCATTGATGATGCAATTGGATCCAAAGTTTCAGATTACCTAATTAAACCTGTTAATCCTAATCAGATATTACATTCATTAAAAAAAACTCTTAATCAAAAAAATTTAGTTTCAGAAAAAGCTTCAAATCAATATCAAAAAGATTTTAGAAAAATCAATCTTAATATTTTATCTGCAGGGTCCTTTTTTGAATGGGTTGATATTTATAAAAAAATTATTTATTGGAAAATAGAGTTAATTGAATCAGAAAATAATTCAATGTTGAATATTCTAGAAAATCAACTTAAAGAAGCAAATTTAGTCTTTGGCAAGTTTATCAAAAATAACTATTTAAAATGGATTAATTCAGAAGACAATAGCCCTACTCTATCTCATAATGTTTTCAAAAACAAAATTATCCCTTTTGTAAATAATAATAATTCAACATTATTAATATTAATAGACAACCTTAGGCTGGACCAATGGAAGATTTTAGAACCTATAATTAGCAAGTATTATAATGTACACCAAGAGGAATTGTATGCGAGTATTTTACCCACAACGACCCAATATGCAAGAAATTCCTTTTTTGCTGGTCTAACTCCTAACCAAATAAAAAACAAATTTCCAGATTTATGGATTGATGACATTCAAAAAGGAAATAAAAACAAATATGAAAATGAACTTTTATCAAAACAACTAGAATCACTAAATTTTAAAGATGATTTTAAATATTTTAAAATTACTAGCTTAACTGATGCAAAACGAATGGTTTTAAAATTAAAAGAGCTTAAAAAACTCAAATTAAACACGATAGTTTACAATTTTGTGGATATTCTTTCTCATGCCAAAACAGAAATGAATTTAATCAAAGAATTAGCATTTGAAGACAAGGGTTATTTGTCTTTAACTTTTAGTTGGTTTAAAAACTCTCCATTATATGAATTAATTCGAAAGGCTTCTGAACTTAAATTCAAATTAATAATTACAACTGACCATGGAACTATAAACGTAACAAATCCATTAGAAATTATAGGAAATAAAGAAACAAGCTTGAATTTAAGATACAAATATGGAAAAGGGTTAAAGTTTCATCAAAAAAAAGTTTTTGAAATTAGTGATCCTACAAATTATAAATTGCCAAAAGATAGTCATGAAGACAAATACGTCTTCGCCCTTGAAAACAGCTATTTTATTTATCCTAATAAATTTAATGAGTATGCTAAACATTTTATGAATACATATCAACATGGAGGTGTTTCATTACAAGAAATGCTTATACCGTTAATAAAATTATCACCAAGATAGATATGATTGAACTAAAGTATTCTATTGATGAACTTGATTTAATAGTATCAGACATAATAGTTCCAAAAATTAAGAGTAATATAGTGTGTTTGGAAGGCAGAATGGGAACTGGAAAAACAACTTTTATAAAATCTGTGTGCAGTAACTTAAATGTTATTGGTAAGATATCAAGTCCAACTTTTTCTCTTATTAATGAATACAAAACAAAAAATGGAGATTTAATATATCACTTTGATTTTTATCGGGTTGAAAATAAAGAAGAGGCATTAAATTTAGGAATAGAAGAATATTTTTATTCACCCAACCTGTGTCTTATCGAATGGGGTTCTAAAATTGGGGCATTAATTCCTGAAAACAATCACAAATTAAATATAGAATATATTGATGATAGACATAGAAAATTAATTTTTATATAATGAACTTTAAAAAGAAAATAAAGTTTTTCTCCTTTGGATTGTTATTAGGAACGTTTTTTTTGGTGACAATTTTAAATGGTAAAAATCTAAGTTGCAATTATGGACCAGAAAGTCGAGTAATTAATAATTTAAAACAAAAAAAGTGGACTTTTAATAACGAAAATAAAGCTTTAGATACTTTTAATCTAGTTGATTTCCTGGAAAATTCTAAAGTTGTTTTTAACAAAAGTAATACTAAAAAAGATAGCTGTAAGGTTTACTATTTAAAAGGAATTAGTAAATACAAAGGAATAATCATAAACGCCGAAAATTGTTCTAAAATTGTTAATGTAAAAGTGATTGAGAATTAATCCTACGCCTTTCAAATTCTTTTTTTATTAAATCCAATTCTCTGGTTGACTGACCTCTTACAGATGAATTTTCTTCTGCCCTTCTAATCAAATATGGAATTACCTCCTCAACTGGTCCATAAGGAAGTAGCTTACATACATTATAACCTAAACTTGCAATATTAAAACTTATTTGGTCGCTCATACCATATAATTGTGCAAACCAAATGTTTTTATTATCATTTTTTATTTTATTTGTTTTCATTAAATCCATAAGTAAGTATGAACTGTCTTCATTATGACTACCGACTACTATATTGAAATACTTTAAATTTTTAACTAGAAATTTCAAAGCATCATTAAAGTTTTTATCTGTTTCAAATTTATTCATACAGATAGGGTCATCATAACCAAGCTTTTTTGCTCTTGATCTTTCTTTCTCCATGTATGCTCCTCTAACAATTTTTACACCAGGTACAAATAATTTTTTTTTCGAACAAATCAACAAATGTTCCAAATATTTAATTTTATTTTTTAAATACATTTGGACAGTATTGTAAATTAATGAATGCTCTTTGTTGTATTTGATCATAAATTTTTCAACCAATGAATCTACACCCGGTTGAATCCAGGATTCTTCTGAATCAATCAAAATTTTTACACCATATTTTTTACACGTTTGAAAACACAAGTCAAATCTTTTCTCAACTCTTCGAAGTTGATTTTTATCATTTTCATCCAGAATCTGACCCTGAGCCATTTTGTAAAATAACCCCAAGGAACCTAAACCTGTTGGTTTAAAAACTGTAAAAGGGACATTATCATTTTTTGAAGAGGACTTTATTGTGTTAATTGTGTTTTCAAGGCATTCATCGAAACTTTTTTCTGATTCATAACCTTCTACATGGTAATGAAGGATGGATTTTAAATTAAATTTAGATAATTTTTTAACAGTCACCATTGACTCCTTTTCATTTAAACCAACGCAAAATTGATCAAAAAGTAAATTTTTAATAATTGGAGTTACAGGCAATTTTAATTTCAAAAACAATCGTGTTAAAAATGAACCCAACTTGACAATCAAAGGATATTTTATAATATTAAATAAAAAAAGACTTTTCCTTAAAGAGCTATTACTTTTTAACTCAAAAGCTAATTTTGTATTTTCAAATAATTTTTTTGACACTTTATATTAAAGGATTATAACTAGAAATAATAAAATCATAAGATATTAAAATCATTTAAAATAACTTAATTTTGAATTGATATGCAAAAGATAAAAACAAGTGATTATGATATTTTATTCTCCAATCAAAATTCATCATTTATAAATGATATAATATTCAAAAATAAATATAGCAAAGTATTTATTCTAGTGGATTCAAATACAAAAAAATATTGTCTGAAACTATTTTTAAAAAAGCATCTAAGTGAAATAAAAATTCAATTAATAACAATTAAAAATGGTGAAGAAAACAAAAACACAAAAAGCTTGCATTCAATATGGATTAAGATTTCAAAACTTGGAGGTGACAGAAAAAGTCTTTTAATTAATCTAGGTGGTGGAATGATTTCAGATTTAGGAGGCTTCGTTGCATCTACTTATAATCGCGGTATCGATTTCATAAACATTCCAACCACTTTACTCTCAATGGTAGATGCTTCAATCGGCGGTAAAGTTGGAATAAATATCGAGAAATTAAAAAATATGGTTGGTGTTTTTAATTACCCAAAATTAATTTTGATAGACACTTCATTTTTACAAACACTGCCAAAAAGGGAACTTAAAAGTGGGTTTGGAGAAATGCTAAAACATGGATTAATTTTTGATAAAAAATACTTTAAACGGTTATCTGAATTAAAAAATATAAATTCAAAATTGAATAATGAATTAATTTATAATTCTATTAAAATCAAAAATGAAATTGTAAAAAATGATCCAAAAGAAAAGAACATAAGAAAAATTTTAAATTTTGGGCATACACTTGGGCATGCAATTGAAAGTCATTTTCTTGGCAAAAAAAAATCAAAAACTCTTTTACACGGAGAAGCTATTTCAATTGGGATGATATTGGAAAGTTACATTTCGTATAAAATTTTAAAAATGCCATATGAACAATGCCTCCATATCAAGAAAACCATAAACAGTAAATTCGAAAAAATTAAAATAAATAGCGAGGATTCCAAGTCAATTACAAATCTTATAAAGTTTGATAAGAAAAGTAAAGGTGGAAAAGTTCTATTTGTTTTACTTTATGAAATTGGTAAAAGCAAAATAGATATTGAGGTTCCAAGGAAAACAATTATTGAATCATTAGATTTTTACAGTTCTTGACTATGCTGAATTTCTACTAGCATTAATGTTTCCGAAAAGGGATCTCAAAATTAATTTTTCGTATACCTTTTGTTCTGTAGTTGATTGATTACTCCTTATTTTCATAAGGGCAAATTGTTGAATTGTCAGTAATGGCAAAACTATTTCTTCCCTTATATCTATAGATTTTTTCCCGGCAGGTTGATCTTCCATAAGTTCATTTTGACCAGATAGATCTAAAAGCATTTTTTTAGTTAATAAAAACTCCGTGTGTAACATATTCCAAAATTCACCGTATTCTTTGTCTTTACTTATATGTTTTGTAAGGCCAAAAAATGATTTTGACAAACTCATCATACTATTTGCAATAAGAGTTTTGAAAAAAAGAGAATTATCATAAAGGGATTTAACAAGTTGGAAGTTCCCATTTTTTTTAAAATAATTTAAAGCGGTTCCAACTCCATAAAAACCAGGAATATTCTGTTTTGTCTGACTCCATGAACCAACGAATGGTATTGCTCTTAAATCTTCAAAATTTAAATCCTTAGACTTTGATCTTGACGATGGTCTACTACCAATGTTAGTTTGTGAATAATATCTTAGTGTAGTCATATTTTCCAAATAGCCTAAAAAATTTGGATGTTCTTTGAGTTCTAAATATTTATTGTAACTGATATTAGCTATTTTCTCAAATGTTTTTCTGTCTTTACTAGAAAATTTAGTTTTATTAGATTCAATTACGTTATTTTGAAATCCTGAACTCAATAATTGCTCCAAATTAAACTGACTGGAATCTAGTGTTCCGAAGTTTGAACTTATAGTTTGTCCTTGTACCGTTAATTGAATATCATTTGAGGCTATCTCTTCTCCTAATGAGGAATAGAATTGATGTGTGTTTCCTCCCCCTCTTGCTGGTGGACCTCCCCTGCCATCAAAAAAAGAAATTTGAAATTTAAATTTCTCAGATAATTGAGAAAGAGATTCCTTAGCTTTATATATACTCCAATTTGCCATAATGTATCCTCCATCTTTAGTTCCGTCAGAAAAACCGAGCATAATAATTTGCATGTTGTTTCTCTTTCTAAGATGGTTTTGATATAATTTAGTTTCATATAAGTTTTTCAAAACCTGTGTTGATTTTTCCAAATCATTAATAGTCTCAAATAAAGGAATTATATCTACAGAAGGTTTTATCCATCCAGTCATTCTAATCAAAGCGAATAGAATGAGAATATCTTCCAAAGATGAGCAATTAGAAATAATATATCGATTTGATCCTTTTTCGCCATTTAATTTTTGAATAATTTTCATCGCCTCAATCGAACCCAAAGTGTCAACTATAATCGGGTCTTTAAAAATAGATGAAGATATATTTCCACTAACTTTTGAGAGATAGTCTATCTTTTTTTCAAAGTCAAGTGAATTATATTCTTCATTTAAATGAATATTTAAAAATTTGCTAGACTCTCTAGATTCAACGATATCAACAAAAACTTTTTTTAAAACGCGAGAATCCTGACGTATATCAAGGCTAGCAAAATGATAACCAAAAATTTTGACTTTGTTATAAAGGTCTAATACTTCTTCAACATATATCCCATTATGCTTTTTACTTAAAATACTAACAACCTCACTTAAACTATGCTTAAAATCATTAAGACTAATCTGTTTACTTTTATTTAATAAAGAATTATACATTCTGCTTTCTGTTTCATCTATTATTTCTTCAACTTCATCAAAAGTTAGTTTCCTCCTTAGTTTTCGCAAGTCTCTGTAATAGTTTCTTTGGATAGAATATTTAAGTTTCTTAGCAGTTTTAATTGATATTTCTGGTGTAACGTAGGGATTTCCGTCACGATCTCCACAAGGCCAAAAGCCAAAGCTAAAAAGCTCATTTTTTAATTTTTTTCCATCTAAAATATTCTGTTCAATATAATTGTAAATTCTACTAGAAGAAGTGTAAAATATATTTTCTAAATACCATATTAAGCTCATTGCCTCGTCAAGTGGAGTGGGCTTCTTTTTTTTAAAAAATCTAGTTCTTCCAAGCTGTAAGAGCAGTTTTTTAATTTCATCAATATTTCCTTCAGAAATATAAAACGATAAATCATTAATTATTCCCAGAACACTGCCTGGGTAAAATTGTGTTGGATGGGCTGTTAAGACAAGATTAATTTTGAAAGACTCTAGATAACTAATTAGATTTTTTAATTTTCCTCTACCAACTGTTTCCTCTTTAATATATCTCAGAGTTCCTCTACCGTGCATGTTATTTACGATTGAGAAAGCAGAGTCTTCTATTGCGTCAAATAAAACAATTTGACGTTCAATGAATTGAATAAAAGAAAACATGAGGTTGATTCTTTCTTTATAATTTAATTCATTACAATACTTGTTAAAAAAAGATTCAACAATAAATAAAGGTGATTTTTTCTTATTATAGTAACTCTTACAATGGTCAGAAAATAATGGTAATAATAATGAAGTTTTTAGAATAGACTTAAAAGGAAGTGTAAGAAATAGTGAATTATAAATTTCAAATTTTGATAAAACATGTTCATTAAATCTTTCAAGCTTAGTTTTACGAGCCATTTAAATTTTATAGATCAGAAAATATTGTGTGCATTAATCTTTTTTTATCATTTATACTTTCTTCAAGTGAAATCATAGTTTCAGACCTTGATATACCAGGGATATCATCTATTTTAAAAATTAAATCCTTAGCATGTTTTGTATCTTTAGCCCTTAGTTTACAGTAAATATTAAATTTTCCAGTAGTTATATGAGCCACAGTTACGTTAGGTATTTTTTCTAATTCCGAAAGTACCTTCGCTGTCAAGTCATTTCTTTCAAGATATATTCCGATGTAAGCTATAAAAGAATAACCTAATTTTTCATAGTCCAAATTTAGAGAAGAACCCTTTAGAATTCCAGCATCTTCCATTTTTTTGACCCTAACGTGGACTGTACCAGCTGAGACAAGTAATTTTTTAGAAATATCGGTAAATGGGATTCTTGCATTATCAATTAATATGTCAAGAATTTGGTGATCTACCTCATCAAGTTTAATTTTTTTCATTTTTTAGGATATTCTCCTTAAAAATAACTCAAAATTTAAGAATAATTTTAATTT
>CENJ01044110.1_pt1 | contig 10494 bp, 5 predicted proteins | sample 356161 | NCBI WGS metagenome assembly CENJ01 (sample SAMEA2619531, study PRJEB7988) | marine metagenome | biome: marine biome (ENVO:00000447); feature: surface water layer (ENVO:00002042); material: "saline water (ENVO:00002010), including plankton (ENVO:xxxxxxxx)" | depth 5 m
TTTGGAATGCCTGCTGCGCCCATGGCTGTAACCTGAGCAGCAGTAGGAGCTGCATTACTGGTTAATGCAACCCTATCTTCTAACTCAATCACAAAGAAATCAGCAGTTAGTGACAATTCACCAGCATTATAAACAACACCAAATGATGTATTTGTGGCTTCTTCTGGTTTTAACTGCCCAGCGCCTAACTTAAACCCAGGTAATGTTTGAGCCTGAGTCAATTGTCCATCAACAAGCGTTGTTTGAGTGTTTACAACATTTACCTGTCCTTGGGTTGGTGCTCTAAAACCAGTACTTGTTGAAGCACGCCATGCTAGATTTTCTGAAACTTGATATCTTGCATTTAGTTTAAAGTCGTTAGTATCTCCAAATGTAGAATAATCTTCATATCTGAAAGAACCACCAAGTAGAAAAGCATCGCTTACTTGATTTTCTAAATCAACATATAAACCATAGCTTCTTCTTGTAAAAGCGCCTTGAGAATCAGGAGAAAATCCTGCGAATCCATGAGATCCAACATTGAATCCTTGAAGCGCATATTTGCCAGCTTTCCATGAGGCTTCCTCACCTGAAATAACTTCAAAAGTTTCTTCTCTCCACTCAGCACCATAGGCAACTGTCATAGAATCAACTTGTCTAGTTAAATCAAAATTAAAAACTTTTTCTAATTCAATATATGATCCAGTATAAAAATTACGGGGTGTATCAGGGCCCATAGATGGATTGACAGTGTTATTCAAGCCAAAATCAGCTTCATTTCTTCCAACTGATCCACTTAAATCAAATGAATGGCCAGCTAGGAATCCTTCAGTTATGTCACCTCTTCTACCAATGGTTAAGGAAGTGTCTGTAATATTTCCTAAAAATCTTGGAGTATATCCACCTGGAGCAATTTCATTCATTAGGAAACAGCTAGGATCTGCCATAATAGCGTCTCTAGTAGCATAATCAGATGGGTCAACTTGACCTGAAGCACCTGTTCCATATGCACAAGTACCATCAACATTACCAACTGCTCGATAATCACCAATAGTAAAAACACCGCTTCTTCCGTCTGGATTACGATAATAGAATCCGCCATCTACATCTCTTTCAGAGTAATTACCAAACATGTATGACTCTGAGCCATCACTATTTGTAACGCCAGAGTTCATGAAAAATGTTACGTCATCGTCAACTTTAGGAGCACCCCAAATCTGAGCTGGATTTGCAACGGCAGTGTTACCAGCTGCAATTAAGTCAGCAGCGTCAGGTCTTTGCAAACTCCTTGAAGTATCATCAGCTTGTCTGATCTGAAAACTGGTTGTAACAAACCCATCTTGACCAAGAGGCATGCCGTATTTTCCAGCAATAGTGGTTGTATTGCCATCACCTTCGGTATATTCACCCATCTTATAAGACAGGGTTCCACCTTCAGAGATATCATCTAGCAAAAAGTTAATAACACCAGCAATAGCATCTGAACCATATTGCGCTGAAGCACCATCTCTAAGTACTTCAACTCTTTTAAGAGCAATAGCTGGGATTACTGATATATCTGCACCTTGGGAGCCATCATTCACACCACCACCCTGGAAAGCAATAACTGAAGCGTGGTGTCTTCGTTTACCATTTGTGAAGATCAAAGTAGCATCAGCTGACAAACCTCTTAAGTTTGCAGGACGAATCATACTTGCAGCATCACTAATTGGCTGTAAATGAACATTCAGTGAAGGAATGCTGCCTTGAAGCTGCATAAGAAGGTCATCTGTGCCTGTCTTGCTAATATCATCAGCGCTGAGTACATCAACAGGTACTGGCGAACTAGAAACTGATCTTGGCTTACCACGAGTACCAATGCTGACAACTTCTTCTACAAATTCAGCATCTTGAGCAAATGAATCTACTGAAAGCAAAGAACTAACAGCAATAATTGTAATTAAGGATAGTCTTGTAACCATCCAAGTAGCTTTATTTAACATATTTTCCCCTAAATACTTTAAAAATGTTTAAAAAGTATGCATTTTATATATTAATTTGCAACTTTTTAGTGCATTTAAGTAAGTGATGGATTTTATTTATAATCAGCATTTATTGATTGAAAAAACCAAGATAAGATTAAGAAATGATAAAAATAAATATTTTTAATGTATTATTTTTTGTATATCTTCATTGCGATTTGCATGCAGTTGAGGATCCATACAATGCCTACATATTAACTATAGATCATAGTTCTGATAAAGAATTAACTAACATAGTTATCAAAGATAATATTGATCTTGAGGGATTCCCTACAACAGCTGGATCTTTAGCAATTTTAGACAATATTGCTGAAAAAGATGCTTTTCTTGTTAAAAAACTTAAACAGGAAGGTTTTCACATCAGTGGAAAAACTAATTTAAGTGAATGGGCTAACTTTAGATCAGAAAAATCTATAAGCGGTTGGTCAAGTTATGGCGGCCAAACATTAAATCCTTATGGTGATAATCTAAATCCCTGCGGATCAAGCTCTGGCTCGGCTGTTGCTGTTGCATCTGGTTCGGTTGATCTAGCAATTGGCACTGAAACAAATGGCTCTATATCTTGTCCAGCTTCAGTCAATGGGATAGTTGGATTTAAACCAACAGTTGGGCTAGTAAGTAGGCAGGGCATAATTCCTATATCATCCACTCAAGATACAGCAGGTCCCATGGGAAAATCTGTTAAGTTAGTTGCAGAGGTTTTAGAAGCGATTGCAGGCCCAGACATTCAAGATACAGCTACTTTATTGATACCTAAAGATTTTAATTATGACTTCACCAGTGAATTAGATAAAAATAGTATTATTGGAAAAAGGTTAGGGTTGCTTAGATCTGGAGAAAATTACGAAGCCGCAAATCAATTGCTTGAAAAAATTACCAATCTAGTTACTAAGCTCGGCGGCACAATTGTTGAAATAGATGATTCTAGAGTCTATCCCAGCGAGGATTCATACTTCTTATTACTGTATGAATTTAAAATTGGTTTAGAAAGTTATCTTTCAAAGTCAAAAAGCTCTATTAAAACAGTCCAATCTTTGATTGATTTTAATAATAAGAACGCAGAAACAATGATGCCCTATTTTGAACAGGAAATTTTTCAAAAAAGTATTGGGACTGCTGGCATGATTAATGAATATAAACAAGCATTACAAATGGTCATATCGGTTAGAAATGACTTAGATAGGCTGCTAGAAGAAAATAATCTTGATGGTTTTATTGGTTTAACTAGAAACCCTGCGTGGAAAATTGATTATGAAGGTGGAGATAGGTCGGCGATGTCTAACCAAATGAGCTTTGGGAATGGTGCTTTTGCTGCTATTGCAGGATATCCCCATTTAACTATTCCCATGGCAACAATTGATGGCCTGCCAGTTGGAATTTCAATCATTGGGGCTGCTTGGTCTGATGCTGAATTATTGAAGATAGGTTTTAGTTTAGAGTCAAACAGTGATCTATTTTAAAAATTAAGAGTTTACTTTTTGCCAATCAAAAAATTTTGTAGCAATAAAAAAACTAATTAGCATCCATAGAATAATTCCAAGAAAATTGAGATCAAAATTTATTAAAGTTGCTCCATCATTTGCAATATCTCTTATAGAAGAAGCTATAACACTCAGCGGCAAAATATGAGCTGTGGGTTGCAAAATCTCTGGTAGGCTTGTAATAGGAAAGAAAATTCCAGATAAAATCAGTTGAGGAAATGTAAAAAGTAATGCAATTGGTTGAATTGATTCTTGTGTTTTTGCTAAACTTCCTAAAAAAAATCCGATGCATAAAAAAATAAATGCGCCGAGGACTACTGCTCCAAATAGTGACATTAAACTTCCAATAATATTTATATCCAACAATCCAACTGCCAGAGCAAGAATTATTGAAAGCTGAATTAACACAATAAACATTCTTGCCAAAACAATCGAGATTATAAAGTCCTTCGGCTTTATTGGTGTTACAAATAATCTTTTTAAAATCCCTCTTCTTCTATATTCAACAAGATTATATCCACTCCCAGCAACACAAAGATTCATTAACATGTATGCCAGAATTCCAGGTAACAAAAAGTCTATGTATCTTTGAGGTCTTGATTTAATGTCCTCTAGCTCCAAAGCAAACATTGGCTGAGCGCCTCTTATCTCTCGCTCAATTGAGAGTAAAGCAGACTCAATAGAATCTTTTATAAAGTCCACCTGCCTGACTTGAGAAGCATCAAGTAATAATTTTAGTTGGGCTATTCCCGATTGATTGAAAGTTTCAGGAATAATGATTAGAGCAGTAATATCTCCTGAGTTCAAACTATCCTTTAACTCAGAAGCTGTGCCTTGTTGAACTAAAAATATTTTTTTATCTTCTAATAATTTTGTAAATTTTAAAGACAATTCATTTTGAGACTGATTGACTAAGCCTAAGTTCGTTGGGCTTGGCTCACCATCTGCGTATAAAAATACTCCAATCAAAATTAATGGAAAAATAATACTGAAAATTAATGATTGTCTGTCTCTGTAATAAATTTTAATAAAAGTGCTTCCAAGAAATATTTGAGATTTACTTAACATTATTTTTCTCTTAACTCATGACCTGTTAATGCCAAAAAAACATCCTCTAAATTGCCACGGGATGTGCGTTCAGGGATATTATTTGCGTAATCTTTAATAAGTTGTTTTGGAGAGTCTTGAGCTATAACAGAGCCTTCATCCATGATCGCTATTCGATCGCACAAATATTCAGCCTCCTCCATGTTATGAGTAGTTAAAACAATTGTCATCCCAGCCTTATTTAGAGTTTTAACAATTTTCCATATATTTCTTTTTGCTTGTGGATCTAATCCAGTGGTTGGTTCGTCTAAAAATAAAATTTTTGGATTGTGGACTAGTGCACAGGCAATGGAGAACCTTTGTCTTTGCCCTCCTGATAATTCATCAGGTTTCGCAAGGATTTTATTTTCCAAATTAAATTTAACAAGTAACTCCCTTGGCTCAACTGAAGCTGAATAAAGTGCAGCAAAAAGATTAATTAAGTCTGATAAATTTAATCGATCAAAATATTCACTTGATTGAAGCTGAACACCAATAATTTCTTTGACAGCATATGGGGATGATTCAACGTTAATAGAATCAATCTCAACTGAGCCACCGTCGATCTTATTTAATCCCTCTAACATTTCTAGCGTTGAAGTTTTACCAGCTCCATTTGGGCCCAATAAACCAAAGACCTCTCCTTTTTCAATCGATAAATTGATGCTATTGACTGCAGCAAAAGTCGCGCCTATCTTTTCTGGATTAAGATAATATTTGGTTAAATTTTTTGCTGTAATTATTGGCATTAGTTATAAAACGCAAAAAATATATTATTTAATTATTGAAATATCTTCTTTTGTTAATAATTTCTTATCGAGACTATTTAACAGAGGTTTTAAATTTTTTGCATAAGGTTTCCATCGACCCATTCCTCTCTTATTAATTGGCTGCCTTACCTGCTCTGAGCTAGCAGTTCTTACAGATCTGTCAGTTTTATGAAATGAAATACAACTTTCTTCAAATGGAAGATCCAGATAGCTCAAAATTCTTCTCACCTGCCCCTCCAAATCACTAATCACATCCTCATTATTCACTCTTAAAATTCTACCAGGCAACACACTATTCCAGTGATCCATAAGTTTAATGTAACTATTGTAATAGTTGCCAGCCTCTTCAAGTCCGTATGTAAATTCTTGTCCCTGAGCGAAAAGCTGCTTAAACATGCTAAAACAACAGTCTAGAGGGTAACGCCTAGCATCAATAATTTTTGCATTAGGAAGAATTAATTGTATAAGACCGATGTGTCTAAAATTATTTGGCATTTTATCTGTAAACATAGGAGCATCTTTACGATGAATTCTTGTTTCTTCTATGTAGGATTTACCCATCGATTCTCTTTGATCCTTGGTAAAGTCTTTCATAACTGTTGGATAATTACCCTTTTTACCATAAACGTCATCTCCTCTAAGGCTATGTGCAAGTGATAAAATATTTGGAAGTTCTAACGTTCCATCGATCATTGAATGAGAGGCTAAGATTTGCTCAATCAATGTAGAGCCTGCTCTTGGAAGTCCTAATATAAAGATAGGATCATTAGATTGATGGCCGCCAGTCCCTAAATTTTCAAAAAAACTTTTATTACAAACATCTATTTGTGATTGAAATTCATTGCTCATACCTTCGATTGAGTATTTACTTTGATCATTTTTAATCCTATTTCCGCTCTGAAAATGAAAAAATGCTTGATCATAGTCCTCATTATTCTCGTATGCTTGAGCAAGAGCAAAGTGAAAATACACCTTTTCCTTAAGAGATAAATCTACTCTTTCAAGTTGAGCATTCATAATTTTGAACTCATCATCTGAAAATGCATAGGTTTTTAGATTTGATAGTGAGAAAAAGGCTTCTCCATGATCAACTTTTACCTTATATGCCTTCTTATAACTTTTGATTGCATCTTCAGATTTACCTAAAGTTTTCTCAGCATGTCCTTTTGAAGTTAGTGCGCTATAGTTGTAGGGGCTTTTGAGAATAATATCATTAAAAATGTTAATAGCATTTGCGTTATCACCACTTTGCATCATTTCAATTCCTTTTTGAGATTGATAAAAAAGATTGTCAGGAAATTTTTTGCATAAAATATCTACTTGTTGAGTAGTTTTTGAAAATTTCTGAGTCTTTCTAAGAACCATTAAATATTTCATTCTTAAATCAGCATCATTTGGATCAAAACTTGTGGCTTTCTCGAGAAGAAACTCTGCATCATCATAATAACCAAGTCTACTCGCGATATCAGCTAGTTGAGACATTGCATATGTATGAGTTGGATTTTTTTTAAGAAATTCTCTGCATTTAATTTCAGCAACACCAAGTCTATCTTCATTCATTATCTGATCTACATAGAGCAAAATATTTGGTAAATTTTTTAATTTATTTAACTGCTCTAGTGCTTGCGTCGATGCCTGAGTATTATTCTTATTATTAAATAATTCATGTAATGATTTCCACGATCCTATTAAAGCAGGATTTAATTCACAAGCTTGTCGATAATGAGCAATGGCAAGATCATCATTTCCGCATGACTTATTGAGGTGTCCTAATTCTTGGTATGCTCTTCCCATATCTGGTGCGAGGGTAAGCAATGTTTCTATATATTTTTTTGAATCATCAAACTTTTTTAAATACCTCGCTGAAACACCTGCTAAATATAAACTATCTATGTGATCAGGATATCTTGAAAGATTAATTTCTAGAACTTTTAAGGCATCAGCGAATCTATTCTCTTTGACAGCAACAGTAGCCTCATTGATATCAACCAAAAGAGTGGGATCTTTTATATCAGCTTTGCCTTTTTTCATATTTAATTATCAAATTATATAAAGAAAAAGGGAGTAAAAACTCCCTTTATTCTTATGATTAGAAAATACTAAAAGTTATATTTTAGTCTTAAACCAAGAGTTCTTGGTCTGACAATCATAATTCTTTCTCTATCGAAGACAAATGTATTACTGATCTCAGCTCTTTTGTCAGTCAAATTATCAATATAGACTTCAGCAACCCAATTATCATTAGAAACACCTGCTCTCATATTAGCGAGTGAATAGCCGCTTTGAAGTGCTCTATTAGGCTCCATAATGTCAGAAAAACTGTCATCGGATATAGTTACTTGCCCCTGCCAATGCGCAGTATTTCCAGAGCTCATGCCCCACTCTTTTCGGGCAGCTATATTAGCTTGATATCCGGGAGCAAATGCTAATTCGCTTCCCTCAACAATATCATTAGTCAGTGCTAATCTTTTTGTAAGCTCTGTATCAAGCATTGAGAAGGCACCCGAAAGTACCCAGTCATTATCAGTTAAGTAGATAAAGTCACCTTCTAGTCCAAGAATTTCAGCATCGGCTGCATTATCAGAGAAGAATAAATTGACAATAGCAGCATCAAAGATGGTGCTTTGAAGACCAGTTATGTCACTTTTGAATAGACTACCATTCAACCTTAGTGATCCATCCATTAATGTTGCTTTCCAGCCAAACTCATAATTTGTTACTTCATCAGTATCCGTTACAGCTTTAACAGAATAGTTTTCATCTCCTGCTCCAACCGGTCGGTTAAGTAATCCAGGCCTGAAACCCTCAGACCAAGTAACATAATACATGATGTCTTCACTTGGTTTCCAAGAATAAGTTACCTTTCCAATAACTCCATCAGTTTCCGCTTTATCAGGATACCCATTAGCATTATTGGGTGCATATTGAACTGAAAGGTTAGCGCCTCCGCCACCACTATCAGAAGTAGCACCTTTATTACCATAAGCTCCGTTGGCACTTCCTTCTAAGTCAACTTCAATATCATACCAACGAGCTCCGACAGTAAGTTCACTGGTATCAGTTAATGCAAAGTTTACTTCACCAAAAACACCTTTTTGCTTATCAGTTCTTAATATATCGTTTACAAATATAATAGGTGCATTATATGGACCAGGTTCTGAATACCAACCCGCTCCTGCATTTCCACCTTGACCAGGTTGAGGATTGGTATGAGGATAATTTGGAGCATAGCCTGCAGCAATCTTTGCGGATCCTGGATAAGTAAATTCATTATGCTCAATTAACTCTAAATCACTCATAAAAACACCAGCAGTTACTGAAGTTGTATCATTTAGATCAGCATTCACTCTAAGCTCGTGAGTAGTTACCTCAGTAGTAGATTCAGATACAACATACATATCCGGCGCTTGGCATGTTCCTGGGGAAGCAACAGCGGTATAGTTGGTGACTCCATCACAAATGTAAAATGGAACATACTGACCAACAAAAAGATAATCGGTGTAATCAATGTTCTGATCTGTGGCTCTATCTGTATATGCGCCAGCATAAACTACTTCAAGATCACCAATTGAACCTTTTAAAGTAAGGCTCATGTTATCAAAGCTATCTTCATTAGTATCGTCTGTATATCTTTGAATTTCTAAATCATTCAGAGTTGGATCTACAAAAAATACTCCATCTGACTCAATGTCTTGAGTTGCAACAGTTACTAGTGCATCCCAGTTATCATTAATTTCAGATGCTATGCTAGCTCTGAAACCTTCATATGTAACTTCATTAACATCTTCTTTGACAATTGCATTTGCATCTAGAAAAGTTGCAGCAGAGAGATCTGCCCCACCTTGAAAACCTGCCCTTGCAGACCCAACTGCAAGACCATTTGCTCTAACAAAATCCGCAGTTCTAAAACGTGCAGATTCAGTAACACTTCTTGTTCCAGCAACTTGATCAATATACCCACCTCTTCTATCTCTGTAAGCAACAAATCTTAATGCTGATGTATTACTTAAAGGGATGTTCGTCATATATTCAACTTTAGAGCCCATGTCACCCTCTGGCATATATCTTGATTCTACTTCCAAGCTACTTTCGGATTCACCTATAACAGGTTTGTTTGTAATCATTCGAACAACACCAGCTTGTGAGCTCGCGCCAAACAAAGTTCCTTGTGGGCCTGATAGAACTTCTACTCGACTGATATCAGCTGCATAAACATCTAAATTCCTTCCAGGTTGAGCTAAAGGCTGCTCATCCAAGTAAAAAGAAACATTTGGTGCTAATCCTGCGACGCCAGCAGTTGTGAGGGCAGGAGTTGTTGATGCAAGGCCTCTAATGTATATAGTGTTATTACCTGGGCCTGAGCCACCAGCCGTCACACCTGGAAGCTGAAGTAAATAATCTTCAAAAACATTTACTCCTTTTTGCTCAAGCGCTTCTTCTCCCAAAGCACTCACTGAAAGAGGGACACTTTGAAGGCCTTCTTCTTTTTTACGAGATGTAACAACCACTTCTTCAATAGTAGCTTGAGATTGAGCTGAAATATAACCGCTGTATGCAGAAGCATTTATAATGGCTAAAGTGGATATAGCAGAAAGAATTTTTCCACCAAAATTTTCAAAAACCTTACTTTCGTAGGCTTTATTCGTTATTTTTTTAATTATTTTTAACATGATTCCTCCCCACAGGATCAATTTTTTGAGTTTTCTATAAATTAGGTATGTTTTAACCATAACAAATGAAACTCTAAATTTTAAGTAAATATCAAAAAAACACCCTTTATTTTCTAAAATACGTATTTTTCATGCATTTTAAGTAGACTCTATGCAAAATGTTTAAAAATATTGCTCCAAGACGATTTCTTTTTTCTATAATCCTTATTTTTGGATTTATCGGACTTACTTTATATAACTTAAGCGATGCTGATAGGTTGTTTGCAGACATTCAACAACAACTCTCTGACGGCCTGGGATGGCTAATTATTTTATTGGCAAATGGTTTTGTAGTATTTGTTATATATTTGGCCCTAAGTAAGCACAAAAAAATCATACTTGGGGGACCGGAAGCTAAACCAGAATTCTCTAATGTTAACTGGATAGCGATGCTTTTCAGTGCCGGATTAGGAGTTGGTTTATTATTTTATGGAGTAGCTGAGCCTGT
>CENJ01170606.1_pt1 | contig 10493 bp, 9 predicted proteins | sample 356161 | NCBI WGS metagenome assembly CENJ01 (sample SAMEA2619531, study PRJEB7988) | marine metagenome | biome: marine biome (ENVO:00000447); feature: surface water layer (ENVO:00002042); material: "saline water (ENVO:00002010), including plankton (ENVO:xxxxxxxx)" | depth 5 m
GCATCAGATTCGTTATCATGGGAACTATAATAGTGATAATATTGATGGTAATAATAATAATAGTAAGATCCATAATTACTTTTACTTGTAACTGCATTCATAACAATTCCATCCAAAGGAGCCTCAATATTTTTTAAGTTAGCCATTGTATGATGAAAAGCTTTTTTATCAGTCTGCCCAGCTTTAATTACTAATATAATACTATCAATTTCTTTTGAAATCATAGTAGCATCCGTCACAGCTACAAGTGGAGGACTGTCAAATAGTATCATATCCCAGTCTGACTCTAATTTTTTTATAAATTGTGACATCTTTTTTGAACCTAGCATTTCTGAGGGATTTGGAGGAATTAATCCTGAAGTCAAAAGAGATAAATTTTCAATTTCAGATGGTTTAACCAATGAATGATAATCATCTGTTTGTCCTGAAAGATAATTAGTAACGCCTGGCTCTCTTTTTACATTAAACACTGAGTGTATAACGGGTCTTCTTAAATCTGTATCAACAAGCAAGGTTTTTCTTCCAAGATTAGCAAAGGTAATAGCTAGATTAGCTACAGTGGTCGTCTTCCCTTCACCCGGTCCAGCACTAGAAACAAGGATTGATTTAATATCTTTCGTATTTGTAAGTAAAATATTTGTTCTTAGTCCTCGATAGGATTCAGAAATTGGAGATTTAGGATTATCTCTAGTAATAATTTTTCTTTTTATTCCCTTCTCACCGCCCAAAACCGTAAAGGATTTACTTTCCAAATATCTACTTATGATACCTCGAGAACTTATCTTGCCAATTGCAGGTATAACACCTATCACACTTTTATCATATTTCTCTATTTCATCAATTGTTTTTATAGTATTATCAATAAATTCTATAAGAAAGACAATAACAATAGCGATACCTAAACCAAAAAAACAAAAAATTATAATATCTTTCTGATGATTTGGTGTAAAAGGTCTTGAAGGTTTTTTTGCTAAATCAACTATTTGCACGTCTCCTTTTTCTATTACATTATTCATTTTAGTTGTTTCTAATGTATTTACAAGTTGTAGATAATGCTCATTTAATATTTCATCTTCTCTATTCATTCGTTCCATAATTATGTTAGTCTCAGGAATTGAATTAAGTTTATTCTTAAAAAGATCTAACATTTTTTCATTTTGATCTTTATTTAATTTTAACGCCATCATACTGTTTTCTAAAGCTAGAATTTGAGAAATTTGATCATTTCGCATTAATAATGGATCATTAGTAGTTATCCCTTTTTCAATCAGCAAAGAAGCTTTCTTATTAATTTCTTCTTTAATAAGACTGTGCTTTTCATTTAATGCAATTACTGAACCATGTGTATCTCCATAGATTCCAGAGTTTAATGCAATCTGCGATTCGATGCGTCCTACTTCGTTCCGCAAGGAGGATAATTGTATATTTATATTATCCATTAAAGAGCTAGTTAAATTTAATTCTTGTTTCGAGAACTTAGATTTAAGTACATCCATCTGTTTTTGTTGAATACTTATTTCTGTTTCAATATCATATAATTTCATTTCATAATCATTAATTTGGGAAATGATCACATCACTATTTGCTTCCATGCTAAATAAGTCATGCTCAAGCATAAATTCCATTTTTTTATTCTCAGCATTCTCTATTTTCTTTTCTTGAATATTGACCAGAGAATCCAAGAACGAAATGGAGTTTATAGCATATTTATTAGTCCATTCTTTATCCTTCTGCTCAAACCGCCTTACAATAGTATTTACTATTCTACGTGCCTCATCAGCATTCTCACTTTCATAATTAATCCAGATCATATTAGTACCACCTTTCCTCCCTACACTTAGATTACGTTGTAGGACTTTAGCATATTTTTGACCTATCTCTTCTTTGTAAAATCCATCAAGAACTTTAGTTTCCTTAAATTTCTCTGCATCATACAATCCTAATGTAAAGATTTCTTTTAATAATGTTCTGATTGCTTGACCTTTGGGAAAAAATTTTCTAGTATTAAATAGAAACATATTATTACGCCTATTGGAATCCCAATAGTCCTTGACGACTGATTCCAATAACCCTCTAGATTTCAGCAGCAATATTTTATTATTTATAATTTGGACATTATTATCTGAGTTACCAAAACTTTGAAGTGATTGTGATCCAGGTTTTTGCGTCACCATAATAGTCGCACTGGCCCTATATTTAGGTATTTTACTAAATGTAGAATAGACTCCTAAACTGAGAGCAATCAAAAAAATTATGATAATTTTTTTTAAATGGATGCGAAGTATTATAACATAATCTTTTAAATATAATTCGTTTTCCATTGTTTGATAATTTGCATTATCAGACCTGTAGTCGAGATGTTGATTATTCATATCAATTGAAAATAGTATATAATTGGAAAAATAATGTAATGGCAGCTATTAAAGTTTGAATAGTATTTAAATCCTCCATAATAACTCCCGTCAACGTTTTTTTTATAACAATCGTATCATTTGGTTTAATTTTAGGGAAATTAGATCTATCCCCACTCTTGAGGAATGATGTCAAATCTATAATATAAACCATTTGACCATTCTCATCAGGTATTTCTCTATAAAGTCTTATCTTTTTTAAATTTGAAAATTGGGCTGGACCTCCCATTGCAGACATTAAAGATGCAAAATCAATACCTTCTTGCACCTGAACTATACCTGAATTTTCACCTGTACCCCAAAAATTTATATTCATATATACCTTTCCATCAGTTCCAGATATATACTTTTCACTTGATATTTGGTATTCTTCTATGGGAGGATAGTTCTCAGAAAATGATTGTGCATTTAAAACACAAATGAAAAAAATGAGAGAGAAAATTTTAGGTTTTATTCGCATTATATTGGAAGACATTTAAGTTATATTTTTATACTAACTGATTAAAGTAGAATTATATCTTTAAAAATATAGATCTTCTCCATTTATTATACTAGAAGGATGTTCATAAACCAAAAGGTCACTATTTTTTTTCCCAATTATACTTTTTACCCAATTATATGCATCTTTTATGCAAAAATTTCTATTTGAATCATTATGAGCATCTGACGCCAAAATATGGCAGCACTTTTCTTTAATTATTAAATGAGAAGAGTTCTTAGCCTTTTCCCCCATTAACCCTAATAGACTACCGGCATCGACCTGAATCAAACAACCCGCGTTTATCCAGTCATATACGATACTAAAGTTTTCTTGAACTAATTTATATCGTTCAGGATGGGCAATAATTGGAGTTATACCACTCATTTTCAAATCATAGAGTGTCTGTTTTTGACTATTTGGAATATTTTTTGGCGAAAATTCTATTAACATATATTTTCTACCTCCCAACGTAGTTAGAGGCTCATCGCTAATCTTTATTAAATTTTCATAATAAAACACCTCAGAACCTAAGTGAATTTTTATAGGAATTTTAAATTCATCTAATTTTGATTGTAAGGATTTTGCAATTCTTTGAATATTATCTAGCGAATTATCAATATTTAAAAATGTTGGATGCTGAAAATGAACAGTATTAACTACATCTGTAACACCTTGTTCATATGCATATTTTAACATATTTAAAGACATTTCCGTTGATTTAGATCCGTCATCGAGGTTTGGAAGTATGTGATTATGAATATCAATCATTTTTATAAACTATTTACTTTTTATTAAAACAATAATATAAATCTTAATTAAAATTAAAACTCGTTAAAATATAGCTAAGGGAAAAGTAAAAATCTTTATTTCTTTGTTTAAGGCAGATTTATCTTACTAAATACTATTTAATAAGTATTTTTTTCTTTTTTGAAATAATGGCAATTTACCAATAAGAAAATTTAACAAGTGATTATCTAATCGAATTATTCTTTGTATTTCGTTTCAAAATCAGCACCATTGAAAGGCCCACATTACCAAAATATGTAAAAGTAGATGTAAAAGGAGGAGTCTGAGGAACTACATTGGCATTAAAAAAAAGTTTAAAAGCAATTGGAATCTCATTTAGATAATAATCCAAAGAAGAACCAAAATGCATTCCTGGCCCAGCATATTTTTCATCTTGCAAATCAGTTAAACCTATTGGCAAATCAATATTATAAATAAATAGGTCTTGATCAAGATCTGTAGCAAGATTGAAGTTTACACCTCCATCAAGTGTCAGATGAAGGTTTTCTGGAAAAAAATATAATATGGGCCTTAAGTCTATATTTGCAAATGCCCCAATTTGTGCAGCTTTCAAAGATCCCAAATGATTTGCCTCATAGCTAAATGTCATAAATCTTAAACCTGGAGAAATATCTATTGGCCCTAAAGGGTAATATGGAAATTGCATATTAAGACCTACATTCATCCCCATTTTAGCCATTTGGCCAGATTCTACCTCTTTTAATGAATTTGCAGCGAATAAAGGAATACCACCAATTAATGAAAAGTTAAAATAATTCCAAGGTTTTTTAGGATCATTTATAGCCTGAAATTCTTCTTCAAGATCAATGTGCTCATGATAATCTTTTTGACTTGCATCTGCCATCCAATCATCATTGTTTGGGGTAAATGTACCACCTTGATAAAAATATTCCACATTACTGTTTAAAACTGGCACCATTCCGTTTTCCATATTTAAAGAATCAATATTCCCAACCAAAACACCCTCCGGAGTATCTAAGCCTACTGGAATTATATATACCGATGATTCATCAACTTTAGTGACTTTGCCAATTACATATGTGCCATCATAGAATACAATTTTTCCATGCAGGCCAAAAAGCATTCCTGTTATGCACAATAAACAAAGAAACTTTATTGTATTTCGCATTTAATTAAAAAAATAACTGCACAAATTAAATTTGTTATTTAAAACTAAAATATTCAATTGAATAGAACTCCGCATATGGTAGCCTATTAAAGGCTTGCATAATATTAATTCAGCAATAGGAAATAATGCAAGTCTAAAGTCAATTTAATCTCTATAATATTTTTCTTAAATTATTGCTTCTGTTTAGAAATTTTTGCATATAATTCAATTAATATAAGGATTTGTTAAATGATTATTTTTTTTAGATTATTTTTAGTGACAATTTTGTACCATATTTTTTTATTTGCTCATTGCCAAATTCCTTGTGGAATTTACTCCGATGCTATGCAAATTATACAAATTCAAGAAGACCTTAGTACAATTGAAAAAGCAATGGGAATGATAAATAGTCTTTCAGAAAAATCTGACCCTCAATCATTTAACCAATTAAATAGATGGATAGTTTCTAAAGAAAAGCATGCTCAAAATATTCAAGACATTATATCCGAATATTTTTTAACTCAAAGAATTAAACAAAGTTCAAAAAATTATGAAAATGAACTGATAACTTTACATCAATTGCTTGTTTCTGTTATGAAATGTAAACAAAATGTAAATGAAGCAAATGTAAGAAAGTCGAATGAACTATTAGATAATTTTTTAAAACTTTATTTTGATGAACATGGAATAAATCATCTCAAAAAATTAAAATCAGACTCCTAACTATTAACTCGAATAAATCAAAACAAATATCACTTTTAGATATTATTAAGATTAATTATAAATTTTGAATTATTATAAAAATATAGTACCTGATTTTTTGAGAAATAACTTGTATAAAAAAAAAAGAAAGATTTATAATTTATCAAAAAAAATTTTCCAAAATGTTTTCTGGGAAAATAATATTGATAATCTTTATTACGGCCACTACTCTATTTTAAAAAAGTACTCCAAAACTATTTTGCCTTATAAAATTAATGGTGAAGTACAACATGGGTGGTCTCCAGATCATGGAATTATGATTGATCCAAATTCGGCAACAAGTGATTTAAAACAAAGTAGGTTTTATGTTTTCAATAAATTTAATAAGAAAAAAAGCCACGAATTTGGATTTAGGAATGTATATGCAATTGGCGCGCCCTTTATTTATCATCCCGATATACATAAGGAGCCTAAAGAAGTAAGACGTGGTTCACTTTTATTATTTCCGATGCATACTACAATTTACGATACTAAAGATAATTTAGAAAAATTTCAAGCTTATATAAAAGATATAAAAAAGCTAGCTAAAAATTTTGCATCAATTACTGTTTCTTTAGGTTGGTTAGATTATAAAAATAATAATATTAGAGCTGTTTTTGAAAAACAAAATATTGGCATTATTTCAATGGGTAAAATGAACGACCCACAGTTTTTAGATAATTACATAAAGACTGTTAAAAAATTTGAATATGTTTCATCTGAAACATTTTCCTCAGCGATATTCTATAGCCTTATCATGAATAAAAAAACTTTTATTTATGGAAACTCATTTGCTACTACTTATTCTGGAACTGATAAATGGGATGGAATGAAAATTGGTTACAATCAATTTTATGCAGACATTTACCCTGAACTAATGTGGGAAAATTTTAATGACAAAGCTCAACACCACATCTCTATAGTTGAGCTAGGTTGGAATTATAAAAAATCACCAAAAGAACTTTGTGAATTATTTGAATGGAGTTTAGGAGCTTTACCTAGAAAATCAATAAAATATTTCTAATATTTTAATATTTAACATCTGACCAGTACCAACAACTATTTGATTTTCATTAGATCTTGTCACTATGGTCCATGCTCTCATTGGATCTTTCGATTTTTTTATTGGAAATTTTATTTCAAAAGGATAAAAATTGAATTTCAATTTACCATCTAGTTTTGTTAAAGTATCTTTGTAAGTATTTTTACTTCGAATATTAAAACCACATTCCCAACCTGATGATTTAACAGTGCTTCTTTTATATCTCATTACCATGTCAATAGGTTCATCATTGATGCAATCAATAATATAAATGACTCCCTTTTTTTTAATTATTTGAACTAAATTTTTAAGTACTGGTTCAATATCATCAAAAATAGACATTGTAGCTAAAAATGTACATATATCATATTTTGGTAGTTCAATTTTTGATAGGTTAAGTACAGAATCATTAATAAAATTAATTTTTGGCATTTTTTTCTTTGCCATAGCTAGGTGGTCATTTGAAATGTCGATTCCAGTAGCTGATACAATGTTTATTTGCTTTTCAATAAAATATAAAAAAGCACCTGATGCACATCCTATATCAATGATAGAGCAGGGTTTACTTTTGAAACGTTCCTTAATCAATCTAGATAATAACTTAAAATATTCCTTAGGATCTTTATACACCGTGTCATCAAGATAAACAGGATCATTTGGTTTGTAAGGTTTATTTTTTAATTCCATAGGTAGCATCTTTCTCCATAAATGAATATATAGTATACTTATCACTCGGTTCGTGAATAGCATTTAGTACTGCGCAACTCAATTTAGCGCTTTTTGCCAAAAATTTGACAGATGGGATATTAAAAATTGTATAGTGTTCAATAAAGAATTCCTCCCTATCTAGAAATCCCCCTTGCTCAGAAGAAGTCTCTCCATCTGGTAGTTCAATATAAATAATTCCATTTTCAGTAAGTAAATCTCTTGCTTTAATTAACAAATCTGATGGATCAGGTATATGTTCTAAAACTTTGTTAAATGTTATCAAATCATATTTCTTATTTAGTTCAATATCCTTAAAGTTGCCCTTAATCGCTTCATGAACTCCAACATTATTTTTAGCATGATCGATAGTAATTTGGTCAACATCTATACATGAGACAGTTGCAAAATGCTTTATGGCTTCTGCAGGAAATACACAAAGCCCGCTTCCTACATCTAACAAACTAATCCTTTCTAACGCTACCGACTTTTCTCTAAAGTAATCAATGATTCTTTTCACACGATTTTTATTATCTGATTCCTCATAAGGAAGTTTCATTATTTTATTAAAATTGAATATAATATTACCTTTATATGTATTCGCATTGTATTTATAATTGTATAGGTCCTCTAAATTCATATTATGAAAATTATTGTACACAAGACAATGATCACATTTTTTAATTTCTCGTTTATATCTATTTTTGTCGAAACCAAAGTAAGTTTCATTTTTAGGTTTTTGTGAAATCAACTTTAAAAGACTAAAATTAGAATTTCCACAAACGAAACATTGTTCAAGAAATTTTTCCATTTTATTTGTTTAAAAAAAATGCAAAACCTTTAACTTCTTTTAGGCTATCATTTATTTCTTTAATCTCTAACATATCTTTTCCTATTTGTTTTTGAAAATCAAATGCATATTCGTTAAGATAATAATCATCAATTATAATATTTGATTCAGGATGATACTTATTAACCAATTCACATTCAGTTTGCATAGTTTGATATGAATGATCACTATCATGTATAAATAGATCAATATATTTTTGTTCAGCGCATACTTTTGGCAGATGATCCTGAGACGGGCCAAGATTCAGCTCCCACCTATCCTTTAAATTTTTTGGTATAACCCATCCAGGAATTTCATTTTTTATTTCAAGTTCAGCATCACCTTCTTTACCAAATTGAATGCCTTTGAAATATTTATCCCAATCTCTTCTGGGTAAGTCAATTGAAATTAATCGACCTTTTTTATTATCTTCCAGCGCTTTTAGAATCCAGGCAGATGTTAAACCGTGTAGTACCCCTGTTTCAACAACTACACTCGGCCTCGAATCTCTTATCAAACCATAAATAAAATTCCTATATATTGAAAACTCATAAATATCATTAAACTTTCTTTTAATAAAGATATCATTGGTACGGATTAATGCATTAATGTCTTCTAAAAAATCTAAATCGTCATTCAATTCATTTAAAAAACTTTTGCATGATGGCCTTCCAATTTTATCAAAAGATTTATACAAACTCTTTTTAACTAATTTAGATTTCGATATCATTATCAAGGATATCCTCTTTTTGAAATATAAAACTTTCTGAATTTATTTTATAAAACCTAAAAACGCCTGAGATCCTAACTTTGCTAGAAGAATTCTCACCACTTTTATGAATCATAGTCATAGGGAAGAAAACTAGATCACCAATGTCTAAAACTGAAAATTGGAAAGATTTAAATTGTTTCAAAACTTTTTCATTTACAATATAGCGATCTGATTCGTTGTTCTTATTACTATTCAAAACTTTTTGAACATGTTTTCCAGTATGAGATCCAGGAAGAAAATGAGCAGATCCATGCATTAGATGTGTTTCATGAAAAGAAATATTTACGCTAATTCCGTCCTCTGGTAAATGTTTCATATTTTTTGTTGAAATAACATCAAAGTGCCAATCTATTGAGTTTTTAGTATCAAAAGGGCAATCAAGTCTGATAATAGAATTTCTGCAAGAAACATTTGATAATTCGGTATCAAATAATTTTGAAATTAACCTTATTATATTTGCATCAGTAAGTATTTTTTTTGCAGCTAACGTTAATTGCAATGAATCATAAATAGCACCAAACTTTATAGGATCTTTTTTCCTGGCATCTATAATGGAGTCGTGGAACCTTTGATCATTCCATATCTTCGCATCAATAGAATTGTTACCCCATGAAAAAAAAGATGGAAAAGCTTTTTTAAATAAAATAAATATAGTCATATATAAATTATCTATAGATTCTCTTGATACAGCACCAGGAACAAATGCTAAACCATTTTTTCTAAAGTTTCTAATTAAATCATCCAAAACTTATTCCAATAATTTTTTACGATTTTAGCATCAAGTTTAGGGCAGTTTAACAATTTTACATTTTTTTTTGCATATTTAATATTTTCCATCCCAGTTAACGCACAGTCCACAAAATCGGTAGACCTAACTATATCTAAAGCTACATTAAAAAGATTATATTCATCTGATGAGAATTCTCTAAGTGTAGCTTCTAGTTCAATATTGTTTTTTTTCAAGTTGAGGAGTAATTCAAACAATTGTATTAGAGAGTTTTCGCTTTTAGGAAAAGATACTTTAGCAGGAGTGTGTTCATTATTGGAATCCAATTTAAAGGTTAAACTGTATAATTTATTGAGCTCAAATAGTTCATTTAAAAAACCCTCATATAAAGAAGCACTTGAAAAAAACTTTAAACCGTATTTCTTTAATATAACTTGAAGGGTATCTTTTTTCTTGTCTTTTGAGTGATAATAAATAATGTTTGGCATCCCAATGCTCAATGGGGCCTCTATAATTTTAAATTTATTATTAAGACCAATTCGATCTTTTAGTTCATCAAGAATGGATACTATATCTAGATATAATGCTGATTCTGGTCTTCTCCTAAAACCATTCCAAGAGGCAAACCCATAATAATTAATTTTTCCTTCTTGTGACTTTTTTTCAAGAATTTCTAGACAACTTAGTATTTTTTCATTTCCATTATTTCTCAAATATGCTAATTCAGGATTATGTAATAAAAAAGCATCTAAATAATTTAATTTCATTACTTTAAGTGCTCTTTCCACAGACCAATCAATAAATTTAGGTTCCATGCAAAATTTTTGTTTATAATCAATTTGGTTTTGATTTAAACCTAGCTTAATGAAA
>CENJ01052603.1_pt1 | contig 10491 bp, 10 predicted proteins | sample 356161 | NCBI WGS metagenome assembly CENJ01 (sample SAMEA2619531, study PRJEB7988) | marine metagenome | biome: marine biome (ENVO:00000447); feature: surface water layer (ENVO:00002042); material: "saline water (ENVO:00002010), including plankton (ENVO:xxxxxxxx)" | depth 5 m
ATTGAAAAAAAGTTTAAAGAAAATGATATAATTCAAGTCGGCCAGGTTATTGCTTTAATTGAAGCTGAAAACTATGAAGATCATGATGAAAAGTTTATTGCATCTGAAGGTGATTCTATTGAAGTTGAGGTTTCAAATAATTCAGACATTATAGAAAAAGAAATTGAAGAAATAATTGAAAATAAAACTTATCAAGAGAGTGCAATTCAATCTAATGAAATTCAAAATAATGATGAAAATAAATTTTATTCTCCTTTAGTTAAAAATATTGCTAAAGAGGAAGGGATTTCATTTGAAGAATTATCTTTAATATCTGGTACTGGTTCTTCCAATAGAGTAACAAAAACTGATATTCTAAATTATATTTCAAAAAATAAAGATTTTAAAACTGATAATAAAACCCCAATTTCAGAACAAAATAATGATCAAATTATAGAGTTATCAAGAATGGGAAAAATTATAGCTGAAAACATGATTCTTTCTAAGAAAACCTCAGCTCATGTTCAAACTTTTTTTGAGGCTGACGTCACTAAATTGTGTGAATGGAGAGATCGTATTAAAATTGATTTTGAAAAAAAGGAAAACGAAAAGCTAACGTTTACACCTATGTTTATATTAGCTGTAATTAATGCATTAAAAAAGTTTCCATTATTAAATAGTATTTTTGATGGAGAAAAAATTATTCAAAAAAAAGATATTAATATAGGAATGGCGACAGCTCTGGAAAATGGTGATTTGATAGTGCCAGTTATCGCTAATGCAAATCATCTAAATTTAATAGGATTAGCTAAATCTGTTAATGATTTATCATCAAGAGCAAGAAAACATCAATTGACTTCTGATGAAATTTCAAATGGCACCTTTACAGTAACCAATATCGGTAATTTTGGTTCTCTGACGGGAACACCTATAATTAATCAACCTCAACTTGGGATAATTGCATTAGGAGCAATTAGAAAAGTACCTTCCGTTATAGAAACATCTGAGGGGGATTATATTGGAATCAGAAAAAAAATGATTTTAGCTCATAGTTATGATCATAGGGTCATTAATGGTGCCCTTGGAGGTAATTTTATTAAAGAAGTTGCAACATTTTTAGAGGATTGGGATAATCCATTTGAAATTTAATAAATGAATAAATTAAATTTAACTCGTCCCATATGCTTTTTTGATCTAGAAACTACTGGTGTTGATATTGTTAGTGATAGAATAGTAGAAATTGCAATTTTAAAAATTTTTCCAGATTCTAAGAAATTAAGCAAATCATGGTTAGTAAATCCAATAATTAATATTCCTGATGAAGCATCACAAATTCATGGTATTACTAATGACAAAGTTTCACAATCTCCAACATTTAAAGAGATTTCAAATGAAATTTTTGAATTTATCAAAAATTGTGATCTTGCTGGTTTTAATTCAGATAGATTTGATATCCCGTTATTAGCTGAAGAATTTTTAAGAGCTAATATTGATTTTGATTATAAAAAATTTAAAGCCATCGATGTTCAAACAATCTTTCACAAAATGGAAAAAAGGACTTTAGGCGCAGCTTTAAAATTTTATTGTGAAAAGGAATTAGTTGATGCTCATTCAGCGATGGCTGATACATTGGCTACATTTGAAGTTTTAAGTGCGCAAATTGATAAATATGACGATTTGCCAAATAATGTTGATGAACTAAGTGATTTTTCTTCAAGGAAAAATTCTGCGGATGTAGCTGGTTTTTTAGTTTACAACGAAAATAATCAGGTTTGTTTTTCATTCGGTAAACATAAAAACAAACCTGTGGAAGAAATATTAGAAAAAGAACCTGGCTATTTTGGTTGGCTTTTAAATGCTGATTTTCCTCTTTACACAAAAAAAATATTATCATCAATTCGATTATCAAAGTTTAATAATAAATAATTTATATTGTTTTTATGAAAATAATTTGTGTAGGTAGAAATTATGATAATCACATTAAAGAGTTGAAAAATGTAAAACCTAAATCACCAGTTTTATTTTTAAAGCCAGACACTTGTATTTTAAAAAACAATCAACCGTTTTTTTTCCCAAAATTTTCAAAAAACATAGAACATGAAGTTGAGATTTTAGTTAAAATAAAAAAAATTGGTAAAAACATTAATAAAAAATTTGCTCATAAATATTATGATGAAATAAGTTTAGGAATTGATTTTACTGCAAGAGATTTACAGCAAAAATTGAAATTAGAGGGTTTGCCATGGGAAAAGTCTAAAGCATTTGATTTTTCGGCATTAATCGGTAAATGGTTTTTAAAAAGCCAATTTTCAAATATTGATGAATTAGATTTTAAACTACTAAAAAATGGTAAGGTTACCCAAGAGGGTAATACTAATAAAATGATATGGAAAATAGACCACTTAATAGAAGAAATTTCTAAATTTTTCACTCTTAAAATTGGTGATATTGTTTTCACTGGAACTCCGTCGGGAGTAGGACCAATTAAAATCAATGATAAATTTGACGGATTTATAAATGATAAATTAGTTTTTTCAACTACAATTAAATAAATGATTTCAGAAATAATAAGTATTGGAGATGAAATTTTAATTGGTCAAATTGTTAATACTAATTCTGTATTCATCGCAAAAGAGCTAAATAAAATTGGAATAGAAGTTGGTCAAATAACTGCAATTTCTGATAATAGTAAGAAAATAATTAATTCATTAAATCTTGCAAAGGAAAGAGCAGATATAGTAATTATTACTGGTGGTTTAGGTCCAACTAAAGATGATTTAACTAAACATACCCTTTGTAAATATTTTAATGATGTTTTAATCGAAAACAAAGATGTTTTAGATCATATTGAAGAAATTTTTTTGAAATATGTGTCAACTCCAATTAATGAAAAAAATAGGGCTCAAGCATTATTGCCATCTAAAGCAAAAATTTTTAAAAATAATTATGGAACTGCCTGTGGTATGTGTTTTAAGAAGGAAAATGTATATTTTATTTCTTTACCTGGTGTTCCTTTTGAGATGAAAGAAATTTTTGAAATTGAAATTTTACCATTTTTAAAATCTGAATTTTCAAGACAAATCATTGTACATAAAACAATTTTAACATACGGCTTAGGTGAAAGTGCAATTGCTGAAAGGATTGAGTCATGGGAAAATAGTTTACCGAAAAGTATTAAACTGGCTTATCTTCCAAATCTTGGAAGGGTTAGACTTAGGCTATCTTCAAAAGGATCTAACGAAAAACAGATAAACAAAAAAATCAATGATAGTATTAATGAATTATATCCTCTTCTAGAGGATATAATTGTAGGTATTGAAGGTGAAACTTCAATAGAAAAAAGAATTTTTGAGTTATTTAAAAGTCATAGCAAAACCCTTTCTCTGGCTGAAAGTTGCACAGGAGGTAAAATTGCTTCAAGAATTGTTAATCTTTCAGGGGCTTCTCAATACTTTAAAGGAGGTCTAATTCCTTATAATAATAATGCTAAAGTGTCATTGTTGAATATTCCTAGAGTTGTAATAGATAAATTTTCTGATGTTAGTGAAGAAGTTGCCATGAGAATGGCTATAGAAGTAAGAAAAAAATTTAATTCTGATATCTCATTAGCTGTTACAGGTAATGCAGGGCCATTAAAGGGAAATAATAACGAGCCTATTGGGAAAGTTTTTATTGCTGTATCCAGTGAAAATAAGTCTTTTGTAAAAGAATTTAATTTTGGTAATCATAGAGAAAGAATTATTGAAAGAGCAGTAAATAAGTCCTTTGAGATATTATTGAAAGTATTTACATAGTTTAGATTAAATAAATAAGTTTGAAAAAATATGCTTTTCTAATTTTGAATCTAGTTAAAAAAAATTAAATTTGCACACTTATATAAGCAACTAGAAATTTACTAATGTCAAGGACCTGTCAAATATCCGGTAAAAAAGCTATGTTTGGAAACAATGTTTCTAAAGCTATTAACAAAACGAAGCGTCGTTTTGAAGTTAATTTAATAAAAAAGAGATTTTTTATTCCTGAGGAAGGCAAATGGATAAGCTTGAAACTATCGACCAGAGCCCTTAAAACTATTAATAAAAATGGAATTTCATCCGTTTTAAAAGAAGCTAAAAAACAAGGCTTATTATAAAATATTATGGCAAAAAAGGGTAATAGAATTCAGGTGATTTTAGAGTGTACTGAACACAAAGATTCAGGTAAATCAGGGACATCAAGGTATATAACTACAAAAAACAAAAAAAATAGTCCTGATAGAATTGAACTTAAAAAGTTTAATCCTATTTTAAAAAAAATGACTATTCATAAAGAAATAAAATAATTATGGCAAAAAAATCAGTAGCCTCACTACAGACTGGATCTAAGCGTTTAACTAAAGTAATCAAGATGTTGAAAAAAAATAATTCTAGTCATTATTCTTTCGTAGAAACCATAACTGCTCCAGATCAAGTAAATGATTGGTTGAGTAAACAGTAATTTTTTTTAAAATTTAAAAAAAGATAAGCTACTTTTATAGTAGCTTTTTTTATTTATATTATAAATGGGTCTATTTAAATCATTTTTTTCGCCTAAACAAAAGGAAAGTTTAGATAAAGGTCTTAAAAAAACCAACAAATCTTTTTTGTCTAAGCTTGGTAATATTTTAGTAGGGAAATCTAAAGTTGATGTTCAAGTTCTTGATGATCTTGAAGAAGTATTAATATCATCTGATGTTGGTGTAGAAACAACTATAAAAATTATAGATTCAATTGAAAAAAGAGTTTTAAAAGAAAAATATATAAATACATCTGAGCTTGATATTATTTTAAAAGAGGAAATTCTTAGTATTTTAACAGAATCTTCAATAAATAAGGAATTTAGTTTTTCAAATATTAATGATATTACTCCTTATGTTATTATGGTTGTTGGTGTTAATGGAGTTGGAAAGACTACTACAATTGGGAAATTAGCTCATAAGTATTCTAGTGCTGGTAAAAATGTTTTGCTAGGTGCTTCTGATACTTTTAGAGCTGGAGCTATTGATCAGCTTCAGATATGGGCAGACAGAGCTAATGTCGAATTAATAAAACAAAAGATGGGAAGCGACCCTGCCTCAGTAGCACATGACACTATGGAGTCTGGATTAAGAAAAAAATCTGATATCATTATTATTGATACTGCTGGTAGACTGCATAATAAAATTAATTTAATGAATGAGCTTACAAAAGTGAAAAAAGTAATGAATAATGTTATTTCCAATGCCCCAAATGAGGTTGTCCTTGTTTTAGACGGCTCAACTGGTCAAAATGCTTTTGAACAGGCCAAGCAATTTACTCAGGCTACTGAGGTAAATTCTTTAGTTGTCACTAAGCTTGACGGGACTGCTAAGGGTGGTGTTGTGTTGGGTATTTCAGACCAATTTCAAATCCCTGTAAAATTTATTGGAGTAGGTGAATCAATTGAAGATCTTCAGGTATTTGACCCCAAGCTTTTTGTAGATTCTTTCTTTAAAAAAAATAATTAAATTTTATGAGAACTAAAAGTTCAATAAAAAATATTATTAATGTGATAACTCTTGGTTGTTCAAAAAATATTTATGATTCAGAAATTTTAATGGGGCAATTAAAAGCAAATAAAAAAAATGTAGTTCATCAAAAAAAAGGGAATATTATTGTTATAAACACCTGTGGTTTCATAAATAATGCAAAAGAAGAATCAATTAATACGATATTGGAAAATACCAAATTAAAGGAATTAGGAAAGGTAGATAAAGTATATGTAACAGGATGTTTGAGTGAAAGATATAAAGAAGATTTAATTTCTGAAATACCAGAGGTTGATCAATATTTTGGTACATCTGAATTGCCTTCATTACTCAAAGTTTTAGGAGCAGATTATAAACATGAGCTTCTTGGAGAAAGAATTAAAACAACTCCATTTAATTATTCTTATTTAAAGATTTCAGAAGGATGTGATAGGCCATGCTCATTCTGTGCAATCCCTTTAATGAGGGGTAAACATTTATCTACTCCAATTGAAGACTTAGTTCTTCAGGCAACTAAACTTGCTGAAAAAGGTATAAAGGAATTAATTTTAATTGCTCAGGATTTAACATATTATGGTCTAGATTTATATAAAAAAAGAAATTTAGTTGGTTTACTTAAAGAGTTAGTAAAAATTCAAGGGATTGAATGGATTAGGTTACATTATGCATTTCCCTCAGGCTTTCCTATTGAAGTTTTAAATTTAATGAAAAATGAACCAAAAATTTGCAATTATTTAGATATTCCTTTACAACACGTTTCTGATAAAATTCTAAAATCTATGAAAAGAGGTATTAATTTCAAAAAAACAACTGAATTAGTTAATGAATTTAGAAAAATAGTTCCAGATATTTCTATCAGAACGACCTTTATAGTTGGATATCCAGGCGAAACGAGTAAAGATTTTAAATTACTATTAAATTGGATAAAAAAAATGAAATTCGAGCGTTTGGGTTGTTTTAAATATAGTCATGAGGAAAATACCAGTGCATATGATTTAGAAGATGATGTTTCGGATAAAATTAAAAATAAAAGATTATCAGAGATAATGGAGGCTCAGCGGCTAATCTCTTTTAATTTTAATCAAAAGTTGATCGGTAGAAAATTAAAATGTATTATTGATAGAAAAGAAGGAAAATATTTTGTTGGAAGAACTGAAATGGATTCACCAGATGTTGACAATGAAGTTTTAGTTGATGCTTCAAGGTTTTATTTAAAACAAGGTGAATTCCATGAGTTATTAATTACTAAAGTATCAGATTATGATCTATTTGCAATACCATGTTGATCTTAATAAATGAAATTAAAAAATATTGAACATAGGGCGACAGGTTTTTCAAATCAATTAATTTCTGATTATATTGATGGAGATGAAAGTTTGAAAAATTTTTATAATAAAAAACCCAATATTAAAAACTTTTTCAAACAGCTTAAGGAGAAAGAATTAAGTTTCTCTAGTAATAAAAGGGAAATATTGCATAAAACTTTATTAAAGCAATATCAAAATATAAAAACACTTCCACCTAAAGTAAAAAAGAATTTATTTTCTTTAAAAAGTAAAAACACTTTTACAATTACCACTGGTCATCAACTTTCTTTAATGATGGGCCCAATTTATTTAATTTACAAAATATTGTCTACCATAAATTTATCCAAGAAATTATCAAGATATTATCCGAAATACAATTTTATTCCTCTTTTTTGGATGGCGACTGAGGATCACGATTTTGATGAAATTTCTAGTTTTAATTTTAAAGGAAAAAAAATCAAATGGAATAAAAAATCCTCAGGCCCAGTTGGAGAACTAAGTAATGTTGGTTTAGAAAATGTTTTTAAGATATTTAGTCAGCAGTTATCTGAAAACTCGAACACCAGAAAATTAATATCAATTATAAAAAACAGTTATTTATCGACCAGAAATCTTGCTGATGCGACTAGAATTTTAATTAATGAATTTTTTGGTCAATATGGATTATTAATTTTAGATCCAAATGAAAAAAAGTTAAAAGAGGTTTTTTCTCCAATAATTAAAAATGAACTATCTTTTCAAGAATGTAATAATTCTGTAAATCAAACTTTGAAATTATTTAAAACAAAATCACCTAAATATAAACCTCAAGTAAAGCCAAGAGAAATTAATCTTTTTTTTATTGAAAAAAATTTCAGAAAACGAATTTACAAAAAGTCTCCAGAAATTTTTTCAATAGACAAATCCAATATTACTTTCACCAAAAAGGAGATCCTAGAGGTTTTGAAATTGCATCCCGAGAAATTTTCTCCTAATGTCTTAATGCGTCCAATCTACCAAGAAACAATCCTTCCAAATATATGCTATATAGGTGGGGGTGCAGAATTATCTTATTGGCTTGAGTTATCCGACTACTTTAAAAATAAGAAAGTTCCTTTCCCTATTATTCTCCATAGAAATTCAGCTCTTTTAATTAATAGTAAGACTTCGGTTAAATTGAAAAAATTGAATATTGCTTTTGAGGAATTATTCATTGGTAGACTTGCATTAATTAATAAAAAGATTAGACAAATAAGCGATATTGATTTAGATTTAGGTTTTCAAAAGAGAAACCTTAAAAAACAATTTAAATTTTTAGAAGAGTTAGCTAATAAAACAGATAAAACTTTTATAAATGCTGTAAATGCTGAAATGTCAAAGCAAATAAAAGGTATCGATAAACTTGAAAAACGTCTTTTAAAAGCACAAAGAATAAAATTAAAGGATCATGTTGAAAGATTGGTACTAATTCATGAATCTTTATTTCCCAATGAGGAATTACAAGAAAGAATATTGAATTTTTCTGAATTATACGAGATTTATGGTCAAAAGATAATTGATTTTTTATTGAAAAAATTTGATCCATTATCTCAAAAATTTGATCTAATAGAGTTACCTGGGAAAATATAGTTTTTAAATTTTATTTTTTTGTTTACTTATTTATTATAAGTTGTATTTTTGGTTATGCAAGAAAAAGTATTAATAGTTGATTTTGGTTCTCAATACACTCAATTAATTGCTAGAAGAGTAAGAGAGCTATTTATTTTTTCTGAGATTTGTCCATTTGATAATTTACCAAATAATATTTTTAATTATAAAGCAATTATTTTATCTGGATCACCCTCATCTGTTAGAACAAAAGATGCTCCAGCAATAAATTTAGATAAGATAAGAGGGAAAATTCCAATTTTAGCTGTTTGTTATGGAGCACAATATTTAGCTCATAATTTTGGAGGAAAAGTAAGTCCATCAAAAATCAGAGAATATGGTAGGGCTAAACTTTCGTTTGTGAAAGCCGATGAAGTTTTCTTTGATTTAATTGAAAAAGGGAGTCAAGTTTGGATGAGTCATTCTGATACTATAAATAAATTACCCGATAATAGTACTTGTATTGCAAGTACATTTGATGTTCAAAATGCAGCTTTTAAAATTAATAATGAAGTTACATATGGCATACAGTTCCATCCAGAAGTTTACCATACTTTTGATGGAAAAAAAATATTATCAAATTTTCTTGTCAAGATAGCAAAAGTTCTACAAAATTGGACACCAAAGTCTTTTGTAGAGAAATCTATATTAAAAATAAAAAAAACAGTTGGAAATGATAAAGTTATTCTTGGTTTATCTGGGGGTGTTGATTCCACAGTTTCTGCAATTCTTCTCAATAAGGCAATCGGTAAAAATTTAACCTGTATTTTTATTAATAATGGTTTATTAAGAAAAAATGAATTTAATGAAGTTTTGAATCAATATAAAAATATGGATCTTAATGTTAAAGGAATTGAATCTTCAGCTTTATTTTTAAAAAAACTTTCAGGAATTGAAGATCCTGAAAGAAAAAGAAAAATAATTGGAAATACATTTATTGATGTTTTTGATGAGGAATCTAATTTAATTGAAGGGGTTAAATGGCTTGCTCAGGGGACTATATATCCTGACGTGATTGAGTCAATATCAGTTAAGGGTCCATCGTCAACTATTAAATCTCACCACAATGTAGGGGGGTTACCTAGTTTTATGAAGTTAAAGATAATTGAGCCTTTGAAAATGCTTTTTAAAGATGAAGTTAGAAAAATTGGATTAAGTTTAAATATTAGTAATAAATTAATCGGTAGGCATCCATTCCCTGGACCAGGTCTAGCGATAAGAATTTTAGGAGAAGTTAATTCTGAAAAAGTAAAAATTCTACAGGAAGTTGATGATATTTTTATTAAGGGCTTAAAATTAAATAATTTATATGATTCTATTTGGCAGGCTGGAGCAATACTTCTACCAGTTAAAACCGTTGGAGTTATGGGAGATGAGAGAACTTATGAAAATTGTGTTGTTTTAAGAGCTGTCTCCTCTACCGACGGGATGACAGCTGATTGGGTTGATTTACCATATGAGTTTTTACAAAAAATTTCTAATCAAATAATAAATAAAGTAAAAGGCATAAATAGAGTTGTTTACGATATAAGTTCTAAGCCTCCATCAACTATTGAATGGGAATAGTTTAGTATTTAAAAATTAATTTCTAATGAAAAAAAATATAACTTTTCTAATAATTATTATCAATATATTTTTTTCTTTTAGTCAGAATAATGTTGAATATTTTATAAAGCATAAAGTGAAAAAAAAAGAAACAATTTTTTCATTGTCCACAAAATATAATATTTCAATAGATGTAATAAAAAAATTCAATCCAGTTATTAAAAATAATGACTTAAAAAAGAAAATGATAGTTAATATTCCAGTCTTCAATGATGTTTATTCTGGTAAATTAAAAATTAAAGAAAATTATTTGGTTGATTATAAAATCCCAATTAAAGATACTAAATGGAGAATAGCATATAAATATGGAATAACAATTGATTCACTTGAGGTTTTAAATCCTAAAATAAGAGACGGGCTAATAGCTGGACAAATAATAAAAGTTCCAAAAATTGATTCTACTACTAAGAATGTTGAGACTGAATATTATTATTATAAAGTCAAGTTTAA
>CENJ01027715.1_pt1 | contig 10490 bp, 8 predicted proteins | sample 356161 | NCBI WGS metagenome assembly CENJ01 (sample SAMEA2619531, study PRJEB7988) | marine metagenome | biome: marine biome (ENVO:00000447); feature: surface water layer (ENVO:00002042); material: "saline water (ENVO:00002010), including plankton (ENVO:xxxxxxxx)" | depth 5 m
CTTAGCAACGTCTGTATCTGCATATATAAACTTTTTTTTACTTTTTAAAAATGCAATTAAAACGAAAATATTGATAATTGATAAAAGTATTATACAAATTCTAGCTAAAACAATTTTAGCATCAATAATAATGTCTTTATTTGTTCTATATTTCGATCTAAATGCAGACTCTTGGGTAAATTTAGAATTAGTTGATAGAGTTTCAAAATTATTAATGATAATTTCATTAGCAGTAATTATGTATTTTATATTATTATATGTGCTAAAAATTTCTCCTAAGAAAATAAAATTTGAATTATGAAAATTATAAGAGACGTAAAAAATATAAATTTTGATAAACCAATGGTAGCAACTGTAGGAGCTTTTGATGGAATTCATTTAGGTCATCAAGAAATAATTAAAAATGTAATAGCATTATCTAAAAAAGAAGATTTAAAAAGCGCAGTAGTTACTTTCTATCCCTTACCTAAAATTTTTTTTTCAAAAAAAAATTTTGAGCTAATTTCTATTTATAAAAAAATACGAATTTTAAATAACTTCGACTTGGACTATTTAATAATTTTGAGATTTAATGAAAAATTTTTATCGATGAGTTCAGATGAGTTTATAAAAAATTTAATTATTCAAAAGTTAAACATAAAATCTTTAATTGTAGGAGAAGATTTTAAATTTGGATACAATCAGACAGGAGACATAAAACAATTAAAATACTTTTCAGATAAAGGATTTTTTGACTTAGAAGTAGAGAAAAAGCACAGTTTAGGAGACGAGAGAATATCAAGCTCATCTATTAGAAAATATATTATCAATAACGATTTTGTAAATTCATCAAAAATGCTTAACAGACCTTACTCTATTTCTGGTAAGATTGCACATGGAGAAAAGAGAGGTTCACAAATCGGATTTCCAACAGCAAATATAAGTTTAAAACCAAATATATTGTTAAATGGAGTTTATGCGGTTACAACCAGCATTAACAACAAAAAATATCATGGTGTTGCTAATATTGGATACAAACCAACTTTTAATGGTGAAAAGTATCTTTTTGAAGCTAATATATTCAATTTTTCTGATAATTTATATGGGCAGAGATTAGAGTTTGATATTATTTCAAAAATAAGAGGAACTAAAAAATTTAATGGGATTGATGAGTTAAAAGAAAGCATAAAAAACGATATAGCTAAAGCAAAAGAAATATTTAAAATAAAATGAGTGATTATAAAGACACATTAAATTTACCAAAGACCGAATTTCCTATGAAAGGAAACTTGCCTGTAAAAGAACCCTTAATACAAAAAAAATGGGAAGAAGAAAATTTATATAAAAAATTATTAGATTTAAATAAAAAATCTAAAAAATTTATCCTACACGATGGGCCACCTTACGCAAATGGAGACATACATATTGGCCATGCGGTCAATAAAATACTTAAAGATATAATTTTAAGATCAAAAATATTATCTGGGTTTTATACACCATTCATTCCTGGATGGGACTGTCATGGTTTGCCAATAGAGCTTGAAGTAGAAAAAAAATTAAAAAAGAAGGAAGACATATCTGATAAAGACTTTAGAGAACTTTGTAGAGAATATGCTTTGGAACAAGTTAAAAGACAAAAAAAAGACTTTAAAAGATTAGGAGTAATTGGTGACTGGGAAAACCCATACTTGACTCTTAATAGAGAATTTGAGGCTTCAACAGTTAAAGCATTAGAGAAAATTTATAATAATGGCCATCTAAAAAAAGGATTTAAACCAGTAAATTGGTGTGTCAAAATCCAGTCTGCGTTAGCAGAAGCAGAAGTTGAATACAAAGAAAAAGAGTCAACTGCTATAGACGTAAAATTTAAAATTACGTCATCAAGCAGTTTAGAGAAAATTTTTGGTATTAAAAATTTAAGTGCCGAAACTTTTATTGTCATTTGGACAACTACCCCATGGACACTCCCATCAAATAGATCAGTGGCAATAAAAAAAGACCTAATTTATGTTTTAGTTTCAGATGGAAAAGAAAATTATATCATTACAGAAAATCTTTTAAAAAAATTTAAAGAACGTACAGAATTAAATTTAAAAAAAGTAGCTGAATGTTTTGGTGAAAAATTAATTAATTTAGAGGCACAACACCCGTTTTTAAATGCAAAAATTAATGTAATTCATAGTGACCACGTGACTGATGATTCAGGGACAGGCTGTGTACATATTGCGCCTGCCCATGGTTTAGAAGATTTTGAGTTAGGAAAGAAGCACAATTTAGAAGTAATTAATCCAATTCAAAGTAACGGTGTCTTTTCAGGTTTGCCAAAGGAGCTGAATGGGATTCATGTATATAAACTTGATGAACATGTGATTAATATATTAATTAAAGAGAAAAGATTATTAAGTGAAAATAAATTTAAACACTCATATCCGCACTGTTGGAGAACAAAAACCCCTCTAATTTATAGAGCAACCCCACAATGGTTTGTTTCAATGCATAAGAATAACTTATTAGAAAAAACCTTGAATAAATTAACCGATATAAATTGGATGCCTTCATGGGGTGAAGCAAGAATTCAAGGAATGCTGTCAGATAGACCTGACTGGTGTATTTCAAGACAAAGAAAATGGGGTGTACCTATTACCATGTTAATAAATAAAAAAACTGGAGAGCCTCATTCAAACTCTTCTATAATATTTTCCAGAGTTGTAAAACTAGTCGAAGAATATGGTATTGAAAAATGGTTTGATATAAAGATTGAGGAATTAATTGATAATCCTGAAGATTATGAAAAAGTAACAGATACGTTAGATGTGTGGTTTGATTCAGGATCTTCACATGCAGCTGTTCTTGAAAAAAACCATGATCTCGAGTTTCCTGCAGATTTATATTTAGAGGGTTCAGATCAGCATAGAGGTTGGTTTCAATCATCTCTTCTAACCTCAGTTGCTATTAGCGACTCAGTGCCATACAAGACTGCAATGACTCATGGCTTTACTGTTGATGCAAAAGGAAACAAGATGTCTAAGTCAAAAGGTAATGTCATTGCACCACAAAAAATTATTGATAGGTTTGGATCTGATATTTTAAGATTATGGGTAGCTTCAACTGACTCATCCTCAGAGATGAACGTTTCCGAGGAGATATTAAATAGAACATCCGATAAATATAGGAAAATTAGAAATACATTAAGGTTTTTGTTATCAAACATTTCCGATTATGATAATGAAAAATTTTCTCATGAGACTATTACCGTTGAGCTAGATAAATGGATCATTAAAAAAGCTGTTGAAACTCAAAAAGAGGTTCAAAGACACTATGAACAATATAATTTTCATTTGCTAACTCAGGTAATTCACGGATTTTGTGTTAATGAACTAGGTGCCTTCTATTTGGATGTTATTAAAGACAGGCAATATACTTGTAAAAAGAATTCAAAAGAAAGAATTTCTGCTCAGCAATCAATGTATTTTCTTACAAAAATGCTTTTAACATGGATAGCACCAATATGTCCGCACACAGCTGAAGAGGCTTGGCAACATATACCAAAAAATAATAGTGGATCTATTTTTTTAAACAATTGGTTTGATCTGGATATTAATAATCTTACTCAATGTAGTATTTCTGAAAGTAATTGGAATGATATTTTAGAGGTAAAAAAAGCTGTATCTAAAGCACTTGAAGAAAAAAGAACTGAAAATTTAATAGGTTCATCTTTAGACGCTGATATAATAATTTACTGCTCAAGAGATTTATATAATACTTTAAATGCATTAAATGGAGAGCTAAAATTTATTTTTATTACCTCAAATGCATCCTTAAAAAGCATTGATGAAAAAGAATCATCAAATAATATTTCAATAAATAATCATTTACTCGCAATAGATATTAAAAATTCTAACAATAAAAAATGTGAAAGATGCTGGCATAAATGTAAAACTGTTGGAATAAATAAAAAGTATGGAAATATTTGTCATAGATGTATTACGAATGTATATGGTGAAGGTGAAATTAGAATAAATGCTTAAAAGAAACATAATAATTTTAATAATTATAATCTTTTCGTTTTTTTTTGATCTATTAACAAAAAATTATGCTTTAAATCATTTAATTATTAATCATTCATTATCAATAAATAATTTTTTAAATTTTACACTTGCATTTAATTATGGTGCAGCCTTTAGTTTTTTAAGTGATGCCGGCGGATGGCAGCGTTGGTTTTTTATAGCATTTAGTTTTATAGTTATTATTATTATTAGTTATATGATGATTTACGATGATAACTCACCTTATATAGCTTTTAGCTTTGTTATAGGCGGAGCATTAGGGAATCTAAATGACAGAATTATTTACGGCTATGTAATTGATTTTATTGAAGTTTACTATAATACTTTTTATTGGCCGATATTCAATATTGCAGATGTTGCAATTTCAATAGGAGTTATATTATTGTTACATAATATAATTTTTAATAAAAAAAAGATAAGATGAATATTATTTTGGCAAACCCAAGAGGATTTTGTGCAGGCGTAGATAGAGCTATTGAAATAACTAACAAAGCATTAGATATTTTTGGAGCTCCAATATACGTAAAGCATGAAATTGTTCATAATAAATATGTTGTGGATGAATTAAAAGAAAAAGGTGTAATTTTTATCGAGGATGTGAAAAAGATCCCACACCATTCAATATTGATCTATAGTGCTCATGGTGTTTCAGAAAAAATTATCCAAGAGTCAAACGAAAGAAATTTACAAGTATTTAATGCAACATGTCCTTTAGTCACTAAGGTACATATGGAAGTTGCAAGATTGTCAAAAAAAAGAATAAATACTATTTTGATTGGACATAAAAGTCATCCTGAAGTTGAAGGAACTATCGGTAGATATAAACCATCATCAAAATCAAAAATTATTTTAGTTGAAAATGAAGATGATGTAGAAAATCTTAAATTTGATATAAATGATGAAATTGCATATGTAACCCAAACTACTTTATCGATAGACGATACTTTAAATATAATTAATGCAATTAAAAATAAATATAATAATGTTATTGAACCTGCTAGAGGAGACATATGCTATGCAACAACAAATAGACAAACTGCAGTTAAAGATCTCACTGAAAAATGTGATATTATTTTTGTTGTAGGTTCAGAAAATAGTTCTAACTCTAATAGATTGAAAGAAATCTCAACAAGAGCCGGTGTTCCCGCTTACCTTTTGGATTGCGCAGATGACTTAGATGTAAAATGGTTATCTAATAAAAAAAATATAGGCCTTACTGCTGGAGCTTCTGCACCTGAAATTCTTGTTGAATCTATTATAAATAAGTTAAAAGGATTTGGGGCGCTAAATGTAATAAATTCTGAGGGCGTAGAGGAAAATATAACCTTTAAAATACCAAAAGAGTTAGTAATAGAAAATTAAATTACTTACGACCCAGCAACTGCAAAATAAACAGTTAACACGCAAATAATAATACCCAAAGATAATGCAACAATTCTAAAAATATCCATACCGTCTCCTTTTAATTTTTAATATTTTGACACAAATAGTTACCTTTTTAAATTAAAATATTTTATATCAATCAAAAGGCATTAATTTATCAGCTTATTTACTATTTTTGCAGAAGGTAAAGCTGCGAGAATGCCATATCTATAATGCCCAAAATTGTATATTACCCTTGAATTATTGGAATCAAGACAAACATAAGGTTCATCTTGATTTGAATAAGGCCTAAAGCCATAAGTTTGCTTTAAGCTCAAAATGTCAAATTTATCTAAAAAGATATCAGATAAGGGTTTTATTAAATAATCTTTTGCCGACTCTGTTACACCTTCCTCAAAACCAACATCTTCTAATGTGCTACCAATAATTACTTCATTATTTTTTTTTTGAAGAATATAATAATTTTCATAAATCAAAATATTTTCTATCAATTTTTTTTTACTCTTTATATGTAAGAGCTGGCCTTTTATAGGTTTTAATTTAATATTCTCTTTATCTAAAATATTTTTACTCCATGCGCCTGCAGAAATTATTATATAATCATAAGAACTACTTTTTTTATTTTTTAAAAATAAATCTAATTTTTCTATTTTTTCTCCGCTAAATCTTACTCCATTTTTTAATAATAAATTTTTAAGAAAGATTATGAATCTTTCGGGATTAATTACATTAACATCTGAAATTTTTAAAAAATCCTTATGATATTCTTTTATATTTCTTTCAATAGTATTTACATTATTATTATTAAATTCTGATTTAATATCTTTTCTATCCTCATACCATTTTTTCGCTAGATCTATTTTTTTTCCAAATAATAATAAATCTTTTTTTTCAAAGCCAATCTTGTCTTGTTCTTTTTTAGAGAAATAATTAAAAAATAAATTATATTCTTTGTGGCCAGCAATACAAAGGTCTTGCATATTTTTTTTATTTTCCCATGGATTGATTGGAAAAAGTATGCCTGCAGCAGATTTAGAAGCTTGTCCTGATCTTTGACTTTCTATTACTGTTATTTTGCATCCAGATTTTCTAAGTTCATATGCAGTTACTAAACCTACTATTCCTGAGCCAATGATTAAACACTCTGTCATTTTCTAACCAACGTTCCTATACCTTCGTTTGTAAATATCTCTAGTAAAACAGAATGTTGAATTCTTCCATCTACTATATGTGCTGTTTTCGTACTATTATTTAAAGCATTAAGACATGCACTTATTTTAGGTAGCATTCCTCCAGTTATAACATCTGATTTAATTAGACTTTCAATTTCTTTAGCATTTAAAGAAGAAATTAGTTCCTCTTCTTTATCCAAAACACCTGCTTGATTTGTTAAAAATATTAATTTTTCTGCTGACATATGCGAAGCTATGGCGCTTGCAGCTGAATCTGCATTTATATTAAAAATATCATCATTTTCATCAAATCCTAGGGGCGCAATTACCGGTATATAATTTGATGTCATAAGATCATACAAATAATTTGAATCTACATCTATAATTTCTCCAACATAACCATAATCTTTATCATTTGATGTGTATTTCTGTACTTTAATGACATCATTCTTATCCTTAGCAACGCCTATTGCATTACCTCCATTATGATTTATAAGACTTACTATTTCTTTATTAACTAAATTTGTTAATGTATCAGCAACTATCTCTATAGTTTTAGTATCTGTTACTCTAATTCCATCTTTAAAATTTCTTTCTATTCCAACTTTTTTTAACTGTTCATCAATTTGCGGGCCTCCCCCATGAACAACAACTACATTAATGCCAACCTGTTTCATTAAAGCTATATCTCTAGCAAAGCTATTTTTAAGATTATTATCGGTCATGGCAGCACCACCATATTTCACTATACAAATCTTCTTAGAAAATTTTTGTATATATGGAAGTGCTTCGGTTAGTATTTTTATTACTTGCTCTGCTTCATTTTGTTTCATTTGGTATCTCTAATGATGAATCTATTTTAAAAATTTCTTTTATAAAAATATCTTGAATACTTTTTAGCATTTCTTCTGATTTGGCCTCAAACCTCATAACTAAACAAGGCGTCGTATTTGAAGCCCTTATTAATCCCCACCCACTCTCAAAATCTGCTCTGACACCATCAATTTTCGTAATTTCAGCATCTTTGATAATTGCAGAGCAAGAGAATTTTTCCATAAATTCATGCTGAAAGCCATCTTTATCGACCGGTATATTTATTTCTGGAGTAGAATAGGATTTAGGTAATTCCTTAAATATTTCACTACTTGTTTTATTATTACTCGAGACAATTTCTAGCATTCTAAGTCCAGCATATATTCCATCATCAAATCCATACCACCTATCTTTAAAAAAGATGTGCCCTGACATCTCTCCTCCTAAAATGGCACTTGTTTCTTTCATTTTCATTTTTATGTAAGAATGCCCAGTTCTGCACATAACTGGAATACCTTCATATTCTTTTACAATATTTGCAAGATCTTTTGAAGATTTAACATCATATACAATTTTTTCATTTTTATTCGTTGATAAAATATCTTTTGCATAAACCATCATTTGTTTATCTGGCCATAACACTTGACCCAAGTTATCAATAATTAAACATCTATCACCATCTCCATCAAATGCGATACCAATATCACAATCATCTTCTTTAACACAAGAAATCAAATCTTTTAAATTCTTTGGATCACTTGGATTTGGATGATGATTTGGGAAATTGCCATCGACGTCACAGTATAAATCTATAACCTCATGTCCTAATTTCCTATATGCTTCTAAAGCAATAGGACCAGCTGCCCCATTACCAGCATCAATTGCAACCTTTAATTTTTTGTTTATATTTATATCTTTTAATAATTCGTCTATATAAATATTATCAATTTTAATATTTTCTAACTTCGCATTGTGATTTTTTTTGGACTGAATATAGTTTTTTAATTTTATGTTTTCATAAATTTTTTGTATTTCATTGCCTGCAAGGGCATGACCATCCATAATTATTTTTAAGCCATTATAATCTTTTGGATTATGACTACCGGTTATTATAATCCCCGAATTTAGTTTAAAATAGTTAACAGCATAATATAATAAAGGTGTTGGTACTTGACCAATATCAATTATGTCTTTTCCGCTTTCTAAAAAACCTTCTATTAGAGCGTTTGACAATGTTTCACTAGATAATCTTCCATCTCTACCAATTACAATTTTATCATTTTTATTTTTATAAATTACAGATAATGCCTTTGCAATTAACTTGACTGTCTTATTATTAAGCTCGTGATCGTAAATTCCTCTGATATCATATGCCTTAAAAATATTTTTTGGTAGATTCATTATTATTTTTTTCCGCTATGGCCAAAGCCACCTGTTGATCTTTCAGTCAGATCAAATTCCTCTACAAAACTATATTCTATATTTATAACTGGAATTAACATAAATTGAGCTATTCGATCTCCAGGATTAATAATAAAACTTACTTTGCTGTTGTTAAATAGAGAGACCATTAGCTCTCCTTGATAATCAGAATCTATTAAACCAATAGAATTTCCAAGTATAATTCCATGTTTGTGACCAAGTCCTGATCTTGGTAAAACTACTCCAGCAAAATCTTTGTCTTCAATAAAAAAAGCTAAGCCTGTAGGAATCAAAGTTGTACTTTGTGGTGAAAGCACAACATCACTATCTACACATGCCCTTAAATCTATAGCAGCTGAACCTTCAGTTGCATATTCTGGCATTGGTATAGAATTATTTATTTTAGAATTTAGAATTTTTACTTGTACTTTCTTCTTCATACTTTATTTTCCTAATTATAGATATTTGATATTTCTTCAACAAACTCAATAGCAAGGTCTTTCTTATTTTTTAATTTTAAAGTTTTTTCTAAACCTTCTCCCCAATATAAAGTTATTGAATTATTTTCGTTATCAATACCGTCATCAAAACTTACTTTGTTAGCAGCAATAACAGAAACTTTTTTATCTTTTAATTTTTTTAAAGCATTTATTTTTAATTCATTAGTTTCTGCTGCAAAACCAATAGAAAAAACATTATATTTTTCGACTATGGTTTTTAATATATCTATATTTTTGGTAAATTCCAATTTAATTGGCTCATCACTTTTAATTTTTTTTTCTGATAAGTTTTTGATAGCAAAGTCTGAAACTGCAGCAACAGAAACAAAAATATCACAATTTGGAATATTGTCTTCTACAGATGAAAGCATATCTTTAGCGCTTTTTACCTCTATGGATTTTATTTCATCATATTCTTTATAATTACAAGGTCCTTTAATCAAAGTAACCTCGGCATCCTGATTGAAGAAAGCATTTGCTATCTCACAACCCATCATTCCAGAACTTCTATTTGATAAATATCTTATTGGGTCAATATACTCAATTGTTGGGCCAGCAGTAATTACTATTTTTTTTCCTTTAAATAGCTTTGATTTTTTTTTTACTAAATTTTGTATGTCCTCAAATATATTTATTGGCTCCTTCATTCTTCCTGAGCCTATATCCCCACATGCTTGACTTCCAAATTCAGGGCCAGAAAAAATAATACCTCTTTTTTTTAATGTGTCATAGTTTTCTTGTGTGGCTTTATTATTCCACATGTTTTTGTTCATACTTGGTGATAAAACAATTCTATTATCAAATGCAAGACATGTTGTCGTAAGAAGGTCGTCTGCCCTACCGAACGTAAGTTTAGACATAAATTCTGCCGTTGAAGGGGCCACTAATATAATGTCAGCCCATTTTGCTAGGTCTATGTGAAGCATTGGGCTCTCTTTTACTATTGTATTATATTGATAAACCTTACCATTTGTTAAAGTTTCAAATGTAAGTGGTGTTATAAAGTCTTCTGCAGTTCTTGTCATTATCACTTTAACATCAAAATTATTTTTCATTAACAATCTTGCGATCTCTGCTGATTTATAAGCAGCTATCCCACCCGTAACGCCTAAAATTATTTTTATTTTTTGACACATTCTTGAGATTGTACAAGA
>CENJ01067127.1_pt1 | contig 10484 bp, 23 predicted proteins | sample 356161 | NCBI WGS metagenome assembly CENJ01 (sample SAMEA2619531, study PRJEB7988) | marine metagenome | biome: marine biome (ENVO:00000447); feature: surface water layer (ENVO:00002042); material: "saline water (ENVO:00002010), including plankton (ENVO:xxxxxxxx)" | depth 5 m
AGTTCTAGCGGTTCTAGCGGTTCTAGTGGAAGTTCTGGTAGTAGCGGTAGTTCTGGTGGAGGAGGATACGGTGGAGGATATTAATCCAGAAGACGTTATTGATATGTGTGTAACAAAAGACGGACTAGCACTTATGTACAAGTCCGTCTGTTTTCATCTGGAAAAATGGCCAGGTGGTCATCCATTAGAGCAAGAAGCATTAGTTCAAATGAAAGATAGCCTGCTACGGATAATGCTGGAGCAACAGTTTAAAAAACCTTAGGAGTCAATTTTTTGGCGGAGATTTTTTTTCGACTTTTTGGGAATCAAAGGTCGTTTTTCGTTTTGCCCATCAATTCTTCGACCCTCTTACGCATGGTCGCTAGTTTGTGCTGCTCTCTTTCAGTATGCTTATAACCATGCTTTCCAAACATGATAAAGTGTCCTTGGCAGATAAGAATCACACCAAGGACACCTATAGTAATCGTTCCAATTAGTTCAATGTAATTTTGAGCCATGGGAAGATTGGTTCTATAACTCCAATAAGTCGAAGAAGACCTTCAGCAAAAAGTGCAAGAACAACCCAACCAACACAAAAACTAATAATTGAAGCGTTACGATTGTGTCTGCGTATTGCATCATCAATCATCTCCTGAACTTCTTCTTTGGTTGGATGATGTGACGGTTTGATCTCGTCGAATCGATGGGACATTATCAACCCCCATCAATTTGGCACCCTACCATTGCACCACCAACAACTCCGAGAGGGATTGCCCACCAGCGACCATCGCCTCTGGACATAGCAGCGGCAGCGCCACCACCTAGAATACCACCAGCAACAGTACCACCACTACAATCATTGTTATCTACATGATTCCTAACTGGTTGTGCGGGGCGATAAGTGCGACGAGGAGTGGGGTAATACATCTCTTCGTGTGCAGGTTCACGCCAGATGTCTTCACCAAACATCTTTTGACAAGGAACGCGAACACGCTTCCTTTCAGTCTTTACATATCCAGGATTCTTCATAGTTCCAGGGATGTAACGTTCACGATACACCTTCTTGAAACATTTTTGTTCTTTAGCATATCCACTCTGCGACTCATATGCTTGAGCAGCAGGGACAGAACTAAAGAGAAGGAGTGCAGCGAGTGCAAGTTTCATGGTGTAACCTCTGTGTGTATGTAATAAGTATACGCCAGAAAGGGGAGCATGTGTGACTCCCCTGTGACAGATATATGACCGTCTATGACTAGTCTTCCTCAGCGAGTTTAGCGAAGTAAGACAGAGTGTCTTCTTCATCAGAAACAGGTGAGGCAGCAACTGCTTTCTCTCTGAAAGATGCAACCTCTTCACCCCATCCTTCCCTAGGAGAAGGAGTGATGTCAGGAGCATTGAAAGAACCGCGACCTTCAGATTCATCCTCAAGGGACTCATCAATAGGACGTGCAGCAGGTGCATTCTTACCAAGAACCAAGTTCAAACGTGCTTTAAGTTGCTCGTAGGTCTTGAAGTTCTTAGCATCCTCAAACTCTGCAAGGGAATATCCTTGCTTCCAGATGCTTTCCAGTTTATCATCCTCAAAGTTACCAAGAGTGCCAGGAGAGGCAAACTCAGACTTATCATAATTCCAGTATCCTTCGACCTTGCGAATCTTCAGTTTGAAGTCAGCACCAGTCCAGAAGTTGAACGGATCGATAGGAGTTTCGTCTGCAAATGCAGGTTGCATTGCTTCAGTCAGTTTGTCAAAGATCTTCTTTCCGAACTTGTACAGAAAGACTTTGCCTTCGTTCTCAGGGTGAGAAGGATCACTCACAACATAGATGTTGGAGTAATAAGACAACTTACGCTTTTGTGCGCGAGCAATCTCCTTATCGCTGTCACGACCGCTGTTCCAAAGTTCACGGTTCATCTCGCCAACAGGATCATCCTTACCGAGAGTGGTGAGAGAGTTCTCAATATACCACTGTCCACCAGGACCTTTGAAAGCGTGAGACCAGATCTTTGCCCAAGGCAGATCTTCGCCATTGGGAGCGGGAAGGAATCGGATAATGGCAAATCCATTACCAGACTTGTCCAGTTCAGGTTTCCAGAGGCGCTCATCAGCACCACTGCCCTGAGCAGGTTGGTTTAGTTTTTCGATCTCTCGCGTCAGTTTGGAAAGAGTATTTCCTTCAGAAGACGCTTTCTTGAGGGATGCGAATGACATAATCGTATTCTCCGTATTGAATGTGTAGGTTTGTTTGTTTGCTACTGGATAATCGTAGCATACTATGTATGGGGTGTCAACCTTCTCTCTCTGCTGCTTGTTCTAAAGTGCTGACCATAGCGTCCATGCAGAGAGCGAGGTTCTCATATCCAAAGGCATTGGCAAGAGCGTTGATCCTCGTCTTCATGTCTGCTGCCTCAGTGTCTTCCGATGCAGCAAGGCATAGTCTACCATAAAAAGTCTTCTGTTTGTCGATTAATACCTTGCAATTTTCAATATGATCCATCTTCTCATCCCTATTCATCGTAGGAAGTCTAGATGTCATGTATGATAGTTTTTGATAGGTGTTGAAGATGTCTTGTAAGTTATCTTGTACTTGTTCTGATTGAAAAAAACTCATAACTTCGTTCGTATAGTTTCTAGTAACACACGCTTGTAGGTTTGACAATCAATTTTTAAAAATGGTTTGTATTTTAATGTCTTTGTTCTAACTTCTTTCCATATAGGGTCTGATAGTTTCTTGTCGAAGTTAGAAACAAAACCAAGACACTTTTCAAATACAACCAAAGTTTCTAAAGATATACTGCCACCCAAATAATGTTTAATGATTGGAGGATGTCCACATTCGACTACAAACAGTTTTTCAAATGCTTGATCGTATGGAATTTGATAGTCATCTAATAGAGTATTGACATCCTGTTTAAATTTATATGTAAAAGACTCTTGATTGATCTTCCAGTCGGTGTAGATATCCTTACTAAAAGATTGTAGATAACCTTTAGAGTCATTTACAAAATTAGCGACAAAGTAACTCAAGAGTTCAGCATCTGAGTACTTCGTCGCTAATTTTTTGAAGAAGTAACGATCGCGCCGCTGCTCAAATGAGTTTTCATTAGCGCGAACTTTACCTCTATATTTGAAATAATCGTAATCCTGCTTGGTGAAGTGTTGTTTAAGTGCGAGATACATCTTATACACTTCAAATCCAGTCACAATGGTAAGACTCCTTTAGACGATTGTTTCATATAATTCAAACGCATTGCCTCGTGGCGCAGACGTTCTTTCAGTGGTTTCGATAACAGTTTGGGAACTGTTTCGATTTCAATTTCATTCTCAGAGCAGTATGTAGTTACTGCTTCAATGTATGTGATCAGTCCGTTGCTGGTCTTCACCATACGTTCAATCTCCTGAGAGAACCTTGTCGGTGTTAGGAACTTGTCCTCTAGGGGATTATCTTTTGGCATGATAGGAGACGAACTCTTCAATATAGGACTTAAGTAGTTGTAAATAGTCATCAAGATTGTACTTCTCAAACACTTGAATAGTGCTATCTTCAGTGGCGATAAGGGTGACAATTTTCTTTACCTCTAAACCTGAACGTTCGAGGAACATTGCTGCATATGCAGTTTCTTGAACAAAGTAATGTTCAATCCAATCTTCCTTCTTTTCCTTAGTTGAAGTTTTGAAATCAATTACCGCTAACTCGCCATCAAACTCAGCAATGCAGTCTACTCGACCCGCTAAACCAAGATAATGGGAATAAAGGAAAGTCTCTAGACAATGAATATTGTCTATCCGATTTAACGTAGACTTTGCTGACTGAAACATTCTAACAGATAATGGATTGTTTGCCAAGTATTTGTCGATGTCTAAATCACCTTTGAAATAATCTTCCGATAGTGCGTGAAAGGCAGTGCCTCTCTGTGTTGCTCTAGCAGTAATTCGATTTGCCTCTGTTTCACCAATCCTAGATCTCCACTTCTGGAAAAATTGCGCGTTCTTAAACGATGTGATAGAGGTCACACTTGGATAATATTTATCTGCCCCAGGGATGGGGTAGAAACGAGTTCCATCTCGATCAACTGCTTCGACCTCAACATGATTATCAAGGGCGACATCAACAAAATTAAACATTAAAATCCTAAATTATATTTGGAGATCAAGTAAGACTTAACCAAACCAGAGCGAACGATATCATCGATACCAAATTCAATACAAGAGAACTCTTGCATACTCTGAAGGATACGAATGAAGTCTGCAATACCAGTCTTCTCGTTTTCTTTTACTAGATCAGATTGTGTAATATCTCCACAGAACATAATCTTAGAATCTTCACCAATACGGGTGATCATCGAATCAAGTTCATGGAAGTTGAGATTTGAAAACTCATCAACAATAACAATAGCGTTGTCAAGAGTGACGCCACGGATAAAAGACGTAGACCAGAAACTAACAGTCTCTTGCGCTCGGAGGTTATCATAAAGCATCTCAAATGAATTATCATCAGGCATACTGAACATGTATCTAACCATGTTCTTATATGGAATCTGATAAAGTGCAGACTTATCTTCATGGTCTCCAGGAAGGAAACCAATCTCACGAGTCGGCACAAGAGACCTTACAATATAGATTTTATCATAAGGTGTGCTTTCGTCAAGTACTTCTTGCAGAGCAAGGTACAAAGTGATAAATGTTTTACCAGTTCCTGCAGCACCATGGAGTAACAGATTCTTACCCAATGAATATTGTTCAAAGGCAACAGTCTGATTCTCAGTCAATGGTTTAATAGGAACCATGTATGACTTATCAATTGGTTTTTTCCGTTTGATTTGTTTTGCAGTCATGTGAGGAGGGACAGGATTACTGGTGGTGTTCCTTTTTCTTGCTCTTGCCATAGTTTAGGTGTATCGACTCAGGTTTGCACGGGGATGTGCTTTTTGGACTTTAGACATTACTTCTTTAAAACCCTGGTCGGGTTTGGGTTTGCCGTAAATAGTGCCTGTTGGCGATGCTGCCTCCCAGTCCTTATCCCAATCAGGATTCTCTTCCTTCCATTGACAATACTCTTTCATTGTCATACGGAATTCTTTTTTCTCTCCCGTCTTGAGATTTTTTACGTTGTATGTTGGCATTAGTTCCACTCCATTGCTTCAGCACAAATAGGAAATTGTTCTACAAAGATTGCCTTACACATGTTAGCAATCTCCATATGTTCTTTCTGGGTTCCATGTCCAGATCGTAGATCTATATAGTGGATCCATGACCTTACAGATCCCGTCATGTACAATTTTGTTGGCACGGCGAGAGGAAGCACAAAACGAGCACACTCCTTTGCGATATTGGCATCGAGCATCTCTTTGTAGAGTTTCATGCCAGCATCAAAGTGCTGCCTCATTTTGATCTCAAACTCTTGCCTGACAAACGGGTCAATATCATCAATAGAATTCTGACGATTCTTGGTGTCTTGACGGCGTAGTTCAGGTAGAGAGATCTCCTCCGTGAGTAGGGAAGAATCAGCATAGCGTTGTGAAAATTCTTGATATGTCATACTCCTATGACGGAGCAGTTGAGCTGCGAGTCCCCTGGTAGTATGAATCTCAAGCGTCATGAACGCCTGCTCAAAGACGCTCCAGTGCCCGTGTTTGATGCAATACTTGAGAAGACCTGCAACCTTAGGATTATCCTGGTTAGAGGGGTTGCTGACTCGTGCAACATACCCCATAGTCTTCTCTGCTTCTGGGGTAACGGATACTAATTCAACTTTCTGATTCGTCATTCTTAAAGAGAATACTTGTAATAATGATCATTCCGAATGCCTTGAGATACCCAATGGTTTGTAAACCAAAGAGACCTGGCATTAACCAGTTCCATACTAACATAAGAACCAAAGGTTTGACAAGTGCAGCAACACCTTTAGCAACTGCTTTCACATTCTTCTCTTGTTCTGCTTTCTTTGCAGCGGCAGCAGCTTCTGCTTGCTGCTCTTCAAGTTCTTCCTGTGTAGGACCTTGTTTACTGACGTAAATACTGTGTGTCATTTCTTTTTACCTTTTGGTTTTGAGGGATCATTCCATAGCTTCGGATTAATTCTACCATTAGTTTGGTTAAATGACACGAAATCATTTCGATACAGATCCCAATAATAATCAAAGATATCGACTTGCTTTGAAGCAATGACAATATCAAACTTGGTAATACCATCTTGAAGGTATTCAACCAAGTACGTAGTGTATGGTAGAGATGTGTCCTCAGCAGCACTGGGATCACATCCTTGCTGTAAAATTCTGACCTTACTCAACTGCGCCCTCCCCAGGTTATTGAGGGAAATGCTTCTTGGATCACTGCTTTAGTAATTCTTTTATACTTGTTATTCAACTTTTTGTCTTTGACTAGGCAAACAAGTTCTGCTTCTTCTGCCGAAAGACCTTCAAGCAATTGAATGAACATTGACTCCCTCTTTGCTGCAGGGAGACGATCCTGACCACCTTTTACGAAGCGATAGAAACCTCTATACTCCTGCTCCAAGCGAGTGTGGTCTGTGCCCACTGGTGCATCATTGGGTGTGTACGGTACTTCCCCTTCAGGAATCATAGAAACAACGCTCTCGTCAAAGTTCCAAATCAATAGTTGACGAAGAGCGATAGAATTGTACCGCTGAAGGAGAGAAATTTTCTCTGCCTTCGTTTTTGCATTAGAGACTTTTCTAAGAATCTCACTAAGTAGCAATCTTGAGTTGCTGTTTTCAATAGATCGTGTAGGCATCATAAACTCCGTTAATTAATCATCATCATCATCATCAAGTTCCCAAAGATTAGTCTCAGGTCTGATGTAAATCAATTCATCATGTAACATATTACCATCCTGGTCAAACATTTCTGGATGGGTGACTGATTTAGCATAAGCAGCATTCTCGATAAAATCTTCGACATACCCTTTTGCTAACCAAGAAACGGTGATTCCTAGAATGAACGCACCGATTGTAACTAAAACTGCTAGTGCAATTAACATGGCTTCCTCCCCTATGTTTTCAAAAAATAATATGGAAACCAACCTCCCATGTGTGAACTCTGACATTATTTAGAACGTTTTTTACGTCCTGGACGGCGATCATGCTCGTATCGAGATGCATCTTCTAGAAGAGTTTCTAAGAAGTTTTTGATCTTTCGTGCATGAGGTTTTCCTAAATGTCCATATGCTTCACGAAGTTGTTTGTTACCACCCTTGATATAACCATCAAGTTCAGAAACCAATCCATTGATATTATTCGCAGTTGAAGACTGGATAAATTCACGAACTTCTTTACGAGTAGTCTTTGATGTCAGTAAGTAGTTGTAGCATCTAAACAGATACTTGTTATCCTTAAACGCAACATCGATTGATCGTTCAATAAGGTCGTAAAACTCTTCGTTCATCAGATAAGATTTTTTTGTCGCATGTATTTAACAGCATCGACGCAACCGCCGAGCTTTTCTGAGTTTAGCAGAACTTGGGGAAATGTGCTACCCTCACCGAACTCACCATAAAAAGATTCTCTATCAAAGTCCTTATCTAATTGATACTCACGATAAGAAAATCCTTTCCCCTCTAAGACTTGTTTGATTTTTGTGCAGTATGGACAACCAGGTTTGGTGTATACAGCAAAATTAGTCATAGTTGATGTGTGCGAAAGAATAAAAAAGGGACTCCAGGAGTCCCTTAATTTATCTTATATAGACAGGAATCAGAAGGAATACTTCAGACCCAGTTTAGCACCATAGCCGCGGTCGATGTCCTCATCGCCAGAACCGACGAAGGAGACTTCACCATATGCGCCCAGGGCATCGCTCAGAGCAACACCGACACCTGCCTTACCAGAAGGAACGAACTCGTCATCGGCACCGTCAGGAGTCACCAGAGTACCGCCACCTTGAACATAGTAGGAAGCAGACTCACCCAGAGGAGCTTCGTAGCCTACATGGAGATCTGTCGCGGCACCAGTGTAATCCGATCCCGTCCAACCTGCATTGGTTTCCACGTTGACGTACGGACCTGCAACAGCAGCGCCAGCGGACATGGAGAGAGCAGCAGCTGCTGCGAAAGCAGTTTTGATCATTTGAAAATACCTCGTTTTATTTTTACTTGCGGAGTGATTACCCGCAGATGAAAGCAGACTCGACACGTCTGCGTTCCGTTAATTATATCATACACTCTACTGCAGGTCAAGTGTGACAGAATGTAACGGTCTCTGTATTTATACAGTAAAAATACTCAAGGTATTTCAGAAATGTTACTGATTACCGTCAAGTTTAGACTGTTTATGTTCTAATGCTCTCTGTGCTTGCTTTTTAATCAGACGTACATATAGTAATTCATGTTCGTTGTATAGCTCAGGACGTTTCTTTGCTATTTTAAGGATCTTTTTTGCTCCCTTTATGGTGTCTTTGTATCTCATTTAAATTATTCCTAGATTCTACGAGTAACTTCGCTGCATGTAGACGATCTTCATAATAAGAATCAGGATCAATCTGAATGTCCATGACATCCATCGGGTCTACAATCGATTCAAATTCCAAATCGCCATCACCTACTATCTCCCTCAGTTCAGGAGTCAAGTATTCGTTTGGAATTTTAGGCAGTTTCATAATATTATTTAGATAAAAAAAGGGGTCCGAAGACCCCTATTATATCAATCATCATCTTGTCTGTAAAGATCTTCTAATGATTGCTTAGTATCATTGAATTGTTGACTATTCATTTCAGATACATCAACATACATCACTTCTTCACCAGGTTCAGGTGCTTCTGGATGTTTTCGTTTGATGGGTTTGTCCATTGCTTTATTAATTGATTGAATGTTCGACCACATCATAGCGAATGCAGCACCTGCAATCAATGCAAAGAATATAAAATAAATGACAACAAAGAATGGGTTCACAGTGCGTTACCTCGGGGAAGCACTTCCTCAGGGAACACGAAGTTCTCGTGAGGTTGATCGACTGGTGCCAACCATGCTCTCAGTCCTTCATTGAGAAGGATGTTTTTAGTATAGAAAGTTTCAAACTCAGGATCTTCTGCCGCTCTGATCTCCTGAGAAACAAAGTCGTAAGCACGAAGATTAAGAGCCAGACCAATGATGCCAATCGATGATGTCCAAAGTCCCATAACTGGAACGAATAGCATAAAGAAATGAAGCCAGCGTTTGTTGCTGAAAGCAATGCCAAAGATCTGTGACCAGAATCTGTTAGCCGTAACCATTGAATAAGTCTCTTCTTCCTGAGTAGAATCGAATGCCTTAAAAGTATTTGCCTGCTCACCATCTTCATACAAAGTATTTTCTACTGTAACACCATGAATGGCAGAAAGCAATGCTCCACCCAAGATACCTGCGACACCCATCATGTGGAATGGGTTTAGCGTCCAGTTGTGGAATCCTTGTAGGAATAGTAGGAATCTAAAGATTGCTGCCACTCCAAACGATGGGGCAAAGAACCAGGACGATTGCCCAAGAGGATAGATAAGAAAAACGCTAACAAAGACAGCGATAGGACCTGAGAAAGCGATTGCATTGTACGGACGGATACCGATGAGACGTGCAAGTTCAAACTGGCGAAGCATGAAACCAATTAGAGCGAAAGCTCCGTGGAGCGCCACAAAATTCCAGAGTCCTCCAAGTTGACACCACCTGACGAAATCCCCTTGAGCCTCAGGACCCCAGAGAAGCAGAAGAGAATGACCCATAGCGTCTGCTGGAGTAGAAACTGCCGCAGTAAGAAAGTTTGCACCCTCCAGATAGGAAGTTGCCAACCCGTGAGTATACCAACTCGTGACGAAAGCAGTCCCAGTAAGCCAACCGCCAATAGCAAGATAAGCAGTGGGAAAAAGAAGAAGTCCAGACCAACCAACAAAAACGAAACGATCTCGTTTAAGCCAGTCATCGAGGACATCGAACCACCCCCTCCGTGGGGGACTTAGTGTTGAAGCGACCATTTTTTATTCCTTTTAGATAGTACAATTGAGGCCAAGTATCACGAATTATTTCCGCTAACTTGTAAGAAGAATTTTGAGGTATCACTAGGTGTATTCTCGTAGATGGACGAATCACCGTAGGTCTTGTGATCTTTGTAACCTACCATACGACCTTTTGTATTCTGAAGAGCGGGCATGAAGACAATGAAGAAGAAGACTCCAGGAGCACCAACAAATACAACAGCGACGATTACATAGTAGGTAAGTAGTTCTAGTAGATCGTGAGACATAACTTTACATAGCAAGGAAATAAAAAGGACCCCGTAGGGTCCTTAGAGTGTATGTCGTTAGACTATCAACCGATAGCGGGTGCAGTCAGAGCGACGGGGGTGGATTCTGCAGCAGCAAGATCCAGAGGGAAGTTGTGAGCGTTGCGCTCGTGCATGACTTCCATGCCAAGACCAGCACGGTTCAGAACGTCTGCCCAAGTAGGCAGAACCTTACCAGAACCATCAAGGATGGATTGGTTGAAGTTGAAACCGTTCAGGTTGAATGCCATGGTGCTAACACC
>CENJ01173999.1_pt1 | contig 10478 bp, 10 predicted proteins | sample 356161 | NCBI WGS metagenome assembly CENJ01 (sample SAMEA2619531, study PRJEB7988) | marine metagenome | biome: marine biome (ENVO:00000447); feature: surface water layer (ENVO:00002042); material: "saline water (ENVO:00002010), including plankton (ENVO:xxxxxxxx)" | depth 5 m
AATAATATCCTTAAATAACTTTTTTGAATTTTTAAATAAAAATAGAATATTTATATATGTTGACGTCGGGGGAGGGAGTACTGAGTTTTCAATTATAGAAAATGGGAAAAGGAAGAATTCCAAATCCTTTAAAATCGGAACTATAAGAATGATTAATAAGATAACTAGTGAAGATGTTTGGAATCAAATACGTATTTGGATTAAAACTAATATTCGTCAACATAGCAAAATTGCTCTAATAGGCTCAGGTGGAAATATAAATAAAATATTCAAAATTGCAGGAGTATTAGATTCTAGACCATTAACTCTTATAAAGCTTAATTCTATTTATAAAAGTTTGATAAAAATGAGCTATGAAGAAAGAATAATTAATTTTGATTTAAACCCAGATAGATCTGATGTAATTATTCCAGCAGCAGAAATATTTTTAAAAGCACTTGAGTGGTCGGGATCTTCGGAAATCTATGTTCCTAAAGTTGGTCTTGCAGATGGCATGGTAAGGTTTTTATACAAGAAAGATGTCAGCCAGCGATAAATTCCATATTACCAAAAAATTTAATTTGAGGCATTACGTTTTAATAATCTAGATCAAGTTTTTTTCTTAATATTTCGAGTAATGGATTTAACTCAATTAATTTTTCAAACTTTTCTGATGGTGTAAATAAAACATTTTTCTTAATTGAATTGTTTGAATCAATTTTGACTTCAATAAAATCATTTTTCAGTGAATTTCTTATATACTTTAATAATTTTGGAAGCTCATCCTCCAACTCTTTTTTATTAATATCTGACATAACTGTATATTTTATATCATTATTATTTTTTATTGGTTTATTTAACTTTAACAACGAGGCCATATTAAATTCTTTATTTTGTATTTTAATGTTATAGTAAATATTCCAGCATTTTTCCAAATCCCCTTGTGTAAAATTACTTTCATTCCCTAAAATTTTTGATTTTGAAATATCATTATTTACCATTCTGCTTTTAAATGTCCTCTTTTTTTCAACACTTGATAGCGAAAAAGAAGATATTTCTTTAACTCCTATGTTTAAGTTTGTAGTTTTTTTTTTAGAATTGTCTTCATTTATATCTTCTGAAGTAGAAATGACTTTTGGAATCGAATTTTCTAAAACTTTTTTATTGATGTCATTATTTTTATTTTTTTCTATAATGATTGGTTTATCATCATTTATATAAATATTTTTTTTTTCAGAAATATTTTTTTCTTCTATTTCTATAGAAGCTACCTGCATTAAACATAATTCGGTGTGAATTCTCTTATTATCAACATTTTTAAAATTTATTTCGAATGAATTTGTGATTTTTAAAGCTTTTCTTATCCAATCTAGATTTACTTTTTTTGATTGCTCAAGATGAAAACTCTTTAACTTTTCACTAGTTTCTAACAAATTTATTGTGTTATTATTTTTAGATAAAAAAAGATTTCTGAAGTGATTTGACAAACCAATGATAAAATTTATTTCGCTAAAACCATTTGAAATGATTTTATCAAATTTTACTAAGGCCTCTGAAATATTTTTTTTAATTATATAATCACAAATTTGTATATATTGTTCAGGACCAATAATATTTAGATTTTTAGAAACTTTTTTAATACTGATGTCGTTTTCGCAAAAATTTATTAATCGATCTAATATTTGTAATCCATCTCTTAATGACCCGTCCGAACACTCAGCTATTAGATACAGTGATTCATCATCAAATTTTATTTTTTCTTCAATTAAGATGGCTTCGATTCTCTTCTTAATATCTAAAACACTTATTCTTCTAAAATCATAAATTTGACAGCGGGATAAAATTGTAGGTAATATTTTTGATTTTTCTGTAGTAGCTAAAATAAAAATAACATGTTCTGGGGGTTCTTCTAATGTTTTTAAAAATGCATTGAATGCTTCAGTTGTGAGCATGTGAACCTCATCAATTATGTAGACCTTAAAATTTCCAATTCTTGGAGGTACCCTTACTTGTTCATTTAAGCTCCTTATATCATCAACAGACCTATTCGATGCAGCATCTAACTCGAAAATATTAAACGAAAAATCATCAATATTTTTACCTTCATTTAAATTAATTTTCTTTGCTAATATACGGGCACAAGTAGTTTTTCCTACTCCTCTTGGACCGCAAAATAACAATGCTTGACCAAGTTTGTTTTGTTTGATAGCATTTTGTAAGGTACTTGTAACAGCATCTTGACCAACAACATCCATAAATGTGTTTGGTCGATATTTAGTTGCAGAAATTTTATATACACTCATCATATCAAAAATATAAAAAGCTTGTTTAATTTGTTTATCAAAATTTAAAATTCGATATAAATTATTAACAAAAATTATAAATTTGTATTGCAGGTCATCTTATCGCTCTAATTTTAGAGAGGAAAGTCCGGACACCAAAGAGCAGTATAGCGGGTAACACCCGTCGATTATCATTGTGATAATTAGGACTAGTGCAACAGAAAGAATGTACAGGAAAGCTGTAGTGAAATCATGCAAACTCTATACGGTGAAACGCCAAATATATCTGCATTTAAGGATTGCTCGTTCTTTGTAGAGGGGTAGGCGGTTTGAGTTTTTGAGTAATCAAAAATCTAGATAAATGATAAGACATGACAGAATCCGGCTTATGACCTGCTTTTTTATTTAAAAAAACTTAATGAATTTGATCCGTATGTTCTAGTGTCAAATAAAAGGGTATGATCGCTGATTATATTTTTTTTATGATGCTCAACAATTAGAATTCCATTTTTATTTAAAATATTTTTTCTAAAGATTAAATCAATTAAATCTTGTATTTCTTCTTTTGAATGTGAGTAGGGAGGATCAGCAATAATAAGATCAAATTTTAATTTTGTGACATTTAAAAATTTGAGTACTGAGGAATTAACTATATTTAATTCAACATTAAGGGTTTTTGAAAAATTATATATAAATTTTGTACACTTAATGTTTTTATCAACCGAAGTAATTTTTGTTACCCCCCTTGAAGCTAGCTCATAGCTTAAGTTACCGCTTCCAGAGAAAAGATCAAGAGCATTTATTTCTTCAAAGGTGAAATGTTGATTCAAAATATTAAATAGTGACTCCTTTGTCCTATCAGTAGTAGGTCTTACATGTTGAAGATTATTGCAGTTGATTTTTCTCCCTTTAAATTTCCCTGAAATTATTCTCATAGTTATAAAAATAATTGAAAAAAGGAGCGGGGTGATGAGCATCTATTTCTAAATTATCTGGATAAGTAAATTTCGTTAGGGTATGAAATTCTTTGAAGGCTTCATAATACTTTTGATAATTTTGAAATTTACCCAAAAAAATAGCTGTAAATTGATTTTGTTTAAGATAGAATTGTTCCAAAACAAAAAATAAATAGTATAAAAATTCCTCTTCATCTTTGTGAGGGAATGAATTGTAAAGCATCAATTGGGAACCCTGATAAATAAATAAATCAAAATAGTCTTTTCTAAGATGGATAAAAACATTTTTTTTCAAATTCTCATTAGATATTTTTGATAAAAAAGGAATTAATTCAGCTGCAAAATGAGTTATTTCTAGGTTGACTACTAAATCATTTAAAAGTAATCTCCAATCCCTAGTTTGTGAAAAAATAAATATTTGATTGTCGGATTTAATAAATTTAGTTTCAATTACTTTATTTTTTAATTCATCTTCAGATAAAGACAAGTATAGATTTTTATTTGTTTCATCAAAGAGTTTATGAGGTACTATTACTCCTGTATGGTCAAACAAAACGCACTTGTTGTTTTTTTTTTTAATATGATGGTATTTTAACCAGGTACCAAGTGACTCTGAACTAATATTTTTTTTTTCTAAATCGAAATAGAGTGATTGATTTAAAGTACAAAATGCTGCTCTATCTTTAAAAATTAATATAGATAGATCATCTGAAGTTATTTTATTTTCAATTTGTAGCATCAAAAATTGTTGGCCAATTTCCATTGGTACTCACATTTGAGAGAGAACCCAAAATAATATCTGGCCCATTTACCCCGTCAACTGAAATCGTTTCATTTTCTTGTTTTAATAGATCTTTGTTTTGATCAAACAAAACAATATTTTTGGCAACTTTAACCTCAAATACAGGAACTTTGTAGCCATTTTTGTCAATTATCATTGATTTGATTTTAAAAACACTATCTTCTACGCCATCTACGGGGATGAAAGCCATTTTTTTGTACTCTAAACTTTCTTTAAACAAAGAATCTTTTACGTTTACAGTTCCTAGTGTATCAACAACAATAACTTCTTTCAACATATCTATTCTGTATACGCGATCATATTCTAGGTATGATGAATCTTTTTTTTCAATTAATGTAAAAATACCCTCATCAATAAATTTAACTAGGCTGTCAAAATTATTAGAGAAAACGCCGTTTACGTCTTTATGGGCAATTTGAGCTTTTCTTATTATTTTTAATCTATTGATGACCTGAGCATATCTTCTATTTTTAACTTCATTAAACTCTATGGGACCATTTATTGAGTCATAAATTTTATAACTAAAAAAAATAATTAATAACCAAAGAAAAGCTAAAACACCTTTTTTCATGACAAATTTATTTGACCTATTGGACAAATCTACAATTTTTTTTTATTCTTCAATGTTTGTTCAATTACAATTTTAAAATAGGCTATATTTGATTAAATGAGAGTGATTGCTATAATTCCTGCGAGATTAAACTCCAAACGCTTCCCCAGAAAATTAATGAAAAAAATTAATGGAATACCCTTGATTGCATTGACTTATCAAAATTTATTAGCTATGAATATTTTTGATAAAATTGTTGTCGCTACAGATAGCTCGGAAATTTCAAATACTATTAAAAAAAATGGGGGAGAAGTTTTTATAAGTAAAAAAAAGCATTTTTGTGGAAGTGATAGGGTGTCTGAAGCTTCTAATAACTTCAAATCTGACATCGTAATTAACGTACAAGGAGATGAACCATTTGTAAATCCAGAAAGTATTAAAAAAATAATTAATTTTTTCAGAGATAAAATAAATAAAAATATTCCAGTTGTTTCACTTATGTATAAAACAAATAAAACAGCAATAATTGATGACGAAAATTGTGTAAAAGTTGTAATAGATAAAAATAATTTCGCAATGTATTTTTCTAGAAGTAAAATACCCTTTTTAAGAAATCTTGATAAAAATCATAATTTCTACATTCACGTTGGAGTTTATGGATTTTTAAGTAAATCTATTATTCAATTTTCAAGTTTGAAGCCAAGTAAGCTTGAAAAGATAGAAATGCTAGAATGCATTAGATTTATTGAAAATGGACAAAAAATGAAAATGATTCAAACTGAGAAACCAACTATAGGAATTGACACTCCAAATGATTTAATAGAAGCAAAAAAATATTTAGACTCTATTTAAGATGTTTAGCTATATATGTAAGATTATTACTTTTAAAATATTTAAATTCAAGATCAAAGGTGATTTTCCAGTCAATAAAAAACTTATTTTATTGATTTTTCCACATACTAGCAACTGGGATTTTATTATTGCAATTGGTATAAGAACATTTCTTCGAGAAGAAATTAACTTTGTAATTAAAAAAGAATACTATAATTTTTTAACTACTAATTTTTTCAATAGTCTTGGGGGTAGACCTATCGATAGAAGTGGGAAAATGAATTCAGTTGAAAAAATTTCAAAAATGTTTGAAAAAAGTGACGTTTTTAGAATTGCTATAGCTCCAGAGGGAACAAGGAAAATAGCAGTTGATTGGAAAACTGGTTTTTATCATGTTGCTGTGACTACTGGTTGCAAAATATTGCCAGTTGCCTTTGATTGGAAAAAGCGTGAGGTGAAAATATTTAAACTTTTTTCTCCTACCTTAAGCTTAGCTAATGATTTAAAATTTCTAAAGTCTTTGTTCAAAGGAGTTCAGGGTAAAGTCCCAGAAAACAGCAGGCTTTAGTTATTATTTAAGGTTACTAAACACTCCCAAAACATCACTATCTTCATCAATTAAATCAATTAGTTTATTCACTTCTTCCTTGTTAAGTTTATCCAATTCTAAGGTGTTTATTGGAATTCTTTCAAATTCAGACAACAAAATATCTATAGATTTATTTTCTAATTTTTGTTGAATTGAACCAAAGTTATCAAAAGGTGCATAAATATATACTTCCTCATCAATGGTGAAAAGTTCGTCTATGCCGCAATCAATTAATTCTAATTCAAGTTCTTCTAAATCTAAGTCTTTTGGATTAAATTTAAAGCTACACTTATGTTCAAACATATATTCTACAGATCCTGAAACTCCGAGCGAACCTCCGCATTTATTGAAATAACTTCTTATGTTAGCTACTGTTCTATTATTATTATCAGTTGCAGTTTCAATTAATATTGCGATTCCATGAGGTGCATATCCTTCAAATAAGATTTTTTTGTACCCAGATATGGAAGATTCACTTACTTTTTTAAGTGCTCTTTCAATATTTTCTTTTGGCATATTAACACTTTTTGCATTTTGAATTAATGCTCTTAATTTTGAATTCGTTTTGGGATCAACTCCACTTTCTTTAGCACAAATAGTAATTTCTTTTACAATCTTTGTGAAAACTTTTGACATTGATGACCATCTTTTAATTTTTCTACTTTTTCTAAATTCAAATGCTCTTCCCATTTTTAAGTTTATCGGTATGTGAATCTGATAGAACTTCATCACATGTAATAGTTAAATGACTTGGTAGCTTGTTTTCTTTTGGTAAAACTGCGATATATCGTAACTCGTTTATTGTAAATACTTGTTTAAAAACTATTTTTTCAAAGTTTCTGTGAATTGCTAACTTATTAAAAAACTCATGATGACTTATTAAATCAGTACTTCCTAAATGAAAAATTCCATTTAATCCTTGATTGATTATATAATGAATTTGCTGACACAATTTTAAAATACTATTAACATTGATAATTGAATTTGGAAAAACTTCAAAAGGTTTTTTCTCTAGCATCTTATTCTTCATCTCTTTGATTCTTGGGCAGTTTACACCAAATATCATTGGGAGTCTTGCAATTACAAAATTTTTAGTTTCCATTCTCAGAATAGCATTTTCAATTTTGATTTTAAAGATTCCATATTTGCTTTCTGATAATGTCTTATCATATTCATAAGAGGGATAATTATGGAATGAATCAAAAACATTTGATGAGGATAAAAAAATTAACTTAAAATTGAATTTTTTTGAATAATTGATTAATAAATTATGCAAAATTATTTGATTTTCAAAAGGTCCTCTTAATGACGAAATTATAATGCTTGGTTTTATTTTAATTAAAAGTTTTTCTAGATCATCTTTTTCAAGATTATATTTAAAAAAATGTTTGTTTTTTTTGAAACTAATATTTGAGTAAAAGGTTCCGAATGTTTTGAAAAATGGGCTTAACTCCTTATACAATGAGTAACCTATAAACCCGCTTCCACCAAGAATTAAAATGTTATTCATTTAAGATTTAATAAAAGGTAAAGAAGAAATTCTAGCTTTAGATGTTTTTCTTTTGTTATCGATAAAAATTTCTTCATCGTAATTTAAGTTTTCCTTTAAAATAAAACCGATTCCAATTGGTTTTTTTAGAGTTGGCGAAAAAGTTCCTGATGTAACCACTCCTACTTTTTTTTTACTGGAATTAAGAATAATATTTCCCTTCCTAGGAATAATTCGTTCCTCAGATTTAATTCCCATAATCATATATCTACATCCGTTTTGAATATCTTTTTTAATTTGATTACTTCCATAAAAATTTGTTTCAGTTTTAGTAATCCAACTTAAGCCAGCTTCAAAAGGAGATGTATTTTCATCAATTTCATTCCCATATAAGCAATAGCCCATTTCGATTCTAAGTGAATCTCTTGCTGCAAGGCCAATCGGTAAAATATTAAATTCTTTTCCCTCATTGAATAGAGCATCCCATATCTGTTTAACATTTTTATTATCACAATAAATTTCATAACCTCCAGCACCAGTGTAACCTGTTGAGGCAACAATTACATTTTTGATACCATCTATATTAGTAATACAGTTCATGTAATTTTTTAAAGTCCCAAAATTAAAATCAGAAATTTTATTTAAAAGTTTAGTTGAATTTGGGCCTTGAATTGATAAAAGTGAAATATTGTCTGATATGTTATTTAAGTTTGCATTAAATTCTTTATTTAATAGACTGAGGTGTTCCCAGTCTTTTTGAATATTAGATGCATTTACAACCAATAAGTATTTATTTTCTTCTAATTTATAAACTATTAAATCATCAATAATTCCTCCATTTAAGTTAGGAAAATAATTATACTGTGCCCTACCCACGTATAATTTTTTAACATCATTACTGCAACAGTATTGTAAAAAACTTTCAGCATTTTCACCTTCAACTAAAAACTCACCCATATGTGAAACATCAAATATTCCTAAACTATTTCTTACACAGTTGTGTTCATTCATTATGCTTCCATAAGAAATTGGCATTTCGTATCCGGCAAAATTTGCAATATTAGCTCCTAAAGATTTATGAGTTTCATAAAGCTTGGTTTTTTTCATTTTAGAGTTTTTTTCAAATTATATTTTGATTTTTTTATTTATAACTTTTATCATCTTGACAATAAAAAACTTTTTAACTGTCCATAATTCTTTATTCCAATTTTATTTTTTTTCTTTTTTTTAAGTTTTAACAGATGTTTAGGGATATTTATTTTCACTTTTAATGCATTCTCGACCGTATCTAAAAATTTAATTGGATGAGCTGTTTCCAAAAAAATACCAATCCCCTTGGGATTGTTTTCTAAGTATTTTTTCAATCCTAAATATGCGGTTGCACCATGGGGATCTAACAAATATTTTGATTTATGGAATAATTCTTTTATTCCCAATATAGTTTCTTCATCAGAAAACTTGTAGGCTGTTAATTCTTTTTTTAAACTTTTAAAATTATTATTATATATTTCAAGAATTCTAACAAAATTACTCGGATCACCAACATCCATTGCATTTGTGATTGTAGAAATGGATTTTTGTTTTTTATATTTCCCGGTTTTCATAAATTTTGGAATAGTATCATTTTCATTTGTTGAAGCAATAAAATGATTAATAGGCAATCCCATTTTTTTTGCGAGCATTCCAGCACATAGATTTCCAAAATTTCCACTTGGAACAGACACAACTAAATTCGAATCTTTGTTTTTTAAATTCTTATATGCTATAAAATAATAAAGCATCTGTGGTATCCACCTTCCTATATTGATTGAATTTGCGGATGTCAAAAACTTTTCATTTAAGTCTTTGTCAACAAAAGTTTTTTTGACCATTTTTTGGCATTTATCAAAATAACCGTCTACTTCAATTGCTGAAACATTATTTCCAAGTGTTGTAAGTTGTAATTCTTGAATCTCACTAACCTTTCCCTTAGGATAAAGGATTACCACGTCCACTCCATCAACTCCTAAAAATCCATTTCCAACTGCTCCTCCCGTATCTCCGGATGTTGCTACAATCACTGTTATTTTTTGATTTAAATTTTCATTTTTAATAAAATAATCCATACAAGCTGACATGAATTTTGATCCAACATCCTTAAATGCCATAGTTGGGCCATGGAATAATTCTAAACAATAAATATTATTATCAACTAAGACTGTGGGAAAATTAAAATCTAAAGTTTTTTTAATAATGTGAAATAAGCTTTCTTTTGGTATTTCGTTATTTATGAAACCTTTTAGTACATTATATGATAACGAAAAGTTATCCATATTATTAAAATTTTTCCAAAAATTATCACTCAATTTTTTAACTTCAATTGGATAGTATAGGCTTTTGTCAGGAGCTAGCCCTCTAAATAAAGCCTTTTTAAAGCTTACTACATCTTTTTTATTTCCTAGGCTTAAGTACATTATTAATTTATTATTTTGATCCCATCAGTGTTAATCTGGGATAAGATTAAATTATATTCAATACTTTTTTTATCTGTAATATTACGTATTGAACTCAAAGTCAATTCCGCATTTTTTTTTCCTTTACAAATTGAAAAAATTGAAGGTCCCGCACCAGAGATTCCTGTACCAAGTGCGTATTTTGAAGCAGCACCTACTATATCCTTAAAGTAGGGTATGAGCTTTAACCTTTGTGGCTCTATAATTACATCCTGAATTGTCTTAGACAATAATTCATAATTTTTAGTATATAATGATGCTACAAATCCACCTAGATTTGCCCACTGCACGACTGCTTTTTCTAAGTTTATTTTTTTATTAATCAATAGTCTTGCGTCTTTAGTTTTTAATTCAATTAATGGGTGAGTTATTACTACATACAATTCTTTTAATGATGGTAGGGAAATTATATCTATAGGTTTTAATGAACGTACTAATGTAAAACCACCAAAAATTACTGGTGATAAATTGTCTGCGTGTTTTTCCCCACTTGCAATTTGCTCACCTA
>CENJ01025962.1_pt1 | contig 10474 bp, 8 predicted proteins | sample 356161 | NCBI WGS metagenome assembly CENJ01 (sample SAMEA2619531, study PRJEB7988) | marine metagenome | biome: marine biome (ENVO:00000447); feature: surface water layer (ENVO:00002042); material: "saline water (ENVO:00002010), including plankton (ENVO:xxxxxxxx)" | depth 5 m
AAGCTGAATGGATATAGTTTTATCTTTAAACATAACTTATAAGTAAACAAAATTAATTCTTTTCTTTGTTGAGATATATTAAACATTGGATAAAAAAAATATAAGATTATTATATAAGAAAAAAAGAGCCGAGTTAGACTCCATAAAAATTGAGGAACTAAGTGTTGAAATAGCAAATCAAATTCTCAAACTACCTATATGGAGTTTCGAGTACTTTCATATATTCATGGGTGTCGATAAATTGAAAGAAATAAACACAAATTACATTATTTCAGTTCTCCAAGGGAGGGATAAAAACATCATTATCCCAAAAGTTATTTCAAATGCCAAGCTGAATCATTATTTGTTAAATGATTCAACCAAACTTAAATTAAATCAATGGAATGTATTAGAGCCAGTAAATGGTATAGATATAAAACCGAAAAAAATTCAGGTAGTTTTTGTTCCTTTACTCGCATATGATAATTATGGGAACAGGGTCGGTTACGGTAAGGGATATTATGATAAATTTTTGTCTAAATGCACTAAAGAATGCTTGAAAATAGGGCTATCATTTTTCACTCCAGAAAAAAAAATAACGTCCTCTTCATTAGATATCAGGCTTAACCTTTGCGTGACTCCAAATAAAATTTACAATTTTAATTAGTTAAAAATTTTCTGTTAAAAAAGATTATAATGGCTATTCCTAAACTGATTGATGAATCAGCAAGATTAAAAACGTATTCAAAAAAGGTATACGGTTCTCCTCCAATGAAGGGAATCCATTTCGGCCATATCCAAGAGGCAATTGGGAACTGTAACATATCAACAACATGCCCAAAAAGAAATGGAGCATAACCATCCTCAGGAAGAAATGTTGCCACTTGCCCATAGCTATGTGAAAAGATAACTCCATAAAAAACGGAATCTAATAAATTACCAACAGCTCCAGAGAAGATAAGGCATAATGATAGTAAAAAAGAATTTGAAGTTTTTCCCTGTAAAGATTTTTTTATCCAGTAACCAAGAAAAAAAATTGCAACTACCCTTATTAGTGTCAATAACAATTTTGATGTCTCATCGTTTAGAAAGGGAATAAAATCACTCAGTTTAGTTCCCCATGCCATTCCCTTATTTTCAACAAATAGGAGCTTAAAAAACCCATAATCAAGTATGGCGTCGTCACCGTAGAGTGTTAAAGGGAAATTTAGTTTTATATAAAATTTAGAAATTTGATCTAAGAATATAATTGTGAATATTATATAAAGGGCGCTTTTGAGATTAATTTTGGGAAAGGAAAAGTTTAAACGCATTTCTAAAAATAATTAATTTATTAAACATTCCTTGCTAACATTTCCTCTTAAAGTTTTAATTACAAGATCAGGCATACAGGAGTTATTATATAATCCCGATACAGCACCAGCTTTTGAATTCACTAGTAATTTAATCAATGGGTTGACACAAAAAATATCAGCTGAAATTGATTTTATTTTTCCTTTAATTTTTTTTTGATTTAAATTTATATTACCATCATCTATTTTAATGTTTATGTCTGAAAATGAAGACATTATTTTTATATTACAAGAGCCTGTAGTTATAATGGTCTTAAAGTTTATTGGAACTCCAATTTCAATAGTATTAGCTATAATTTTGTGGACACTAAGTTTGTCGTTATATTTTTTTACCATTGGAGAAATTATTTCTTTTATTTTCAATTCTCTATTGTCAACAGTTGATTTTAAAATAATGTTTCCTTTGAACTCTCCTTCTTGATTATACTTAACATGAATTTCATTAGAATTCGACTCATTAATTGTTACGTTACTAGTAAAATCCAATTTTAAAAAAACAAAATCAAAATCATCTGAGCTCCATTTTATTTTGTACGTGTTTTGTGAGAATAATTTAAGATTCAGCAATGCTATAAAAGCAACACAAATTACTTTTGCATATTTTTGGCCTCTATGCTTAAAGTAGCGTGTGGGACTAGGGTTAATCTCTCTTTTTTTATAAGTTTTCCAGTAACCCTGCATATTCCATAAGTTTTATTTTCTATTCTAATTAATGCACTTTTAAGATCCCGAATAAACTTTTCTTGTCTTAAAGCCAGCTGTGTATTTGCCTCTTTAGACATGGTTTCTGAGCCTTCCTCAAAAGCTTTGAAAGTAGGAGAGGTATCATCGGTCCCGTTATTACCGTCGTTCATGTAGGAGCTTTTTAACAATTCAAGATCTTTTTTTGCTTTCTCAATTTTTTCTTCAATCAAAACTTTAAATTGATTTAGTTCCTTGTCACTATATTTATTTTTAATTATCTCACTCATCATGTATTAATTTTATAAAGTTCAACAAATGTTTTAATTTGATCATATTCAATATTTTCTCCTTTTCTCAATTCATTTTTAATAACTACGTCCTTAGCTAAAACCTCATTTTTAATATAATTTAAATGATTAACAAACACTTTCTCTAAATTTTTGTCAGGAGTTAAATATAAAATAATTTTATCAGTCACCTCAAATCCTGATTGTTTTCTTAAGTTTTGAATTCTATTTATAAACTCTCTAGCCAGCCCCTCATAAAGAAGCCTTTCGTTTACTCTTGTGTCAAGAGCAACAGTAATTTTATCATTATTTGCAACAACCCAACCTTCGATATCTTTATATTCTATCAATACTTCAGACGGGGCAATATTGATTTTTTCGTCGAATATATTTATGGAAATAATTTCCCCCTTCTCTAACAAGTCTATTTGATTTTTCTGAAGCGCCTCCAATTCATTTTTCAACTCATTTATTTTACTACCATATTTAGGGCCTAGAATTTTTAAGTTAGGCTTCACATATTTTATAATAATTTCTGATGAATCGTCAATAATTTCAATTTTCTTAACATTTATCTCTGAACAAATCAATTCAGAAACACTTTCTATAGATTTTTTTTCTAAAATATTTTTTACAGGGATAATTATTTTTTTTAAAGGTTGTCTTACTTTTATCTGATTCCTTTTTCTAATGGACAAAGCCAATGAGGATACCTCTCTGGCATAATTCATCTTTTTTTCAAGGTCAATGTCTCTATGCTTAGCATTACTTGAAGGAAATGCTGTTAGATGAACTGAATCATCAACTTCAGAGCTGTTTTCGTTATTAAGATCTAAAAAAAGTCTTTCAGCAAAAAATGGCGCTAACGGAGCCATTAATTTACAAACTTTATCAAGGCACTCGAAAAGGGTATGATATGCTGCTAGTTTATTATTACTTAAAGTCCCCTTCCAAAATCTTCTTCTTGATAATCTTACATACCAGTTACTAAGCAAATCATTTACAAAAATTGATATATTTCTAGCCGCTTTAGTGGCATCATACTTGTCAAAAGCATCGTCTACTTCTTTTATGAGGCGATTGAGTTCTGAAATAATCCATCTATCTATTTCTGGTCTTTTTTCTATTGGGATATTTTTTTTGTTGACATTGAATTCATCAATGTTTGCGTAAATAGCAAAGAATGAGTAAGTATTAAAAAGTGTACCAAAAAATTTCCTAGATATTTCATTAACTCCATCTATATCAAACTTTAAATTGTCCCATGGATTAGAATTTGAAATCATATACCATCTAGTAGCGTCAGGACCATATTTAGAAATTATTTCAAAAGGGTCAATACTATTTCCGAGTCTTTTAGACATTTTTTGACCATTTTTATCTAAAACTAATCCATTTGATATAACATTTTTGTAAGAGATAGAGTCAAAAACGATAGTTGATATCACATGTAAGGTGTAAAACCAACCCCTTGTTTGATCAACACCTTCTGCGATATAATCGGCAGGAAACATTTTTTTCTTATCTATTAAGTCTTTATTTTCAAAAGGGTAGTGAACCTGAGCGTAAGGCATAGCACCAGAGTCAAACCAAACATCAATCAAATCTTTTTCTCTGTACATTGGTTTACCATCGCTGCTTGAAAGAATTATATTATCCACGGTATCCTTATGTAAATCTATTTTATCATAATTTTCATCTCCCATATTATCCGCCTCAAAGTCTTCCAATGGGTTAAATTCCATATGTTTATAGTTAACAGATTTAATAATTTCACTTCTCAACTCATTAACTGATCCAATTACTTTTGTTTCGCTCTTATCTATTGTTCTCCATATTGGCAACGGAATACCCCAATATCTGCTTCTAGACAAATTCCAGTCATTTGCACTTGACAGCCAATTGCTAAATCTTTTTTCCCCAGTGGATTTGGGAACCCAGTTTATCTCTTTATTTAAAGAAACCAATTTATTTCTAATTTTAGATACACCTATGAACCAAGAATCTAGAGGGTAGTAAAGAATAGGTTTATCTGTTCTCCAGCAATTTGGATAAGAGTGAATATATTTTTCTACTTTGAATGCTCTATTTTTTTCTTTAAGATGTATGCATATTTCAACATCTACTGATCTTTCAGGCCTTTGATCTTCTTCATAATATTCATTTTTAACATATTTACCGCCAATTATTTTTAGATTGTCAATAAATCTACCCTGTAAGTTTACAAGTGGAACGAGTTGTCCATTTACATCTTTCGTAAGTAACGGGGGAACTGGAGGGCTAGCCTGACTTGCTGCTAAAGCGTCGTCTGCCCCAAAAGTAGGTGCTGTATGGACTATTCCTGTTCCTTCATCTGTTGTTACAAAATCTCCTGAAATTACCCGATATGCATTCTCAGGATTATCATATGGGGCTGGTGCATCTTCCCAGACTTTCTCATATCTAATGTCAATAAGTTTATCTCCCTTTATCTCATTAATAATTAAGAAAGGAAACATTTTTTCTGAAGATTTCAATGAAAGGTCTTGAGGAGAATTTATTTCAATAAAACTTTTGTCAAAAACCGTATTAATCAGATCTTTAGCTAATAAAACCCTTATAGGTTTTTTTGTGTATAAATTAAAAGTGTCAACAACAACATAATTAATTTTTTTACTAATTGTCAAGGCAGTATTAGAAGGTAGGGTCCAGGGAGTAGTAGTCCAAGCAAGAAAAAATAAATCTGAATTTGTTTTTATTTCATCGGGAAGACTATCTTTTATAACTTTAAACATCGCAGTTATTGACACGTCGGTTACATCTCTATAAGTTCCAGGTTGATTTAGTTCGTGTGAACTCAGACCTGTTCCAGCTTTCGGAGAATAGGGTTGGACTGTATAGCCTTTGTAAATTAAACCTTTATTGTAAATTTCTTTTAACAACCACCAAACACTTTCAATATACTTAGTTTTATAGGTTATGTATGGATTATTCATATCAACCCAAAATCCAATTTTTTTTGTCAATTCGTTCCACACGTCTGTATATCTCATAACTGCACTTTTACAGGTGCTGTTATATTTTTCAATACTAATTTTCTCCCCAATATCTTCTTTTGTAATATTTAATTCTTTTTCAACACCCAGTTCTACAGGTAAACCGTGAGTATCCCATCCAGCTTTTCTTTCTACCTTAAACCCCTTTTGCGTCTTGTATCTGCAAAATATATCTTTAATAGTTCTTGCCATAACATGGTGGATTCCTGGGAGACCGTTTGCAGATGGAGGCCCTTCATAAAAGACGTAAGGAGTTGAATCTTCATTTGAATGTACACTTTTTTCAAATATTTTTTCAGTCTCCCAAAAGGCAAGAATTTCGGTAGCAATTTTGTTTAATTTAAGTTGTTTATAATCTTTGAAGGCCATAAGTCAAACATTAAATGTCCGAAAGTAGCATTTTTTTGTGGATTTTAGCCATAAATTATTTCGTCTAATTAAAACTTTACATTAAGGTTTAAAATAATTGATCTTCCTGGTGCAGAGATGCCTGAGGCAAATTCCTTGTAATGTAAATCAAATATGTTTTCTATAGATAAGGATGTCCTTACGTTTTCATTATAATCAAACGCAGCTGAGAAGGAGTAAGTTGACCATTTGGGAGAACCATAATACATTATGTTTCCCCTTTTAGTAACTATTATTGGCGTTTCTTCAATTTTATCTTCACCACCTTTGCTATAACCTTCGGGTAATTTTCTTCCACTAAAATTGTTAATTAATGTCAAATTAAATTTCCGCCTGTTATAGTTAATTCTAACATTTCCATATAGAGGCAGTATTGAAGGGAGCGGACCTATCTGTTTGTTTACAGTACTGTTTGTCAAATTAATATTTCCCATGATAGTAAAACAATTAAAAAACTTTGCCATTCCATCAATAGAAACTCCATAAATTCTTGCATTTCCAATATTTTGATTTATTTGTGTAGAAAGCTTTTCATTATCTATAATTAAAGATGATATACCACTATTAGATAAATTGTTAGAAAAGGGAGATATAATTCTTCCTATGTAATTTTTAATATTTGAGTTAAAAAAACGACCTTCAATTGAAAAAACATCATCTTTAGAAAAAGTTAATCCAACTTCAAAATTATAAACATATTCGGGTTTTAATTCCGGATTTGGAATAATAAGTACTCCTCTGTTTTCTCTAATTTTTCCCAGATCATCTATGTTTGGCGATCTAAACCCGGTAGAAAAAAGAAGATTCATTTTTACATTTTTATTAGGACGGTATGAAGAAGAAATACTTCCCGTTAACGCATTATTTGTTGTTTTTAAATCTAGATTTTTAGATTTCAAAAACTGTTCATTAACCCAACTTGCTTTAATTTTAGTTGAAGTGTAACGAGCACCTAACGAAATAGATGATTTTGAATTTAGATCTAGTCTCATATTTGAATAAGCAGCGGAGACGAAATAAGAGCTTCCGTTGTTTGGATATCTAGATGGAAATTTTCCTAAAAATTGAGTTTGAGTGATAGTATTTCCCAATAATATTAACCTCTCTCTAAATGCATCTGATTTTATTTTGTTACCAATAAATTCGAAACCGTAAACAATACTAATTTTCCTGGTTTTTGGCATTTCGAAGTCAGCGTTTAAACTAAAAATATTTACGTTTTCATTTTGATTGATTCTATCTGGGGATTCAAATCTTCTTTGAATTCTAGATTCCTTGACCCATTGATAAGCGGCTATAATAGTACCCTTGTAAAGATATTTCTTATTAGGAAATATTTTTAATTGAGGTGAAATTAATAATCTTTTTTGTGGCCCATAGTTCCATTCAGCGAATCTCAAATTATTTTTTGTCATTTCATTTAATTTGTCAAATCTTGGAATATTTGAAGAATTTGAGAATTGAAGATTGATTAACAGTTGTTTTTCTTTGGGTAATGTAAAAACAATTTTTTGCAAAAAATCTATTTGGCTGTATTCGGAATTTTTTTGAATATTAGGATTGTTATTTTTAGAAGGAGATTCAAAATATAGAGAACTCGAATTAGACGAGTATTCATTAACCAATCCCCAGTTTTGAAAACCATGCTGTCTATTTTTTCCCATTAAAATATTTCCAAATTTTGAAAATGTAAAACTCGTTAGGATAGCTGACTTGTTAAAACTTGCTTCACTATTGAAATGGTGAACAACGCTTTGTCTTGCACTATTAAATGTCGATGAAAAGAAATTTATTAATTTTTTGGCATTGTTGATTTTTGGAGTTTTAGTATAGTAGTGAACAACCCCTCCAAGTGCATCCGAACCATAACCAACAGATGAAGAACCGTAAATAATTTCTACTCGTTCAAGACTATTGGGATCTACCGTTATGGCATTTTGTAAATGCCCAGATCTAAAAATTCCATTATTCATTCTTACTCCATCAAGTACTAAAAGAACCCGATTTGCCTCAAATCCCCTAATGACTGGACTTCCACCGCCCCCTTGAGATTTTTGAACTCTAACTGAGGGAGCCAATAACAAAACCTCAGCCCCAGTTGCTGGGGAATTATTAACTATCGATTTTTTTTTAATAATCTCAACCTTTTGAGTGATTTTTTTTGATTGTGAAGCAGTTCTAGCAACTGAAAGCACAATTTCCGATAATTTTTTTTCATTAACATTCATTTCTATTAAACTAGAATTAGAAAGTATCTCTTCAACAGTAATTTTTTTGTCATCATATCCAATCAAGCTAAAAGTCAAAGTATCTTTTACTGAAAAAAAATTCAAATCGAAAACCCCATTGTTGTTAGTTGAGGTGTATTTTTTTTTGTTTTCATTAAAGATGTATACGTCATAAAGAGGTTCTTGAGTTAGCATGTCATTTACTTTTATCAGTTGTGAAATGCCTTTAAATCCACTTAGCAAAAGAAAAATGATTAAAAATACTTTGTGTCTATTCAAAAACTTGATGTAATATATGTAGTGATTTAGGCTGTTTGAAACCTTGAACATGATATTCGATATACTGCAAAAGTATTTTAAGGATTTCATGTTTTTGTACTTGACTAAGTTTTAGCATAAAACAATTATCAAATTTCATGCCTAATAACCTTATTATGACCTTTACAGAACCACCTTCCGCATATAAACCATCCGGTTTTACTTTTTCAAATGAACCATTTTTGAAAGAAAGAAATTTTGAGTTAGACGATTTTAAATGAGGATTAATACCCAAGTACTTTAATAGATTTAAAATAAACATCATATGAAAATTGGATATTTTGTCATTATTGTCTAACCATTTAAGTGAATTTTCAAGGAAGAAAAATAATTCCTTATTACAAGCTTCTTCCAAAATGCACATATTGAGGATCTCGTTCAAGAAAAGAATAATTGAACTTTTACGATAATCTAAATATAAGTTTTGGCAATGATTATGGACCTTACAATCAATCAAAAAATTAAATTTTTTCTTTTCCCTTTTATTGTACTTAATAAAGATTTGAGATAATGGCTGAAAGTGAGAATTTTTGAGTTTTGTTTTAGTTTTTCCCAATATCCCTTTTAAAAAAAAAGACTTTCTACCCTCTAAGTCGGTAAAAACATCGACTATAAGACTAGAATCACTGTATTTTATTTTACGAAGGACAATTCCTTTTGTTGAAATGATCATTTGTTAGACAACCCCTTGGGCAATCATAGCGTCAGCAACTTTTACAAAACCTGCAATATTAGCCCCTTTAACGTAATTTATGTAATTCTTTTCAGAACCATATTTTACACAAGAATTATGAATTTCATTCATGATTTCCTTTAATTTAGAATCGACTTCCTCTCTACTCCAATTGTATCTCAATGAATTTTGGGCCATTTCTAATCCAGAAACGGCTACCCCTCCCGCGTTTGACGCTTTACCTGGGGCAAATAATATTTTTTTTTCAATTAATAAACTTATTGCATCTGATGTTGTAGGCATATTTGCGCCTTCGCCAACGCAAATACATCCATTTTTAATAAGACTTTTCGCGTCTACTAACTGCAATTCATTTTGAGTAGCACAAGGGAGAGCGATATCGCACCCAACTCTCCAAGGCGTTCTGTTTTGAAAATATGTGGCAGAGGGAAATTTCTCAGCATATTTACTGATTCTTTCTCTATCAATATTTTTAATTTTCATTAAAAAATTAAGTTTTTCAGCGTCTATACCATCTTTGTCAAGTATAAAACCCGAAGAATCAGACATCGTAATTACTTTACCTCCAAGGGATGTGACTTTTTCTGCAGCATATTGGGCAACATTTCCAGAGCCCGAAATGGACACTTTTTTATCTTTAAAATTTAGATTTTTTTGTTCTAACATTTTTTCTACAAAATATACTACACCGTAACCAGTTGCTTCAGGCCTAATAAGAGAACCACCCCAACTAACACCTTTCCCTGTTAATACACCAGTAAACTCATTTTTAAGTCTTTTGTATTGTCCAAAAAGATACCCTATCTCTCTGCTTCCAACACCTATATCACCTGCAGGTATGTCACGATTGGGGCCAATGTGACGAAATAATTCAGTCATAAAGCTCTGGCAGAATCTCATTACCTCAGTATCAGTTTTGCCCTTTGGATTAAAATCAGATCCACCCTTTCCTCCACCCATGGGCAGGGTGGTTAAGCTGTTTTTGAATATTTGTTCAAATGCTAAAAATTTAAGGACACTTAAGTTTACATTTGGATGAAACCTCAACCCTCCTTTATAGGGTCCTATTGCAGAGTTCATTTCAATTCTATATCCTCTGTTTACTCTAATTTCTTCTTGGTCGTCAATCCATGCCACTCTAAATGAAACAACTCTTTCTGGTTCAACCATTCTAAGGAGTATATTCTGACCGTAATAGATTTCATTTTGATATATATAAGGAATTACTGTCTCAGCAACTTCAGTTACTGCTTGCATGAATTCAGGTTCATTTTGGTTCCTTTTTCCAACTTCATCCAAAAAAGATTTAACAATTTTATGCATTATAAATTTTACTTTAATTTAAATTAATTTATTCAAATAAGTGAGTTATAAGACTGCCAATTTTATCTAATCCTAAAATTTTAACATGTTTTATTTGAGTAAAATCTTTTTTAAAATTTGAAGTTACAAATACTTGATAACCAAGTTTTTTAGCCTCACTAATTCT
>CENJ01155145.1_pt1 | contig 10470 bp, 6 predicted proteins | sample 356161 | NCBI WGS metagenome assembly CENJ01 (sample SAMEA2619531, study PRJEB7988) | marine metagenome | biome: marine biome (ENVO:00000447); feature: surface water layer (ENVO:00002042); material: "saline water (ENVO:00002010), including plankton (ENVO:xxxxxxxx)" | depth 5 m
AAAAAAAACCGCATATATGATGATAGTTTTATGGGTGGACCTTTTTTCGAAATGGCATATAAAAACGAAGAATTATTCAAAAAAGCAGGTGTGAATATAATTTTTAAACACGGTAAATTAGAGGCAGATGATTGCGCTGCGTTAACAGCAAAATATTTAATTAAAAAATATCCGGATATTAACATCAAAATTATCACTAGTGATACTGATTACTTACAACTAATATGTCCCAATATTGAATTATTTACTTTGAAATATAAAAAAGTAAATACATCTAAAAATTCATCTGGTAATCCAAAACAAGATTTATTTTGTAAAATTGTTTCCGGCGATAAAAGTGATTGCATACCTTCTGTTTTTCCAAAATGTGGTCCAAAAACAGCATTAAAATATTGGAATGATCAAAATTTATTTCAACAAAAATTGTCAGAAAATTCAGAATATCAAAAACGTTATAATATGAACACTATATTAATTGATATGAATAATATACCAATACATTTACAATCCGAATTTAATAAGAAATTAAATAGTATTGAAATTTAACTTAATATAATTACGGTCACCAAATAATTTTTTTGATTTATATATTTTTATTATATTTAATTTGTAATTACTCTAGGGGCTATATTCATTGTTATTAATTCTTGAAATAATAACTTACAAGCATATGGTATTTTACATAACATAAAATCTGAACGATTACCACAAGTTTTACACATATGTATATGTTTACTATCATTATATACAGCAAATAACCCACATTTTTTACACGCATATACTTGGAATTTATCGGAAACATTATAAATTCTATCTTTTGTAAATTGACTTGCACCGTGACTAATCATACAATCACGTTCCATCTCTCCAAATCTTAAACCCCCATCTCTTGATCTACCTTCTGCAGGTTGCCTTGTTAATAATACCATAGGACCTATTGATCTACTATGCTCTTTATCTTTAACCATATGTTTTAATCTCTGATAAAATGCGGGTCCCATAAATATATCAGTTTCCATTTGTTCTCCTGTCAAACCATTTTGTAATATTTCATTCCCATACTTATGAAAATTATTTTTAGCTAATTCTTTTGATATTAAATTCATATCTACACTACTAAAACTAGTGCCGTCTCCAAATAAACCTAATTCTAATAATACTTTACCCAACGAAGTTTCTTTTAACTGACCGATAGTCATGCGTGATGGTATAGCATGAGGATTAATTATGATGTCTGGTACAAGACCAGTTCTTGTATGCGGCATAGATTCTGCTGGTAATGTTATTCCAATTGTACCTTTTTGTCCATGCCTTGAAGAGAACTTATCGCCTATAACAGGTGTTCTATGAACTCTTGTTCTTACCTTAGCAAATGTGTATCCATCGCCATTCCTATTAATATAATTTTTATCTACATAACATTCTTCATTTGTTCGAATTATTTTACTCATATCTTTATATTTTATTGTTTTCGTTTGATCATTTCTAGCTTCTTTAATTGGAACTACTTTACCAATAATAATATCTTTATTTTCTATTAAAGAATTCTCAGGCATAACACCCTTACTATTTAACTTATTGTAATTAGCGAATTTCATACCTTTTGTTTTTGTAGGATCGGGTTGACATCTTATTTCTTCATCGCCATGAACTTGTTTATCTTCATCTTTTTCAGTATGATAAATTGTTGCTGAAAACAACCCTCTATCTATACTATTTTGATTAAATATAATACTATCTTCTTGATTATAACCAGAATAACTCATAATTGCTACTATCACCATTTCTCCAGATGGAACTTTATGTAAATTCAAGAAATTCATTATTCGTGTATCTACTAATGGTCTCATTGAATAATGTTGAACATAAGCCGTTTTATCCATTCTATTTTCATAGTTTGTAACAAACATTCCCAATGCTTGTTTGCCTTGCGCACATTGATATGTTACTCTAGGTGATTGATTATGTTCTGGAAATGGAATACAAGAAGCTAATATACCTAATACTGTGCTGGGGTGTATTTCACAATGTGTAAAATTTTGTAACGATTCTTCCATTTTATTTTTATCCATTGCTATTAATGATGTATTTTGTTCCCACGGATCAATATACTCAATTATACTTTCTTCGATTTTATGATTAGATACCATATCATTCCATTCCAATTCTTCTTTTGTAATTCTTTCTCCTATTTCTTTTGAAAATAATGTTTTATTATTTTTTACTTTAAATACTGGTCTTGTTGGTCTACCTGCTTCATTACAAACAATTATTTCTTTTGATAAATAATCAAATACAATACTTGTATAAATATTTATAATTCCTCTATATTTTTTATCTTTCAAATAATGATAAAATTTATGGGGTTCATTTGTTATCCCAATCCAATTCCCATTAATAAATACCTTTACTTTATCAAATAATTCTTCGGGACTTAGTGTATCTATTTTTATTACGTGTGGTTCAATTATATTATATAATATTTCAGAATGAGATTTAACAGTTATATGTGATAAATAACTCATATTTTTTACTACTCCTACTGATTGACCTTCTGGTGTTTCACTAGGACATATAAATCCCCAAGCACTATTATGTAATTTTCTAGGAGGAATTAGCTTACCACTTTTATCTATTGGTGTATTTATTCTTCTCAAATGACTCAAACTTGAAATGTATGTTAATCTATTTAAAACTTGTGCGACACCAACTTTATTCGAATTTGTATTTTTTATACCAAAATCACCTGTTGCTAATGCTCTTTTAATACCATTTTCTATTGTTGTTGATTTTACAACTTTGTAAATATTAGTATTATTTATTATATTTTCAAAATCATTTGTTGACTTCCATGAACCATTATTTATTTCGCGAACAATTTGTTTTTGCATATCTTTTACTAACTTATTGAAATAATTTCTAAACAAATTATTCAATAATGTTCCTGTTAAATCTATTCTTTTATTTTTATAAGAATCTCTATCGTCTACTTTTCTCCAACCAAATGTTGTTCTTAATAATTTATTTACCATATATCCTAGAAAATATATCTTTTCTTGTTTGGTTTTACAATGTGGGAATAAATCATTCTCTAATACAGATATTGTAAATTCTTTTTTCTTTTGAATTCCTGTTTCCTTATCCATGTTAATTGGTGTAAACATAGCATTTGAAATAATAAACTCCAACGCATCTTCATATGTTATATGTTTATTAGCATCAATTATAGATGCTTTTAAAGCAAACAACATTTTTTTATATTTTTCATTTTCGATATTTAAAATTATTCTTTTACAAATTTCCATGTCAGAATTTATACCTAGCGCACGAAATAATATAAATAATGGTATAGGATTTTTTATTCTAGGTATTTGAACAAACATAGAATGCCCAAAACCATTATCTTTACTAGCTACCATTACACTTATTTGTTTTGGCGATATACACTTCCATGATGGAACTGATTTAATTTCTGCCATATAAGACCATTTATTGTTATTTTTTTTTATATTAAAACAATACACAATATTTTCAGCGGCACGTTCTTGACCTAAACACGTTTTCTCAGAACCGCTTATTATAAAATAACCACCCGGATCTAAACTACATTCACCTGTTAATTTATTATTTAAATGATTATGTTGTGTTAATACGCAAATACTAGAACGTAACATAATTGGTAATTTACCTATATGTACTTTTGGTATCATCTTATGATATGTTTGTTCTATTTCTAAATTTTCACCATATCTATTTATTATTTTAATATGCATATTTAAAATCATAGTTGAAGAATATGTAAAATTTCTCAATCTAGCTTCGCTTGGAAACATTAACTTTGTAGCACCATTGTTTTCATGAATTTGTGGTCTATATATATGAAAATTTTTGAAATTTATAATTATTTCCAATGAATATTTTTTTAATTCCGGGACATAATCATGCTCTGAATGTATTACAACTGGATTAAACATATTAATTGTATTAATTATTTCACTATCTACAAAATTATCATAAGATTCTATCTGATGTCTAACCAATTGATGTAAATGTTGATTACGAAAATAAGATTCAATTAAATTAAATATTTGTTCTTTCTCTATATCGGCCATATTATCAAACATTTCACTTATTAATTTTATTTCAATTTAATCTTTAAATTATTTATAAATATCTCATTATATGTATAATGAGTAGAAATCATAACGACAATAAAGACAATAATAAAAAAAACATCATAAATAAAAAAAATGATTGTTCAAACAATAGTATTTCACCATTAATTATTAATAAAAAAAATAATAATCGCAAATTATTTTTACTGGATATATCTAACAATAAAAAACAAGATAATTTATTATTATTTACTACAAATAAATACAATAAACAAACAGATTTAAATAAAGATAATATTTTTAATATAACAATGCCTGAAACAAAATATAATAAAAGTAAAACTACGAATCCTTATTATAATAGACTTATTAATCATCTTGATAATACTAAAAAATATCAGAATGTAAATGATAAAAAGAAATCTTTACATTTTCTTTTAGAAGATGTAGATAGAAAATACGGAAAACAATATACAAAAGAATCTACTATTCATGATTATTGGAATAGTACAAATAATTACACTCCAATGAAACAATTAAAAATTCCACCGAAAATTGAACTTAAAAAAACGTTTGTTGAAGTAAAAGCAGATATTGAAACACTAGAAGATTTAATTAAATTATCTACAAAATATCCACTAGATAGCGCGATTGAATATAGTATCGATATAGCATCTATTCATAATATTGTAAAACCATTGACAGAATTAAATAATATGATAGGAATGAAGAATCTAAAGCAATCTATTTTAGATCAAATCATATATTTTATACAAAATTTACACGTAAATAATAGTGATAAAAATAGTGATTTTATGCATGTTGTTATTTATGGACCACCCGGAACTGGTAAAACAGAAACTGCAAAATTGATGGGAAAAATTTTCAGTAAAATGGGCGTTTTAAAAAAAAATACTTTTAAAAAAGTTACTAGAGCAGACCTTATTGCTGGTTATTTAGGACAAACAGCTATAAAAACAAAAGAAGTTATAAAAAATTCATTGGGTGGTGTTTTATTTATTGACGAAGCATATGCTTTAGGAAATACAGAGAAAAGGGATTCCTTTGCTAAGGAATGTATCGATACATTATGCGAAGGATTAAGTGACCATAAAAATAATTTAATGGTTATTATTGCTGGATATGAAGAAGAATTAAACAAATGTTTTTTTGCTTATAATCAAGGTTTAGATTCTAGATTTACATGGCGATATAATACTGATAGTTATGATTGTCATGAATTAAACCTTATTTTTTCAAAGAAATTAAAAGATATAGGATGGACTTTTAAAGAAAAAATACCAGACTCATGGTTTGAAGATAAAATGGATTATTTTAAATATTTTGGTAGAGATATGGAAACTTTATTGGCTAAGGTAAAAATAGCACACGGTAGAAGAGTGTTTTGCAAAAAAAAATCTGTTAAAAAACAAGTATCATTGAAAGATATGAATAATGGATTTAAACTTTATTTAAATAATAACGAAGTACAATCTAGAAAAAAAGAAAATTATTTTTCTAATATGTATGTTTGAATTATTTAATATATTTAATAATTTATATATTAAATGAGCACAAGAAAAAAAACGATACAAATAAATCCACTGTTTTTCAGCAGACAAAAACCCAAAAAAAGTAAAACCAGAAAAAAAAGACAAAAAAAAATGTCTTATCAATTAAAACCTAATGATGTTAAGAAACAATTAATGAATAAAATTAAAGAATATCAAAAGAAAAAACGCGATTTTAATGAAGAAAATAAAACACCTAAAAATAATAATGATAATTTCCAAAAAAACTTTTCTGATCATATGACTTACTTAAATAGTGTAATTAAAGAAAATAAAATTAAAAAACAAAAAAAGAAAGAACGTAAACAACGACAACAACAAGAAAAAAACAATTCTATACAAAGTGGTATTGATTTAAAACCAATGGATACACCTATAACAAATATAGAAAATAATAATAAAACTAGCGTAATATTACACGAAACTAAAACTGCTCCACCATATAGTTGTTTAAAAAATTCTAGTAAACCAACATATAGACAATGGCAAAAATCATTAAAAGAAAAATTAACACCTCTACCAACACAACAATCATCAAAAACACCAAATCTAATCAAACCTGTAACGCCACCTAATCCCATTTTGATTAGGCAAAATAAACTGAAAGCAATACAAGATTTAAATAAAAAGAAAAAAAAGAAAATGAAAAAAGTTAAAATACGAAAAACTACCTTTAAATTAGGAAAACATAACAATTGTATAAGTGTTTTGGTAAAAAATAGAAAAACCAGAAAAAAAATTAAAAAAGAATGTAACCTATTAAAAAAAAAATCATTACCTGATATTAAAGAATACCTACGACAACATAATTTAATTAAAATTGGAACTGCTGCTCCAGAAAAAGTTTTACGTCAAATTTATGAAAATGCTTACTTAAGTGGTGACGTATTTAATAAGAACCCTGAAAATTTAATACATAATTACATGCAAAATTAACTTAAAAGAAACCAGGTTATTATATATATATTAAAATATATATAATATGGGAAAAACAAAAAATCATTACTTTAAAGCTCTAAATGAATATAAACAAAAATATAAAACTGAAAAAGTTATACTTCTTATGCAGGTTGGAGATTTTTATGAAGTATATGGGTTGGCAAAAGCAGGAACCATGGAAGATGAAAGTAAATCAAATATATACGAATTTGGTGAAATAATGGGTTATTCTGTGAAAAAGAAAAATGAACGACATAATGGTAAAAATATTCTTTTTTCAGGTGTGAATATTGTATGTAATTTAGGTGAAATGACACGCTTAATAGCTAGTAATGGATATTATGTTCCTGTATTGGAACAAATAAAAGATGAAAATGGCGATGTTATTGATCGTAAAGAAATATTTAATATTCCTCCTGGTGCTGGAATTTCATTCGTAGATACTGATAATTGTCATACAAATAAAGTTATGTGTGTTTATTTTCAAGAAGTAAATGATAAACTTAGAAAAACGCATAAATTATATTATGGTCTAACTGTTATTGATGTTATTACTGGATCAGTTAATTTATTTCAATATAATACTAATTACAATAAACATATTTCAAAATATGATGAATTTGAAAGGGTTTATTCTATATATTCGCCTAATCAAATTATTATTATTACTAATTATGATATTCAATATCTAATTGATTCATTAAACATTCCAGAAAATATAACCACTGTTATACAAACTAACGATAAAGAACATTATAGTTATGAAACTATTAAAAATTGTCATAAACAAGTATATCAAGAAGAAATTTTGACTCAAATGTTTCAAGTGCCTGATATAAATTGCTTTAAAGAATCACATAATTTATCAATATTTCCACAAGCTTGTTTTTCATTATGTTTTTTACTTAATTATATTCAAAAACACAATAAAAGTGTTATTGAAAATTTAAAAAAACCTATTTTTGATAACAATAATAATAATATATTTATTGGCACACACTCATTAAAACAATTACATATTTTAAATAATCAAAGAAAAGATAAATTAGGTTCCATATTAAACTTTGTTAATAAATGTAAAACAAATATGGGAAGAAGATTATTAAAAGAAAAACTTTTACATCCTATCAAAAATCAAGAATTATTAAATAATGAATATTTTGCTATTGATTTATTTTTAAATAATAGTCAATATATTAAAACCAAAAGTGAAGAATTAAGACATATTGTTGATATAGAAAAAATTTCTAGAAAAATTACAATGTGTAAAATGAAACCATGTGAAATTTCTACATTCAATGACTCTTTAAATATTATCAAAAAAATAATAAAAAATATAAAAAATAAATCAGACATTTTTGAACCATTACAACACTATTATAATTATTATGATATTGATATTAATAACGTTGATAAATATATTAAAGAAATTAAAAGTTTTATAAAACAAAATGTTATTTTGAAAGTTGCTAGCGAAATTGAAGTTATAAAAGATGTTAATTTTTTACTCAATCATTCAATCGTTGAACAACATATTAAAAAAGGTGAAGAAAATAAAAAACATATTATAAATATCAGAAAATTACTTGATAGTTGTTTTCCTAACCAAAAATCAACTAAAAAAAAAAGTAAATATATTATTGATTATAATATTACCGAAAAAACACCAGCTACATTTCAAACAACAAAAACACGTTCAGAAGTATTAAAAGAAAAATATGAAAAAAATAAATTAAACTATAATGAGTTTTTTTCTCATTTATATTTTACCCCTATTTCAAAAGCGTCAAATGCTAAAAATAAAATAGAAAGTCCAGATATTAACCAGTTACAAAGGGATATTTTTGATTGGTCGAATAAATTTAAACCCATTTTAACTGATGGTTTTAATACTTTTTTAAAACAATTATCCAAATTTAATGATAAAATTCTATATATATCCAATTTTATTTCTATATATGATTTTGTATATAGTCGTTTTATTTGTGCCGAACAATATAATTTATGTAGACCTAAAATTGTTGATGATCAAGATAAAAGTTATTTTATCGCAAAACAAATAAAACATCCGCTTATATATCATTTAAATAAAAATATTAGTTATGTATCTAATGATATATCATTAGGTAAAGAACAAGATAAAGATGGTATTTTATTATTTGGTATAAATGCTGTTGGTAAATCTAGTTTAATTCGTGCAATAGGAATAAATGTTTTAATGGCACAATCTGGAATGTTTGTTTGTTGTAGTGAATTTCAATACAAACCATATCATTCCATTTTTACACGTATTATTGGCAATGATGATATATTTAAAAATTTGAGCACTTTTATGGTTGAAATGTGTGAATTTAATACTATATTAAAATTTTCTAATGAAAACTCATTAATTTTGGGTGATGAACTATGTAGTGGAACTACTACAAAAGATGCTATTTCTATTTTTACTAGTGGATTAATAAAATTAAATGAAAAAAAATCTTCTCATATTTTCGCAACACATTTTCACGAAATTAAAGATAGTGATTATATTAATAAATTAACAACTCTTAAAAAATATTATATGAGTGTTTATCATGACCGTGAAAGAGATATGTTAGTGTATGACCGTGTATTAAAAGAAGGCACTGGTGAAGACCAGTATGGTATTGAAGTATGTAAATTTATTGGTTATGATAAAGATTTTATTGAATTAGCTTTAAAAATTAGAGATGAAGATACTATATTAGACCAAAAAACTTCTAACTATAATTGTAACAAATTAAAAAAAGGCATATGTGAAAAATGTAAGAAAAAACCCGCTGAAGAAGTTCACCATTTATATCCTCAAAAATATGCTGATGAGAAAGGTTATTTACCCAATGGAAATCATAAAAATGATAAATCTAATTTATTAAATATTTGTCGTGATTGTCATGAAAAAGAAACAAAAAAAGATAGTAAAAAAAAAAGAGTTAAAACATCAAAAGGAACATGTTTACTCGATATTTAACAAACTTTTCCTTAAATTATATATTTTTTAATTTTATTTATTTTTTTATAAAAGTATAAATTATATAATGGAACAAATAAAATTAAATAGCTTTATAAAAACTCCCATTGATGACGATTTAGGAAATGTATATGTATATATAAAAAATAATTTTGGGTCAATATTGCTTGTTGTTATAGGCTTTTTCATGGTTATGGCATATAACGCGATTAACAATATCACATTCGAAGAAAATGAAAAAGAATTAGATAAAAAATTTATTATTGAAAGTTTTAAAGAATACAATACAAATCAAAAAGATTCTTCATTAGAAGATAAAACCAAATTATTAGCAGCAAAGAAAAAAACTTCAAAAACAACATGCGAAGGTAAATTAGATGTTATTGACAGTAAATGTAAAAAACATAAGTATCAATCTGTTTGTACAGCATATGAATGCTGTAATTGGGGAAAAAAAGATAATAAAATGGTTTGTGTTGGTGGTGGTAAAGATGGACCAACATTTGGTGCTAATAAATTTGATTATTATTACTATAGAAATAAAAAGATTAAAGGTAAAAAATAAATTTAGAAAAATTGATTAAAAACATCTTGTTTATATAATATATAAAATGATTATACCAGTTAAATGTTTTACGTGCGGAAAGGTTTTAGGTGACAAATATTTATATTATTTAAGAGAAGTTAGACAAATTAAAATTACAAAAAATATAGATACCAATAAAGTGGTTTATTTAACTTCTACCAATGTTGATAAAACACCTGAAGGATTAGTCATGGATAAATTAGGATTAAATAAAATATGCTGTAGAAGACATATGTTGACACATATTGATGTTGAATAATTATGATA
>CENJ01068709.1_pt1 | contig 10468 bp, 9 predicted proteins | sample 356161 | NCBI WGS metagenome assembly CENJ01 (sample SAMEA2619531, study PRJEB7988) | marine metagenome | biome: marine biome (ENVO:00000447); feature: surface water layer (ENVO:00002042); material: "saline water (ENVO:00002010), including plankton (ENVO:xxxxxxxx)" | depth 5 m
CCGCCACCGACACGAAGCTTCATGCCGACGATGTCCTTGTAGGAACTGACAGGCTTTGTCGTGTTCACATGGCCCGGGCCATGAACATAGTTGGTGAGGATCTTGATGCCCTTGGCTTCCTTCGCCGCGGCAAGATACTTCTCATGCGTCATCTGGAAGGCAACCGACATGTCCTCGGCGTTGCCGCCATTGCCGGGAAGTTCGGCGATCTTCGTGGTCTCGAACTTGCCGGGTGTGTAGCCATATACGATCCAGCCGAAATCGGCGACGCCGTCACGAACGGTGTCATATTGTGCCGGCGGCGGGGCCAGCCCGTATTCGATCTTTGCCGACAGGCTGCCGCCTGAACATCTCTCCATTTCGGAGATCATCCAGGGGAAAATATCCTTGTTCATGGTGTGAACAGGCGCTGCCCAGGATGAGATAATCAACTCCTTGTCAGCGGCCATTGCCTGACCGGACGCCAACATCGGCAGCGCCATAACCAGACCAGCAACAATCTTTTTCATGCAATTCCTCCTTGCAAGATAACTCCGAGCTGCGTCGAGTTTCTCTTCAGAACCTCTTCTGACAAGCCCAAATTGGTCGAATGATCATGCGACAGCCTGTGATGGGTCTTTCGTTGCAGTCAAGAAAAAACCGGCCTGCGGGCAATCTTATTCCACTTCTGATTATGTCTTTGGGGCGCCCTTGGCTGATTGCCGTATGTCAGGGCGTCTGTTACCGTCAACGCCAACCACGGCAATTTCCTGTGAAAGAGGTGGACCAATGCAGATGACAGCCGGTGTCACGAAGTCGAATGAGGGGATCGAGGACATTACCTGGAACATCCTTGGCCAGACCTATGTCCCGAAACAATGGAGCGAGAATTCCTTTTCCTGGCACGCGACCCTGCCGCCGGGCACCTTTGTGCCGCCACATATCCATCCTGAACAGGATGAATTCATCTATGTCCTTGAAGGTAAGTTCGACCTGATTCTCGACGGCTCGGACGCCATCGCCACGCCGGGTGATCTGATCAGGCTGCCGCGGGGAATTCCGCACGGCATCTTCAACAAGTCGGAAGAGACGAACAAATGCCTGTTCTGGGTGTCGCCGGCCCGCAAGCTGTATGATCTGTTCTGGGGCATCCATAATCTGGGGCCGACCGCCAACCCGGCCGAGGTTGTCGAGCTGTCCGCCAAGCATGAGGTGGATTTCCTGCCACCGCCCGAGGACGACTGACATGCCCGGGGACGATTAACATGCCCAAGGACGATTGACATGAAAATCATCATCGCCGGCGGCGGGATCGGCGGCCTTGCCACCGCCCTGATGCTGCGGGCCAGGAACATCGACGTGCAGGTCTATGAATCCGCCGCGCGCATTCGCGAGGCCGGCGTCGGCATCAATATCCTGCCACACGCCATCCGCGAGCTTGAGGCGCTTGGCCTTCTCGGTGCGCTCGACAAGGTGGGACTGCGCACCCGCAGCCTGACCTATTTCACCAAATCCGGACAGGAAGTCTGGTCCGAGTTGCGCGGCATGCATGCCGGCCATGAGGTGCCGCAATTCTCCATCCACCGCGGCAGGTTGCAGAAACTTCTCTTTGATGCATTTGTCGAACGCGCCGGCCCCGAGGCGGTGATCACCGGCAGACGGCTTGCCGGCTTTGTGCAGAATGAAGCTGGCGTCACGGCCAATTTCGTCGACACGCTGGAAGGTGCCGGCGGCATGACGGCGAAGGGTGATATCCTTGTCTGTGCCGACGGCATTCATTCCTGCGGCCGGAAGATCTTCTATCCGGACGAGGCGCAGCCACGCTGGAACGGCGTGATGATGTGGCGCGGTGCCGCCGAATGGCCGTCATGGCGCGATGGGGAAAGCATGGCCATCGGTGGCGGGCTTGGCGGCAAATTCGTGCTGTACCCGATCGACACCCCGAAGAACGGCAAGCAGCTGATGAACTGGGTGGTCAATATCAGGACCAAGGATCCGGCCATCACACCGCCGCCGGACAATAGCTGGTCGCGCGGGGTGTCGCTGTCGACGGTGCTGCCGCATGCGCTTCGATTCGCCATTCCGGAGTTCGATATCGAAGGGCTGGTGCGCGCAACGGACGGGATTTTCGAATATCCGATGGCCGACCGTGACCCGCTGCCGCGATGGACATTCGGGCGGGTGACCCTTCTTGGTGACGCCGCGCACCCGATGTATCCGGTCGGCTCGAACGGTGCCAGCCAGGCCATTCTCGACGCCCGCTGCCTGAGCGATCAGCTGCAACAGGCAGAGCATCCCCGGGCCGCCCTCTGGTTCTATGAAAAACAGCGGCTGCCGGTGACGGCCGACATTGTTGTGAATAACAGGAAGGGCGGGCCAGAAGGTGTGATCGACGAGGTCGAAAAGCTGGCCCCGGCCGGATTCGACAATGTGGATGATGTTCTCAGCTATGAAGATCGCAAGGCCATTGTTGCCAGCTACGCCGTGAAGGCCGGTTTCTCAAAGGTAAGCATGGACCGTGCAAGCTGAAAAATGGGATGAAAACCGGGTTGGTTGTCGGGCGAACAATTGCTATTCGGATGATGTGAAGTCGGATTATGTGAAGACTGACGCGCGGGGCTGCCTGGGCAACCCGCTGGAGGAGACTGACGACGATGAATGATGTCGCCAAAGATCACCCGCTGATCGCACGGCTCAACAAGATTGCGGGGAAGATTGCCGATATCTGTCTGATGTTGGCCTGTCTTGTCCTGCTGTGGCTTGTCGGGCTGACCTGTGTCGATGTCATCGGCCGCTATTTTTTCCGCTCCCCGGTGGTTGGCGCGACAGAGCTTGTGCAGATCTCGATGGCGGGAACGATCTTTTTCTCGCTGCCGGCGATGTTCCTTCGCGATGACCAGGTCGTGGTCGATCTGTTCAGCTTTGTTCGCAAGGGCTGGTTCGGCTGGGCGGTCAGTGTGATTTTCAGCCTTGCAACCGTCGTCGCCGTTTTCATTGTCGCCGACCGGGTGTTTGATTACGCGGTGCGTGCCTGGGAAGATGGCGACAAGACAATCTATCTTCACATCCCGCGCTATCTCATTGTCAGCCTGATCACCGCCATGGTGTATCTGTCGGCGGTCTTCGCCGGGTTTCGTGGGCTTCGCCTGCTGCTGCGACCGGGACAGATGCTGCCCGATGAAACTGGCGGCCGGGCGCCGGGGGAATAGGACATGATTGTTTCACTTATCGGCTTTGCGGCCCTGCTGTTCCTTGCCTTCCTGCGGATGCCGCTTGGCCTCGCGCTCGGTATTGTCGGCGGTGTCGGTTTCTCGCTTCTTGCCAGCGAGAGGGCGGCGATTTCCAACGCCGCGCGGCTGGTCATCGATTCCGGCCAGAAATATGAATTGTCGGTGCTGCCGATGTTCATCCTGATGGGCCTTCTGGTTGAGCGCGGCGGCATGGCGCGCGAACTCTACCGCGCCGCCTATGTGTTTCTTGGTCACCGGCGTGGCGGCCTGGCGATGTCGACGATTGCCGCCTGCGGCATGTTCTCGGCCATCTGCGGGTCGTCGCTGGCGACGGCGGCGACGATGTCGAAGGTCTCGATGCCCGAGATGCGGCGCTATAAATATGATGATTCGCTTGCCACAGCGTCGATTGCCGCCGGCGGCACGCTTGGCATCCTGATCCCGCCAAGCGTGATGCTGGTGATCTATGGCTTCCTGACCGAACAGTCGGTTGGCAAGCTGTTTGTCGCCGGGGTGCTTCCCGGCCTTCTCGGCATTCTGTTCTATATCCTCGCCGTGGTGTTCGTGGTGACGCGCAACCCGGCGCTTGGCCCGGCCGGCGAACGGTCGAACTGGCGCGAGAGGTTCATGGCCCTTCGTGATGTGTGGACGACGCTTGGCCTGTTCATTTTCGTCATCGGCGGCATCTATGCCGGCATGTTCACCCCGACCGAGGCGTCGGGCATGGGCGCGGCCGGCGCGCTGTTGATTGCCTGGCGGCGTGGTGCGCTTCGTGACGGCGCGCTGATGCAGGTGCTTCGCGAGACGACCATCACCACGGCAAAGCTGTTCTTCATCCTGTTCGGCGCGCTGATCTTCTCGAATTTCGTCAACCGGGCCGGTCTTCCCGACGGCTTGATCAGCATCGTCAATGCGTTCGATCTGTCGCCGCTCGGGGTGATTTTCATCATCCTGCTGATCTATGTCCTGCTTGGCTGTGTGTTCGAATCGCTGTCGATGATCCTGCTGACCGTGCCGATCTTCGCGCCGGTTGTGGCGAATCTCGGCTTTGACCTGATCTGGTTCGGCATCCTGGTTGTCGTGGTGACCGAGATCAGCCTGATCACACCGCCCATCGGGTTGAATGTGTTCGTCCTGAAAGGGGTGCTGAAGGATGTTTCGGTCAGCACCATCTTCAAGGGCGTGACGCCGTTCTGGGTGGCCGACATCATCCGCCTGATCCTGCTCGCCGCGGTGCCGTCGATCGCGCTGTTCCTGCCCTCTATGATGGGCTAGGTAACAGCGCCCGCACATTTTCGGCGACGACCTTGCCGAGGGCGTTGCGTGGCAGCGCGGCGACAAACACGACATCCTTTGGCCGTTTGAAGCGGGCCAGCCGTCCGTCGAAATGCGCCAGCACGGATTGGCCGGTGACGGTATCATCGGCGCGCACCGCGACAACGACAGGCACCTGGCCCCACCGGTCATCATCACGTCCGACAACGGCGAATTCGGCCAGCCCCTTCATCTCGCGAAGCACGCGTTCAAGCTCGGCAGGGTAGATGTTCTCACCGCCCGAGATGATGACATGCTTCAGCCGGTCGGCGAACCAGTACAGCCCGCGATCATCGATCCGCGCCATATCGCCGGTATGGAACCAGCCATCACGGATGCTGTCATGGCTGGCCGCGTCATTGTTCCAGTAGCGGGTCAGGATGTTACTGCCGCGGACCCATATCTCGCCCACCTTGCCGGTCGGCAACTTGCTGCCGTCCGGGCCGGCTATGCGAATTTCGCAGGCGCATCCTGCGCGCCCGATCGAACCGGCGGTTTCAAAGGCGATGTCAGCGGTCTGGTAGATCGCCGTCGGCGATGTTTCGGTGGCGCCATAGACCTGCACCACCGGGATGCCGCGATCATGAACCGCCTCGATCAGCGGCACCGGCACGTCGGTCGACCCGATGGCCACCATGCGAAGGCTGGCCAGATTCGTTGCCCGCCATTCCTCCTGCGCCAGCAGCGCCGCCAGCACCGTCGGCACCACCGTGATCTGGGTGACGGCATGATCCTCGATCATGGCCAGCGTCGCGGCGGGGTCGAAGAGAGGTGCGATGACCACATGCGCGCCGCACAGCAGGGCTGGCAGCGGCTGGATGTTCAGGCCACCGACATGGAACAGCGGCAGGATGTTCAGCACCACATCATCGGGCGTCATCGCATAGGCATCATGGCTCATCACGGCGTTCGCGATCATCGCCGGCTGCGCCAGCACCGCGCCCTTTGGCCGGCCCGTGGTTCCCGAGGTGTAGACGATCATCAGCTCGGCATCGGCGCTGCCGGTGGCTTGGGCCTCGGCAAGCTCATGCCCGTCCCGCGCCGCCACAAGCTCGGCGCCAAGGGCGATTCGCGGACAGGCTGATTCGGCTGCCAGCTGGTCTGCCATCTCGGCGAATTCCGGTCCGTGGATCAACAGTGCCGGCGCGGCGTCGGCCATCTGCCAGGACAGCTCGGCCTCCGAAAGCCGCCAGTTCAGCGGCACCATCATCGCCCCGAGGCGCGAGACGGCCAGCAGCGTGATAAAGCTGTCGGGGTGATTGCGGGCATAAAGTGCGACGCGGTCGCCGGGGCCGATCCCATTCGCCGCCAGCCAGCCAGCCATCGCGGCGACAGCGCGTTCCAGCGCCGCGTAATCCAGCGTCGTTCCGTCAAAGCTCAGGGCTGGCCGGTTCGGGGTCGCGGCGGCATGCGCCGCCACCAGACTGTCGATCCGGCGTTTCTGCACCCTAGGCCTGGTCCTCATCGGTCTCGCCGGGCTCGTACAGGACGCCCTTGCCAAGCATGTCGGTGCACAGCTCCGCCGTCCAGGGAAGCATCAGCGCGCCGCAGCGGCTGTCACGATAAAGCCGCTCGAGAGGCAGCGATTTCAGCATTGCCTGGCCACCACAGGTGCGGATGGCAAGCTGCGCGATCTCGTTGGCGTTTTCCATCACGCTGTATTGCGCCGCCCAGGCGCGCAGCAGTGAATCCTTGCCCGGGTTGGGGCGCGCCTCGCTGATTGACTGGAACCACAGCGACTTTGTCTGTTCCAGCATGATCTTCATCTGTGCGACGGCAAGCTGTTTGGTCGGATACATCCGGCGTTTCACCGGCGGCGTGCCGGGCATCTCGCCGCGAAGATAGCGCACGGTGAAATCATAGGCTGCCTGCGCAATCCCCATATAGCTTGGGGTCAGGGTCATGAACATATGCGGCCATTGCTTGGCGGCGTTGAAATAGACACCGCGCGGCATCAACTGCTCGCTGAACGGGATGAAGACATCCTTGAAGATCAGCGTTCTCGACACCGTGCCACGCATGCCAAGCGGGTCCCAATGCCCCTCGACGGACACCCCGGGGGTGTCACGCTGGATGGCGACATACATGGTGTTGGCGCGCGATGGCCGGCTGTCCGCTGTCTCCAGCTCGGTGCACAGGACGCCATAATGATCGGCATGGCCCGACAGTGAGGCAAAGATCTTACGGCCATTGACGATCCAGCCGCCATCGGTCCGCAGCGCCGTGGTGCCAAACGCCGCCTTGCCGGCCGCCGCGTCGCCGCCCTCGGAAAAGGGCTGCGCATAGATCGCACCGTCTTTGAGGATGCGCTTGTAATGGCGGGCCCGCATCGCGGCATGTTCCGTGCGCTGCGCGGCGCTCATATCCACACCATCGGCCAGAACGCCTGTCCACAGGCAGGAACTGACATGCATGTTGAAGGTCAGCGCGGTGGCCCCGCAATAGCGCCCGATCTCGGCCGCCGCCAGCATATAGGCGCGCAAATCGGCGCCGCGCCCGCCATGTTCGGCAGGAATGCAGATGCCAAGAAGATCATGCGCCTTCAGATCGGCGTAATTCTCGGTCGGGAAGCGCGCCTCGCGGTCTATCTCGGCGGCGCGCGGGGCGAATTTCGCCTGCGCCAGCTGCCGCGTCTCGGCGCAGAGCGCGGCCTCGAATTCGGTCAGGTTCCAGCTGTCCGGGGCGAAAATCGGCGCATCAACCGGCTGTCCGTCAAGTCGTGATGTGCTGCCATCATGCATGATGTGTCCGGTCCTGCCCGTCGCCGCCCACAGGCGGATCATTGTTCTTTTCAAGAGTCTGCAGAAAGGCCAGCATGGCCTTGTTACAGTCCTGATGCGCCTCACTATTGACCAGATGACCGGCATTTTCAATCACCAGCAATGCCGCATCCGGCAGGCGGTCCGCCATTTTCGCCATCACCCGGGCCGGGCTGTTGTCATCCTTGCCGCCAGCGATCAGCAGGCTGGGACAGGTAATCAGATGCTGATCATCGCGCCTGTTGAAACTGACCAGCGTTGCCAGCACCTGGCGATAGGCTGCCTCGGGAATGGCCGCCATGGCCGTGATGGCGTCATCGCGGGTGGCGCTGTCGGCATCCGGGCCAAGCACCGCCGGAATGGCTTCGGCGGCAAGCGCGCTCATGCCGATCCCCTGATCAAGCGGTGCCAGCCTTGCGGCAAGAAAGGAATCGCGGAAACTGTCATCGCGCCCGCCAAAACCCGGCACGGTGGCGATCAGCACCAGCCCGGCAACGCGGTCCGGATGGCGGATTGCCATCTCCTGCGCAATCATGCCGCCAATCGACTGCCCGGCAATGACGACGCGCGTCAGGCCAAGCTCATCCAGTGCGGCGACCAGTCGGTCACACAGCGCGGCAAAATCCATCGCGGCAAGCGGCGCCGAATTGCCATAGCCCGGCATGTCCCATGACAGGACCCGCTGGCCCGGTCCGGCAAGCCCGGCGATCTGGGCGCGGAAACTCGTCGCATCACCGCCAATGCCGTGAAGACAGACAAGTGGCGGGGCGCTTGCGTGTTCGCTGCCGCCGGCAAGAAAGCTGGTTCCGGCGGCGGTCAGACGTTCCGGGTCACCGCCCATGCCGGTCATACCGGCACGCCGTCGCGGACGACAACCCTGTCATCGAGGCTGATGGTGCATCCCATCATCGGCAGGTCGAAATGCCCTTCGGTGAAGCGCCCGGCAAATTCGTTGGCGCCTGTTGAATACAGAAAATTGCCGGCCAGCGCGCGAAGCTCGGTGCCGTTCAGGTCGGCCTTGTCATACATCGTCAGCGCCTCATACCGCGCCGCCGGATTGAGTCCCCAGCCAACATGGCTGGTGGCAAAGGCAAGCGGGTCGTTGAAGCCATCAAGATAGCGTCTCATCAGTTGGGCATCGGTGCCATCGCCACTGATTTCGGTGATGAAATCATCACGGATCACGCAGCGCACCTCGCTTTCGAAATAGCGCTTGAAGGTCAGATTGATGTCACCCGGGGCAAAGACAATCGTGCCGTTGCAGCTTGCCCGGCGCGGAAAGCTGACGACAAGGCCGCCGGGCCAGTGCGCCAATGTTCCCGGCCTGTCGGTCCATCCCCAGACGCCCACCGTCGGAATGTCGGTCATTGTCACGGTCAGGTCGGTGCCGGCGGGCGAGGTGACTTTCATCATGCTGGCGGCGCGGCAGGTGGCAACGGCCTCGCGGACAATCTGTTTCATCGCCGGGTCGGGGCGAAGCCGCGCCAGAATTTCCGGATGCTCGTTCGAGATCGTCATGATCCGCGCACCGGCCTTCAGGATGCTGGCGGTCTGCGGTGCATGCATCAGCCCTTCGACCGTCAGGTCGATGACAAGGTCCGAATCGCACAGGCTGCTGACAGCGGCCGTCTCGCCGGTCAACGCTGTCGAGGCGCCGGTGGACCTGATGATCGGGCCGGCAGCTGGCTGCTTGCTGGGAACGGCGATGATCCGGTGCGCCAGCTTCATACCGGTCAGCGCGTCAACCGTCAGATCGATATTGATCTGCCGGCTCTGCGTTTCCGTGAGCAGGGTTATGGTCTCGTCGGCTTGCGCCCCGCACAGGGTGAAAAGCTCGGTAAAGGCGTTGAGCCAGGCGCCCTCATAGGGTGGTGCTGACGCGGTATCGGTCGGCATCACTCAGATGCCCCGATCCTTGGTGAAGGGGTTGAAGCAGACGATGGTGTTGGTGTCGCGGACACCCGCCACCTTCTGGATGCTCTCGCAGACATAGTGGCCGATATCATCATTGTTATCGAGCCTGAACATGGTGAACAGATCATAGTCGCCGGAGGTTGAATAGACGATCGGCGCCTCGGGAAGGTCGGCCAGCGTCGCCGCGACATCATAGGTGCGCCCGATCTCGCATTTCACCATCACAATCAGATTGCGCTTGTCCATTACCTGTTCCCCTTCCGGCGCTGTATTCATGCCCCGTCAACATGCCCTGCTTCACCGCGGAAAGTCCAGTGCCCTCATGCCCCGCCAGCAAGCGTCAGCGGCATGCATTCAAAGCCACGGAAGCGCACACGTGGCGAGCGGCGCATGCCACCCTCCACCCGCAGGCCGGGCCAGCGGCGGAACAGGCTTGCCAGCGCGATCTGTCCCTCGATCCGGGCGATGCTGTTGCCGGCGCAGACATGCACCCCGCCGGCAAAGGCAAGATGCTGGTTATCGCCGCGGTCGAGGCGGAATTCGTCGGGATGGTCGAACATCGCCGGGTCGCGGTTGGCGGCGCCCATGCCAAGCGTGATCAGGGTGCCGGAAGGCCAGATCTTGCCACCCATCTCGAAATCGGCCACGGCCCGCCTGTTGCCGAGCTGGTTCGGACTTTCCATCCGCAGGATTTCCTCAATGGCGGCTGGCCAAAGGTCCGAATTCGCGGCAAGCTGGGCGACGATCTGCGGGCGCTGCGCCAGCAGGAAAATCCCCGAACAGATCAGGTTGGTCGTCGTCTCATGGCCGGCATTGAGGATGAAGATGCAGTTCTGAAGAAGTTCATGCGGCAACAGGTTGGCATCCTCGCCGGCATCAAAGGTCTCGCGGATCAGCCGTGCCATGATATCACCTGCCGCCGCCAGATCCTCGGCGCGCCGCCGTGCGACAAGCGCTTCCAGATAGGCCAGAAACGCGCGGACGGCACTTTCGCCCGCATCGAACTGCTGCTGCGAAATCTCTGGCTCCAGCGCGCCCAGAATGGCCAGCGACCAGTCGCGAAGTGGCTCTCGTTCGGCGCGCGGGATGGCCAGTAGATTGCCAATCACCTCGATTGGGATGTTCTGTGCAAAATGCGCCACCGCGTCGATCGGCTTGCCGGCCTGCTGGCGCGCCGCAAGGTCCTCGATCAGCCTGTCGACAAGCTGCTGCACGACAACATCCATGCCGGCGATGGCGCGCGGCGCAAGGGCGCCGGCAATGGCCCGCCGC
>CENJ01000191.1_pt1 | contig 10466 bp, 8 predicted proteins | sample 356161 | NCBI WGS metagenome assembly CENJ01 (sample SAMEA2619531, study PRJEB7988) | marine metagenome | biome: marine biome (ENVO:00000447); feature: surface water layer (ENVO:00002042); material: "saline water (ENVO:00002010), including plankton (ENVO:xxxxxxxx)" | depth 5 m
TCGGCGGCCATATTGACCGGAAATAATCCTCATGATTTCAAAAAGCCTTGTTTAAAATCTGTTTAATTTTTGTGTTATTTGAAAAAGCCACTTACTTGTTTTTTTAGGATGGCAGTCTTTATTTCTGTAACGCTTTGTCTCGGTAGATTGCCTAAGTTGAAAGGGCCGTATGAAACTCGAATGAGTCGGTTCACCTGTAGGTTCAAGTGTTCCATTACGCGTCTAATTTCGCGGTTCTTTCCTTCGTGTAAAGTTATCTCAATCCATTTGTTAGCGCCACTTTGGTTGGGTTCTATTTGTGCGTCAATGGATCTGTATTTGATACCATCAATTTTGACACCGTTTTTGAGTTTATCGAGACGTTCTTGTGTTACGTTTCCTAAAACGCGTACCCGATATTTTCTGCTCCAGCCCGTATCGGGATGTTCTAAATATCTGGATAATTCACCATCATTTGTGAGTAGTAATAGACCTTCTGTGTTTAGGTCTAAACGCCCTATGCTGATGAGCCGAGGAAGGTGTGCAGGGAGTTGGTCAAAAACTGTTGCACGACCTTTTTCGTCCTTGTGTGATGTGACGAGGCCAACAGGTTTATGGTAGAGAAAAAGTCTGGTTTTAGGGGCAGCGTTAATAGCTTTGCCATCGACAACGATATCATCCTTATCCGATACTTTTACTGCGGGAGTTTTTAAGATCTTGCCATTTAGCTGTACGCGGCCAGCTTCGATCCATTTTTCCGCATCTCTTCTAGAACAAAGCCCGGCACGTGCCATTCGCTTTGCAATTCGTTCTTCTTTGTGGTTTTCTTCATTCATGGATAAAGAGCTTACATATATGCGCGAGGCATTGGAAGAGGCAATGATGGCTGCGTGCCGAGATGAGGTGCCAATTGGTGCTGTTTTAGTTGATTCTAAGACAGGAGAGATCGTTGCACGTAATGGGAATAGAACAATTGAGCTTAGTGATCCAAGCGCTCATGCAGAGATGCTGTGTATTCGTGAGGGATGCCAGAAGGCTGGAGCGCAGCGTATACCGGAGTTTGATCTTTATGTCACGTTAGAGCCTTGCGCAATGTGCGCTGCGGCAATATCATTTGCTCGTATTCGTCGTGTCATTATTGGAGCGCAGGACCCTAAAAGCGGGGGGGTGTTTCACGGTGCTAAGTTTTTTGAGCAGGCGTCTTGCCATCATAAGCCTGAGGCTTTTAGTGGCGTATTAGAAGATGAATGCGGCGGTATTTTGAAGACGTTTTTTAAGGCCAAACGAAAAGCACAGAAAGCAGCGCGCAAACTAGAAAAAGAGCGCGCTACCTCGTAAGGTTAAGCGGCTTCTTCTTTTTCAGCTTTAATTGCGCGCCATCCAATGTCACGTCTACAGAAGCCTTCGTTCCATTCAATTTTATCAATAGCGGCATAGGCTCTTTCTTGTGCTTGCTGGACGCTATGTCCTTTAGCTGTTATGCCGAGTACGCGCCCTCCAACACTTAAAATATCACCGTTCTCTGCTTTTGCTGTACCAGCATGGAAAATATTTACACCGTCTGTTTGGGCGGCATTTCCAAGGCCGTTGATAACGGTGTTTTTCTCGTAGCTACCAGGATATCCGTTTGCGGCCATAACAACGCATAGAGTTGTTTCATCGCTCCAGCTCACTTTGTCTTGAATGTTAGCGAGTTCGCCTTTGGCCGCGGCATATAGAATTTCCAAAAGATCGCTTTGTAGGCGCATCATGATAGGTTGGCACTCTGGATCTCCGAAGCGTATGTTATATTCGATTAGCTTTGGTTCACCATTAACGACCATAATGCCTGCGAAGAGTACGCCTGTGAAGGGGATGCCATCGGCATTCATGCCTTTGACTGTAGGTTCAATAATGTTTTTGATTATTTTGGCTTCAATTTCTGGTGTCATTAGGTGCGCTGGTGAGTACGCGCCCATGCCGCCTGTGTTAGGGCCTTCGTCATTATCAAATGCTCGTTTGTGATCTTGTGCTGAGGTTAGGGGCAATATACCTTTTCCATCCGCAAGGGCGAAATAGCTTAGCTCTTCACCATCTAAAAATTCTTCAATTACCACCTCAGATCCGGCATCGCCGAAGCTCGCACCTTCAAGCATTCCTCTGGCAGCTTCAATTGCGTCTTCTTTGGTGTCGCACATGATTACGCCTTTACCTGCCGCAAGGCCGTCCGTTTTAACAACGACTTTATGTGGTTGTTCTTCTATGAATTTTTTAGCGCTTTCAAAATCAGTGAAGCGTCCATATGCTGCTGTTGGTACACCGTATTTTGTGCAAAGGTCTTTCATGAAGCCTTTTGAGCCTTCTAGCTGCGCTGCAGCTTGGTTGGGTCCAAATACCGGAATTCCTAAAGCTTTTATTTTGTCGGCAAGGCCTAAGACTAATGGTGCTTCAGGGCCGCAAATAACAAGATCGATTTGATTGTTTTTAGCAAAATCTGTAATTCCGTCTACATCTTCAGCCTTAATGTCGATGAGTTCGGCGCAGCTTTCAATGCCAGCGTTTCCAGGGGCGCAGTATAAGGCTTGGCATTTGTCTGAGCTGCTAATCGCCCAAGCTAGTGCGTGTTCTCTGCCACCTGATCCAATCAATAATACTCTCATCTGCAAGCTCCTTTTTTGTATCTTTAGGCTTTTATATCTTATTCGCCGAGAGATACAAGGCTTGCGTTACCGCCTGCGGCTGTTGTGTCGATTGAAATTGTTCTTTCGGTAGCAAAGCGGTGCAGATATGAAGGGCCGCCGGCTTTTGGGCCTGTTCCTGATAACCCTAAGCCCCCGAATGGTTGTGAGCCTACGATTGCGCCAGTCATGGAGCGATTAATATAGACATTCCCAACAGGCATTGCTTGTATGACTTCCTTTTGGAAGCTCTCGATGCGGCTGTGAATCCCAAGTGTAAGACCGTAACCTAGATTTTTGAGTTGTTCGAGTATGTCATGCAGCTCATGTGTATCATATTTGAGGATATGGAGTACTGGACCAAATACTTCTTTTTGCATGCCATGGAGGTTGTGAATTTCCCATATGGATGGCGCAAAGAAATGTCCTTGTTTTTGTAAGTTTGCACTGACTGATGCACTTGAAATTTCTTTCGCCATACCCCCTAGTTCAACCCTATAGTGGTTTAAGATATGCAAGGCCTCCTCATCAATAACAGGGCCAATATCAGTTGATAGCTTTGACGGATCCCCAAGGTTCATTTCATGGATCATTCCGCTAAGCATTCTGATGACTTTGTCTGCGCTATCTCTTTGTAGGAGCAGTATTCTGAGTGCTGAGCATCTTTGGCCTGCTGAACCGAAAGCGCTTCTTATTGCGTCATCGGCCACTTGTTCGGGCAGTGCCGAAGAGTCTACGATCATGGCATTTTGTCCGCCAGTCTCAGCAATAAGAGGAACTATAGCCCCTTTCTTATTTGCCAGTGACTGATTTATTAGTCGCGCCGTTTCATTTGATCCTGTGAATGCTACGCCGGCTGTATCAATATTGCTCGTGAGCATATCGCCAATACGGCCATCGCCCAAAATGAGGTGGAGAACATTTTGAGGGATGCCAGCTCTGTGCATCAGTTTTAGTGCAAATGAGGCGATGATAGGTGTTTGTTCTGCGGGTTTTGCCAATACGGTATTGCCAGCCATTAGCGCAGCTACTATTTGCCCTGTATAAATTGCTAGTGGGAAATTCCAGGGTGATATGCACACAAAACAGCCACGGCCGTGATGTGATAAGCTGTTTTGCTCTCCTGTCGGGCCAGGAAGTAAAATGCCTTCTTCTTTGAAAAGGGTACGCCCTTGAGCGGCGTAATAACGGCAGAAATCTATGGCTTCTCGAATTTCATCTTGAGCATCAGGGATTGTTTTTCCAGCTTCATGAATAAGAAGGTAATAAAGCTCTTCTTTATTTTCTTCATAGAGTGAGGCTATTTTCTCCAGGATTTGAGCTCTATGCTCCGCAGGTGACTCGTTCCATTCTTTGAACGCGTCTTGTGCTCTGGAAAAAGCCTTTTTAATTTGGCGTGCAGTGGACGGGTGCATTTTGCCAATAACTTGTGATGTATTCGCAGGATTTTTTATCTCTTCAGCTAGGGTTTCCGTGAGTTCTTTCCCGCATATGATTGGTGCAGCTATGTATGGCTTGTGAAACGATGCGATCTTTTTGTTGAGTGTGGAAACAACATCAGGTGCATTAAGGTCCAGGCCGGATGAGTTGAGGCGACCCATGGGTGACTCGTTCCAAAAGAGGTCTTTTGAATCTTTTATTCTAGTATGCTTGAATCTATTGTCTTTTTTTATTTGAGTGGCTGGATCTTGTGTTAATGGTTCAATGGGTTCATCACGCTTCATGACCTTATTTACAAAGGAGCTGTTTGCGCCATTCTCCAATAGTCTTCTTACTAAGTATGGGAGTAGATCTTGGTGAGGACCTACGGGTGCGTAGATGCTTGTTTTAATTTCTGGTTTTTCGCTGCGAATAATATCGTAAAGGCTGTCGCCCATGCCGAATAATTTTTGTAATTCGAAATCTGCTTTATAATGTTCTGCAATATCTTGAACGGCGCAAATTGAATGGGCGTTATGTGTTGCAAACATCGGGAAGATGTTTGGAGATAGGCACATTTTTTCAGCGCATATTAGATAAGATAAATCGGTGTTGGCTTTTCGTGTGAATACTGGAAAGTGATTGAGCCCACCTATTTGAGAATTTTTAATTTCACTGTCCCAATATGCGCCTTTTACAAGGCGTATATGTGTTTTAATTTTGTGATGTTCTGCTCGTTCTTGTATGTGGTCAATTAGAGCGGGCGCAGCTTTATTGTAAGCTTGAACCGCAAGCCCAAAACCGTCCCAATCCTTTAGGGCAGGTAGCCCGAGTATGTTTTCAATGATTTGTACTGATGTATTTAGGCGCTCAGATTCTTCTGCGTCTATTGTCATGGCTATGTTGTTATTAGCGCAAAGCTTAGCTAGTTCTAGAAGCTGAGCACTCATTTCCATTATGCATCGATCTTCTTGCGCATATTCATAACGTGGATGAATAGCAGAAAGCTTTACAGAGATTCCTGGACGAAGCGCTGTATGCTTGTCTGTGCGTTCGGCAATATATTTGATCGCGTGTTCATAATTTTCAAAATAACGCTGTGCATCAATGGCGGTGCGTGCTCCTTCGCCGAGCATATCATAGGATATGCGAACATTATTTTGAATATGTGACGTTGAGTTTTTTAACGCATCTTCAATATCGGTTCCAAAGACGAATTCTTTGCCAAGAATTTGCATGGCTTTAACCATGGCTTGATGCATAAAAGGTTCGCCGACTTTTGCTATGACGCTATCTAAGGCCTTGCTGGACATGAATAATCCAACACCTGCTGCTTTAACGACCCAGTCATTTGAACCGCCCTCTCCGTTTAGCCAATTAGCGGCGACAACTTTGTCACGGATGAGCTTTCTTGCAGTATATTTATCTGGAACTCGAAGCAAAGCTTCGGCAAGAGTCATGAGAGCGATGCCCTCATTTGTATCTAATGAAAATTCTTGCATAAACGACTCAAGTCCGCCAGTGCTTCTCTTATGATTGCGAATTTTTTGCACAAGAGTTTTTGCTTCGTGAGATATATTATCTGAACGCTCTTTCGACAAATTATATTTTTTTAAGTAGTCTTGAATGACTTCTTTTTCGTCTTTGTGAAAATAATGTGAGAATGATGTTGGCATGAAGTACTCTTGACGGTTGTTAGAGTTTGAAAATGATTATATCATAAATTTATGTCATCATCATCTAATGTTCCTGAATTTTCGGTCAAAGATTTGGCCTTTTCTCTTAAACGCTCTATTGAGGAGCAATATGGTCATGTACGTGTTCGTGGAGAATTAAGTCGTGTTTCGATCGCTGGTTCTGGCCATATGTATTCATCGTTAAAGGACGATGGTGCGGTTATAGATGCTGTGTGCTGGAAGGGCGTGATGTCAAAGCTTAGTGTCAAGCCTGAGGAAGGCCTTGAGGTGATTGTCACAGGGCGTGTTTCAACTTTTCCGCAACGCTCTAATTATCAGTTAATTATTGAGACGATGGAGCTGGCTGGTGAAGGTGCGCTTCTTAAAATGCTTGAGGAGCGTAAGAAGAAGTTAGCAGCGGAAGGGTTGTTTGCAACAGACAGGAAGAGGGAGCTTCCGTTCTTACCGGAAGTGATTGGAGTCGTTACATCACCAACTGGCGCTGTTATACGTGATATATTACATCGTCTACAGGATCGATTTCCGAGAGATGTGCTACTTTGGCCGGTTTTAGTTCAAGGGCAGGGGGCTGCTGAGCAGGTTGCGCAGGCAATTGAAGGGTTTCAGTCTATTGATGAGCAAGGTTTAAAGCGTCCGGATGTTTTGATCGTTGCACGTGGTGGGGGATCTCTAGAAGATTTGATGCCCTTTAATGAAGAGATTGTTGTACGTGCTATTGCAAATTCGGCTATTCCTGTTATTTCAGCAGTTGGCCACGAGACGGATACTACACTTAGTGACTTTGCTGCTGATGTACGTGCGCCAACACCTACTGGCGCTGCAGAAATGGCCGTTCCTGTCAGGGCGCAATTAAGAGCGCAGATTTTAGATAATGAGCAACGACTTTATGGGTCTTTATCAAGATCGCTTGAGATAAAGAAAGAGCGTTTATCCTATTTGGCTTCTCGACTTGGTGAGCCAAGTAGGATGCTCGATAGTTATTCGCAGCGCGTTGATATGGAGAGCTCTAAGCTTTCTTCTCTTTTTTCAAATTATGTTTCTAGAAAACGTGAAAGATATGCCGCTTTATCTGGGCGTATGGCAGCACCCAGTTCTAGGGTTCGAGAGTTGAATGAAACATTGAAGCAATGGTCAGAGCGATTGAGTAATGTTCGTGGTTCGTCAGTTGATACTAAAAAGATACGACTAGATCAAATGAGCGGACTTTTGGAAGCGTATAGTTTTCAGAAGGTTCTGGAGAGGGGGTATAGTGTTGTACGTGATGAGAGTGGCCAAATTGTCAAATCGGCAGACATGATTAATTCTGATGATTGTGTATCTATAGAATTTAAAGGGCAACAACGTTTGAATGCAATTATTACAGATGATGTTCAGAAGAGAAAAGTAAAAGATGCTCCACCTAAAAAGAAGCGTACGACAGGCTTGAAAGCTAAGGATGAAAAGCAGACAAGCTTATTTTAAACGGAGGATGCTAGTCCTGCTTCTTCAAAATTATCAATTAAGCGGTCCGATATTTGATCAAGGCGATGGGCATTATTCACGGCCTTTTCTACTAGCTTAATGGCATCAGATAGTTCCATACTTGGCTCAAGGTTTTCATACTCTGCATTTGTTTTAATTCGTGCGTAGAAATGTATAATTTCAGAAGAGAGCTGGTTTCCGAGGAAGTCTAGTTTATCGGTATTTCTATCAAATACTGCACGACTTAGGGCTGGCTGCTTTTGTACAATGTCACCGGTTGATTTATATTTTGGTGACTTTTCCGTATCTTTTAAGGCGTTAAGCAATTCCTCGTAGACCATGATATATGCTTCTATTTTCGATTTATTGGCTTTAATTTCTGAGTCCATCATGCTGGCGAATATTTTACGTTCTTGCTCTTTTAGTGCCCGTTCTTTGGCAGCCATGTCCATATGAAGGTTTTGTGCTTCGATAACTTTTTGGAATCCGCGCATTATAAAAATGCTGAGTGCTATGAATGCTATTACAATAAAGATTAAGAGGATGAAACTGACTGTCAGCATTAGTCTGCTGCTGGAGCCTTCTTGTGTTTTTTCTTTGTTCCATATGCCTGTTTCTTTATTTTGAGCCATTTGCTCAGCTTGAATATAAGGTTGTTCAAAAACAGTCCCATAGATTTCTGAGCGGTTTACAATGGCAAAGCCGTTTTGGAGCATGTGTAAGCCAAGGTCTATGTCATCTTTGTTTACGCATTGAGCCACAGCCATTTCAGCTGTACGATTTTTGAGCGTGCACGATACTGTTTCATTGCCAATAATATTGTCCAGGTTCACGCGAGCTTTTAATTTTAGGGTAGGGTCACTGATTCCAGACGATTCAATACCCCATAACTTGATGATTGTTTTGTTATTTAGTGCAGTTACTTCATCTACAGCTCGGATGTTGAGCTTGTATGTTTTTTCTTCTTGTTGCTGCTTTTCTTCGTTTTGAGCATGTGCCTGAATAGACAATGTCATTATTATTGCTAAGGTGAGTGTGAAAAAGTTTGTAAAGCGTCTCATTCTTACGTAAACATTCCTGTCTGTATTTTTTATTAATACCCACGTTGGGCTAATTATACTACCATATTAACAACTATGTTAGAATTGTTTATAGTTAGCCTATTCAGATTAGGGTGTATTTTAGAATAATTAAAAAGCTATGCGCGAAACATTACCAAAACTACTACATAAGCTTGCTGTAAGTCACCTTATGTCAGCTTATGAAACGATGCCTTGGGTTCATTATGATGATGTTCATGGTTTGACGTGTAGTGCGGAAGTCAGAATGGGGCCAGGTGAAAAGGACCTTGAAGCAGAAATTCAAATGTTGAAAGATGATGAAAATGCATCGGGGCCAGATCAAATCTTATGGATGCATGCCGAGCCAGTGAGTGATGGTATGTGGTCACCACTTCAGCTTCGTGTGTGTGGCGAAAACTATGTTAATGTATTTCATGGTTGGGAACAAAAAGGGTGTGATTTTTTTAGATCAACAGTTGAATCCCTTCAAATGGGTATAATTCCTGATTTTGAAGCGTTAGTTAATCAATATATGGTTGATGATACAGGAGGCGGGCGCTCTTCGGGGGGGCGTATTGGTCGAAAGGCGCCGAAAGCTAGCAATAATGCGGTTATGGGTATGAAGAAGTAATTATTCTTGGTTTACAATGATATCGTAACTACGTGCAATTTCACCTAGCCCGCCAGAAAAATATTCCAAGTCGGCTTTGAAGTGCCATTTAGGTCCTTCGCGGTTTATCCAGCCTACAATGGCGCCTGTTTCTTTATGTTCCTTAAAAATATCCGTTAAATTAAAACGGAACAATTCATGCCCTGTATCGGCATTGATGATGCGTACGTAGCATCTTCTCATGCTATCTAGCGCTTGTTTTTTTTCAAAGCCTTTATAAATGCTGATAACTACAGGTATTTGAAGTACATCGAATGGAACTTTTTGTAGCTCGATAAGTATCGTCTCATCATCTCCATCACCAAAACCTACTCTGCTATCGCCGCCGTGAACTATCCCGCCTTCAAGAGCCTCTGGCTGATTGTAAAATATGAAATCGTTATCATTGCGTGTTTTTTGATTGCGGTTTAGGAGGAAAATACTAACGTCAACGTCTATTTCTTCACCACTGAAGGTATTAACGTCCCAGCCAGCAGCTAATGCTATTTTACTCAAGGTCGGGTCGTGTTCGAAAAGATTGACTTCATCTCCTTCTTTGATGAGCGCTTCACCGATATCAATTTCTTTGCCCTCATGTGAGGTGTCGAATATGTCAGTCATAATTTACCGTATTTCCAATGTTACTTTTTAGAATATATCATGAATTAAAGTATATGGCATATATGAAAATATTATACGCTATATACCCAGCGACGAGTAAGGCGCCAATGATCTTTGTAATTTTTTTGTAGCCGAGTAGTAAAAATGCGAATGTAACTGTGATTGCAAGCATAACCCATATATCAAATTCTAAAAGCTGGGGCGAATAAGTTGCAGAGCTTATTGGTTGAATGAGTGCTGTAAAGCCAATAATCATCAAGATGTTAAAGACATTTGAACCTATAATATTACCTATCATCATATCGCTGTGCCCTTTCTTGGCTGCGATTATGCTCGTTGATAGCTCTGGTAATGATGTGCCGAACGCTATGATGCTTAAGGCAATTACAGCTTCGGGCACGCCTATGATGGATGCGGATTCACTGGCTCCGCGTACTAGAAGTTCTGCGCCTACAGCTACACCAACTAGTCCCATCAGCAATAGTACGTAAGGGGTGTATGTGTCTTTGAATTCATGCTCTGCACTTATTTCTTCAACTTTTTGTTCGCCTCTTTGTGCCATGCGGTATTGTATAAATACGTACACGATAAGGATAAGCACCATAAATATGCCTGAAATGCGTGTGATCTCTCCATAAGTCATAAGTCCTAGTAAAAGAAGAGATGACAAGAGCATGAATGTGACGTCCCTGACCAAAGCTTTGTTCACTGTCACATATATTTTAGCAATTAAGCATGCACTACCGATAACCATCATGATATTAGCTATATTAGAACCGATGACATTGCCCATTGCGATTCCATCGGATCCCCTTAAGACAGCTAAGACAGACACGAGTAATTCTGGTAGGGATGTGCCAAAGGCCAGGATTGTGAAACCTACAACCATGGGGGATAGGCCGTATCTGCCGGCGATAAATAC
>CENJ01158549.1_pt1 | contig 10466 bp, 12 predicted proteins | sample 356161 | NCBI WGS metagenome assembly CENJ01 (sample SAMEA2619531, study PRJEB7988) | marine metagenome | biome: marine biome (ENVO:00000447); feature: surface water layer (ENVO:00002042); material: "saline water (ENVO:00002010), including plankton (ENVO:xxxxxxxx)" | depth 5 m
GTCTCGCGAGGTAATCGAGCCAGGCTTTCCGGCCGGCTTCGGTCAGATGGATGCGCGTTTGTGGGCGTCGGCCTTCAAAGCGCTTTTCTATCTCTACATATCCGGCATCTTCGAGCTTGCGCAGATGGGTTGAGAGATTGCCATCCGTGGCATTCACCTTGTCTCTCAGCTCGCCAAAAATTGCTGGCGATGCTGCGGAGAGATAGGCAATGATGCCGAGGCGAAGCCGCCCGTGAATGGCATCATCAATCTCGCCATGGTCGAAAGGGTTGTCGGGTGTGTCACTCATCGCGAGTTACACCACTGACTTTGGCTCATTGAGCAGCTGGCGCGCCCCTCCCGTAAGCCAGCAGAGCAGGGTGCCAATTGCTGCCGCGAGATAAGTATCGCTAAGACCGAACATTCCAATCGTGAGGCAGGCAAAAGCCACGGACACAATTACCGGCAACCATTTACCCCGGTCTTTGGAAAAGGCCGCCGTCGCAGCATAGCTGATACCGTAGACCAGAAATGCAGCCGGCATGATTGCATCGAACAAATCGACGCTCAGTTCAGGACGAACACTGACCGCGACAACGATCGAAATCGCGAAAGCAAACAGCCCGAAGGAGGCTACACGCCAGGTGGAGCGGTCGACGCGGTTCACCGGGGCAGACTGACCCGGCAGGTCAGCGGCGGTTTTTCCAAGGATAAAGCTGCCAATGCCGCCTGAAATGCCCATTGCCATCCAAACTGCGCCTGCCCAGCGTTCGTCTGCGCCTGCAAAGAAACCCTTTGCAAGAGCCCAGTGGGCCAGAAGGGCCGCCGTAACCAGCAAAAACCAGAGAGTCGCAAACCGGCCCGCAATCGGTGGGGCGTCTTCCCCAGCCTCGGCAATAGTGCGCACATATTCCAGATCGTCAGCAAGTTTCGAGTTCATGATTGTCTCCACAAATAACTTTAAATTTCAAAGTAATTGTTTTTCGATAAATGTCAATTTTGTTTTTCAAAGTGAATGGCTGGAAGACGTCAGGCCCGTGGATGAGCGAGCTTATGTGCGCGGGTGAGGCGGGCATCTTCAACGCCCAGATAGACTTGCGTCGTCGACGGGCTGGCATGTCCCATCAGAGCCTGAATTGAGCGCAAATCGCCGCCATGGGCGAGTAGATGACTGGCGAAAGCATGGCGCAGCGCATGCGGTGTTGCGCTTTCGGGCAGGCCTAGCGCGCCGCGAAGTTGCTGCATTAACGCTTGCGCTGCGCGTGGTCTCATCGGGCCGCCACGCACAGCAAAGAAGAATGGCGTCTCCGAACTCATCTTATACGGACAAAGCTTTGCATAGGCATCCATCGCATTACGCGCGACATCCATTAGCGGGATAATCCGGACCTTGTTGCGTTTGCCCAGAATGCGAAGCTCGGCAGGGGCGGGCGTCAGGTCTCCGGTAAGAGACAGCGCTTCTGAAATACGCAGGCCGCCTGCATAAATCAGCGTCAATAGCGCAGTATCGCGCGCGCCAAGCCATGGCTCTTCCTGCATGTCACCAGCCAGAGCGATCAGGTTTGCCGTGTCTTCCTCACTGGTCGGGCGCGGCAGCCGCGTTTTGAGCTTAGGGCCCGACATGGCGAGCAGTTTGGCGTTCTCTATTCCGTGGGCGAGATCAAGCCAGCGATAGAATGCGCGAAGGGCTGATAAGGCACGAGCTAGCGTTGCCGCGGCATCCGCGCCGTCTTCACGCCGTTCTGCGAGCCATGAGCGGACACGTCTTGGATGGATGGCTTCAAGGTCGCTGCCCGTAACTGGCTTCGGGGTGTTCCGGTTGAGAAAGCCGACAAATGATCCGATATCGTGGCGATAGCCTGTCACTGTATGCGCAGACATGCTGCGCTCCTTCTCGATATGCTCGAGAAAGTCGGAAAACAGGTCGGTCGCAGGGGTGTCAGATGCATTCATTTTGCAGATTGTCGTGGAAGGGCGTTAACAGCCTCTTTTCTTGAAGCCCGCTTACGCCCAATCTCTCCTCCATGCGTTACGCCCGAGTCCTTTTTACTTTGCCTCTGCCAGAGCCGTTTGACTATGCCATCCCGGAAGAGATGCATGCCGAGCCCGGTTCTGTTGTGCGTGCCCCTTTGGGTGCACAGGAACGTATGGGCGTCGTCTGGGATGTTTGTGAGGAAGAAGACGGGCTGCGCGAGCTGAAAGAGCTTTATGCATCCCATCCCACGCCTGCCTTCTCTAAGCCGTTCAGAGACTTCATCGAATGGTCGGCGAAATATACCTGCTCCAATCCGGGCGGCGTGCTGCGTATGGTGCTTCGTTCTCCGGCCTCGCTTTATCCGTCCAAAATGGAAACGGTGGTTCTTGAAAAGCCGTCTACCGAAGCGCCAAAGCGGCTGACGGCCGCGCGGGAACGCGTGTTAGAGTTTGTAAAAGACAATCCGCCCATGACGCAGGCCGAGCTTGGCCGAGAGGTAGGCGTTTCGACCTCTGTCGTGAAAGGCCTGGTTGATCTTGGTGTTCTGGGTACGGATTATCGTCCGATAGATCCGCCTTATCCCGTCCCGAATGCCGAAGGGCAGGGGTTTGACCTGACAGACGAACAGGAAAGCGCTGCAGAACATCTGCGCCGCCGGGCTCGTGAGCATGGCTTTAATGTCTCCCTGATCGATGGCGTGACCGGTTCGGGCAAAACCGAGGTTTATTTCGAAGCAATCTCAGAGGCGCTGCGCGCCGACCCTGACGCGCAAATCCTGATCCTTTTGCCTGAGATCGCGCTCACTCAGGCGATCATGAAACGCTTTGAGGCCCGCTTCGGCGCGCGCCCCGTTGAGTGGCACTCAGGTATCACTGATGCAGACCGCCGCCGCGCCTGGCGCGAGGTCGCTCACGGGCGAGCACGCATCGTCGTTGGTGCCCGGTCTGCACTTTTTCTGCCATTTCCGAATTTGCGTCTCGCCATTGTGGACGAGGAACATGACGGATCCTACAAGCAGGAAGACGGCGTTATCTATCATGCCCGAAATTTATGTGTGGCGCGCGCACGCTTTGAAAAGTTTGCAGTTATCCTTGCCAGCGCCACGCCAGCGCTCGAAACTTTGCATAATGCGCGCACCGGACGGTTTGACTATCTGCGCTTAGCTGCTAGGCCGGGGGTGTCCCGCCTGCCTGAGGTCAGCCTCATTGACATGCGGTCCGAAGCCCCCGACCGAGGGGATTGGCTCTCGCCCGTGCTCGTACGCAATATGGCAGACGTTCTGAGCGCGGGTGAGCAGTCTCTCCTGTTTTTGAACCGTCGTGGCTATGCCCCGCTCGTCATCTGCAAGGCGTGCGGCGACAAATTAAAAACGCCGGGCACGGAAAGCTGGCTCACCGAACATCGCTATACCAACCGCCTTGTCTGCCATCTGACAGGCTTCTCCATGAGGCGACCTGCGGCGTGCCCGAAATGCGGCGCGCGGGATTCTCTCATGGGCGTTGGCCCTGGCATTGAGCGCGTCGCCGAGGAGGTCCGCACCAAATTGCCACAAGCCCGTATCGAGCTTTTATCATCAGACACGATCCAGTCAGGCGACGATCTTCGCGCGCTCATCCACCGGATGGAGCAAGGCCAGATTGATGTACTCATCGGTACACAGATGATTGCCAAAGGGCACAACTTTCCGGGGCTCACCCTTGTTGGCGTTGTCGATGCCGATGCCAGCCTGAAGGGCGGCGATCTTCGCGCCGGTGAGCGCACCTTCCAGCTTCTCTCTCAGGTGGCAGGCCGGGCAGGGCGCGCTGAAAAGCCGGGTCGCGCCATGCTCCAAACCTATGATCCGGATGCACCGCTCATGCAGGCCCTGGCGGCAACCGATCGTGACAGCTTCCTCGCCTGCGAAGAAGAAATGCGCGAGATGATGGGCATGCCGCCGTATGGCAGGCTTGCAGCTGTCATTCTGTCTTTTCCGGGTGAGGATGAAGCCGCCCGTCTCGCAAAAGAGTTCGGCATGGTGGCGCCAAATGCCGATGGCGTTGAAGTCTGGGGCCCCGCGCCCGCGCCGATCGGCGTGCTGCGCGGACGCTGGCGCTGGCGTTTCCTCGTCCGGTCCGAGCTCAATGTTGATCTCTCGGCTTATATGGGCGTATGGAAAGCCGCGCTCAGACTGCCTGCGCAGGCGCGTCTGCAGGTGGATATCGATCCATATTCGTTCCTTTAATGAAGCACTTTGCGCTTGCATCAGACGCTCCTTATCCCATTTAGTTATCATGATAACTAATGGAGTGCTTCATGCTGCACGTTTATGCCAAAATTACACCCAAACCCGAATATTACGATCGCGCGAAAATCGCGGTGGAAAGTATTGTTTCCGCTACTGTGAAAGAGGCGGGCTGCGCCAGGTTTGAATTTTTCACGGATTTGTCCGGCACATCACTTCATCTGGTAGAAACTTGGGTTGATCAGGCGGCTTTGGATGCTCACTATGCTCAGCCTTATACAGTAAGCGTATTTGAGGCCTATCAGAACTGGCTGGCAAAGCCGCCGGAAATTCAGCTCATGTCGCGAGTGGCCTGATCCATGTTTTTTTTGAAAGACCTTCCCACGCCTGCGATGACCAGTAAGTATGCGCGTTTTTTTGCACCGGTTGAGCCGGAGCAGATCGTTGGTGTGTTGGCAGACCTTCGCCGCGCTAGCCTGACAATCAGGCGGCTAGAAGCCTATTTCCGTGAGAACGATTTTTCCCTTTTGCGCTTTCTCATCTTGATCATTATAGACCGCGAACCAGAGAAAGAGGCGCTTCAATTCTCCGAGATTGTTGAAAAGGTCGATGTTTCAAAACCGGTCGTAACGCGAACGATCAAATCTCTGCTGGAGGATGATTTGCTTATGTTGCGGTGTGAAGGGTCAGATAAGCGGATGAAAATGTACGCGCTTTCGAAGGAAGGGCGATCCCGGCTCGAATCGCTATTTCCCGGCTATTTCAAATTGCTTGGCGACGCTGCAGAAGGGGAGAGCTCATGAAGCATCGTCGAACGGCTCTTCATATCTTTCTGGTCTGGGCGATCGTATACTCCATAGTGACTGGCTCTCTCATTGTGATGGGGGCGCTACCGGTTGATTTGCCTCTGCCGCTTAAAACCTTGTTTCTCACGATGGTTTTAGTACCGCTTATCATGTTTTTGGTTGGGCCTTTCTCAGCGCGAATTGCGCTTCGGGTATTTCCTGAAACGATAGCGCGCATAGGAGCGCAGAAGGACTGAACTACGAGCGCATAACCTTGACAGATTGTGCGTCAAACGGTGTGAGACAGTTTACGTCAGCGGGCCTAAGGGGGGCAGTTTGCATGTTCTTTCTGAAATACCTGCCGACGCAGTCGCTATTGATGAATTATCGCGAGCATTTTCCGGCAGGCTCGGAGCCTCAGATTTCAAGCCAGCTGGAAATGCTGCGCAAAGCCTCGCTCCTCCTGCGCGATCTGGATGATTTCTTCCGCGAACATGACCTGTCGCTTACGCGCTTTCTGATCCTTGTGATTCTGGACGGCGCACATGAAGGACTCCAGCATTCGCAGATTGTGGACCGGATTGATGTTTCCTCGCCAGTGATCAGCCGGTCACTTGGTGCGCTCGTTTCTGACGGGCTGGTCGAAGTGATCACTGACGCGGAAAACAAGCGGCATAAACTCAACCGACTGTCTGATGAAGGCCGCGCACGCCTTCAGGTGCTTATGCCGGGCTATTACGAGATTTTGCTCCGCGATTAATCGACTTCCCCTCAATGGAGAGAGGGATTGATTTTCGCCTGCCGATCCAACACGTTCAGCCTTCACGTGAAGTATGAGCGTGTCAGTGGGGATATTCATGATCAGAAGCTTCATCGCTTTCATGGCGCTGGGTCTTAGCGCGCCGCTTGCTTACGGGCAGGAACTTGCTCAACGCTGCGATGAGGCGCTGTTTCATCTGGAAGACGCAATGGCAAGCCCGGCCTATTATGGCGAGATGCTGGCCGATGTGACGACGCCAAATATTTGCGCGGTGCAGGCCAATGGCGAGCGCTGTTATACCGGCGCGGAGTCAGCGGCTATCTTCCAGGGCGACATTCCAGAGCTTGGTATTGAGCGCATTTACGTTTCCCGCATTGCCTATGTGCTCGAAGTTATCACCGAGGCTGGCCAGCCGCTTCACGCGACAGGGTGCGAGCGCCTGTCGCCGGGCCGTTTCCTCTTCGGTGCAGCTTATGAGCGTTATCTGGTCATGCCAGAAGGCGTCGCCAAGATTATCGATGTCGGCAGTTTTGTAGTCGAGACCTCACCTGACGGGTCTGCGCGTCTGCTCAATGCCTTCACCCAGTCCATCCTGTCCGATGAAGATGCAGCCAGCCTGCAATTATTCACCCGTCCGGAATTCCTGTTTGATCGTCGCCGTGCGCCGCGTATGGGCCAGCGTCATCTGCCATTGGGCGGTCAGCCTGCTGGCGGCGTTGAGACGCTGTACGCAGACATTCAGACACCAGAGCCTCCGCCAGCGATAGCGCCTGCACAGCCGGTTGTAACCGCTCCGGCTGAGGTGCCAGTGCAGCCTGCCAGTGTGATTGAGGTCAGCCGCACCCGTTCGTCCGGCGCGATGACGGCATCTGCTTATGCGTCTCACGAGGCGCGTAGAAACGCTGAAGCCGCGGTCCGTGAGGCCTGCAGCGCAGAGGGTGGCCGCATCATCTCAATGGTGACCCGCTCGGCAAATGGTTCGGTTCAGCTCCCCGATGGTCAGTACGAGGCCGAGTACACCTCCACAGCGCGGTGTGAACTGTCTTAGCGACAAATATTGCGCCGAAGCGCGAACCTGATATATCGCGCGGCCTCCATGGATAGGGATGATTTACACTTTGCCTCCGCAGCGCTGCGCGCTAGATGAGGCGCTCTCAAGTTTGTTCTTTTGTAGTTGCTCTCGCGAACTAATGTTCGCATAGAGCGCGCTCAAGGCTGCCTTGTTTCGTTTGTTCTCCGCTTCGCCTTCGGCTATCGCGATAGAACGCGCTCAAGGCTGCTGCGCTGAACGATTGTTAGGGGCTTCTCCATGCCAATTCACACCTCCAAGAAAGCAGGCGTATTCGCCGAGTCTGTCATTCGCGGAATGACGCGCCAGTTCAATGCGCGCGGCGGCGATAAACCGGGCGTGAACCTTGCGCAGGGCTTTCCGGATTTTGCGGCCCCTGAAGCGCTGAAAGAAGCCGCGGTTGAGGCGATCCGTGACGATTTTAACCAATATGCCATCACCTGGGGCACAGTGAACCTGCGAAACGCCATCGCTGAGAAGACAGAGCGTCATTATGGGGTGCGCCCGGATACCGAGCGCGAGATCACCGTCACCTGCGGCACGACCGAAGCGATGATGGCGACCATGATGGCGCTGGTTGATCCGGGCGATGAGGTGATCGTCTTCGAGCCGTTCTATGAAAACTATGGCCCTGACGCGATCCTGTCAGGCGCTGTGCCGCGCTTTGTGAAACTGCGCGCACCAGACTGGAGCTTTGATGAGGCAGAGCTGGCGGCAGCCTTCAATGACAAGACGCGCGCCATCATCATCAACACGCCATCCAACCCGACGGGCAAAGTCTTCTCAAAAGAGGAGCTGACCTTCATTGGCGAGCTGTGCCAGAAATGGGATGTCGTCGCGATCACGGACGAGATTTACGAGCACATCATTTATGAAGGCCCGCATCTGCGCATGGCCGACATTGAGGGCATGGCAGACCGCACGGTGACGATCACCGGTCTTTCCAAAACATACTCGGCGACAGGCTGGCGGATTGGCTGGATCATCGCGCCGCCGGATGCCTCCGATGCGATCCGTAAGGTCCACGACTTCCTTACCGTTGGCGCCGCGGCGCCTCTGCAAGAGGGTGCGGCCCATGCGCTGCGCTTTGGCGATGAATATTATGGCGAGCTCGGCGCGACCTATGCGCTGAAGCGCGATATTCTGATGCCGGTTCTGCAGGAGATCGGCTTTACCTGTTACCATCCGCAGGGTGCGTATTACATCATGACGGACGCATCTGACCTGATGGCGCGCACGGGCCACGATAATGACGTCGCCTTTGCCAAATGGATGATTGATGAGGTCGGTATTGCAACCGTGCCGGGCTCCAGCTTCTATCGCGATAAGGCAGACGGGCGAACCAAAATCCGTTTCGTCTATTGTAAGAAGCCGGAAACGCTGGAGCTGGCTGTTGAGTTGCTGCGGAAAGGGTTTGCAAAATGATCAGCCTGAAGTCTGACGGGCCTGTCGATTTCGACACCGCCGCGAGCCATATCTGCGAAGCGGGGCGTCTTCTGGATGCGAAAGGCATGGCGCCTGCCTCCAGCGGCAATTATTCCATGCGCCTGAATGACGGCGCATTCGCGGTGACGGTATCGGGCAATCATAAGGGCCGTCTGCACATTCAGTATGTGATGCGCGTAGATGCCGAAGGCAAAGCTCTGGAAGAGAAGAAGCCGTCTGCCGAAACGCTGCTCCACACGCAGATTTACAAGCATTATCCGGACGCGAACGCCATTCTGCACGTGCACTCTACGGCAGGCGTTGTGCTGACGCGGCTCATGCACGGCGATATCTTGCTGGCAGGCTATGAGATGCTGAAGGCCTTTCCAGGCGTAGAAACGCATGCTGTGAAGGTTCGTCTGCGCGCGGTCGATAACACGCAGGACATGCCGGCGCTCGCAAACACGCTGGAAGAATTTATCGCCGATCTGCCTGTGCCGGCCTATATCATCCGCGATCATGGCTTCTATGTTTGGGGTAAGGACATGGAGGCCTGCGTGAATATGTGCGAAGCTGTCGACCATATGCTGACCGCTGAAGTCGAGATTTTGAAGATTAAGGGCGTCCCGAAGAAAGGACTCTGGAAATGAGCCGACTGACTGTTTTTGAAGAGACTGCGCCGCAAACGGCTGTCCTCGATACAACCGAATTTGAAACCATCGCGTCTACGCTGAACGATATCGGTGTGCGTTTCGAGCGCTGGGAGGCGCGTGAAGCCTTTGCCGCTGATGCCAAACAGGAAGATGTGCTGGCCGCATACCGCGATGAAGTCGAGCGCATCTGCGCTGAAGGCGGCTATACCACGGTGGATATTATCCGCGTAACCGAAGAAACGCCGAACAAGGATGCCATCCGCGCCAAATTCCTGGACGAGCACACACACTCTGAAGATGAAGTCCGCTTCTTTATTGAAGGCGCGGGCGTGTTCTATCTGCGTGTGGACGGCAAGGTGCACATGGTCCTCTGCGAGCAGAATGATCTTATCAGCGTGTCAGCAAACACAACGCACTGGTTCGATATGGGCCCGGATGCGCGTCTGGCCGCCATCCGCTTCTTCAACAATGAAGAAGGCTGGGTGCCGAACTTCACTGAGAGCGGCATTGCCAAAGGCTTCCCGACATTCGAGTTCATGGCCGCATGATCTCACTGAAGGGCGTTAAAGCCGTCGTTACCGATATTGAAGGCACGACCAGCTCGATCAGCTTTGTGCACGATGTGATGTTTCCATACGCCCGCGAGCGTATGGGTGATTTTGTGCGCGCGAATGCGGGCGATATTCAGGACCATCTGGACGCTGTGCGTGAGGAAGAAGGCGCGCCGGATTTAACGGCTGACGAACTTATCTCTGTGCTCATCCGCTGGATTGATGAAGACCGTAAGGCCACGCCGCTGAAAGCCATTCAGGGCATGATCTGGAAGGAAGGCTTTGAGACAGGCGCGTTCAAAGGCCATATCTATGACGATGCCGTGGCGGGGCTGAAGCGCTGGCATGAAGCGGGTAAGGCGCTTTATGTCTATTCTTCCGGATCCATTGCAGCGCAGAAACTGCTCTACGGGCATTCCGAAGCGGGCGATATCACGCTGCTTTTCTTCGGCTATTTCGATACGACCACGGGCGGTAAACGCGAGACGCTGTCTTATGAAAAGATCGCGAAAGCGCTGAAGCGTCCGCCGCAGGAAATCGTCTTCCTGTCTGACGTTGTCGCCGAGCTTGAGGCCGCCGACGAGGCTGGTTTCCAGACGGTTCTTCTGGATCGCAAGCATGAGCTGGATGAAGGTATCTGGGGCAACAAGACCGACACCTTCGCCAATATTCAGATCGCCTGAGGGCGGGAGAGCATTCCATGAAAATTGATGGCAAATCGTATCGCTCCATCTGGCTGAACGAAAACGGCTGGTCTGTGCATATTTTCGACCAGCGCGATCTGCCTTGGAAGCTGACCATTGTTGAGCTGAAAAGCCCGGCTGACTGCGCCGTGGCCATCAAAGAGATGTGGACACGCGGCGCGCCTCTTCTGGCGATGACGGGCGCATATGGCCTCGCTATGGCGCTGCGTGATGATGCCTCTGATGCAGGGCTCAATGCGGCATATGACATGCTGGTTGCGACCCGCCCGACTGCAGTGAACCTGAAATGGGCGCTTGATCAGGTGCGGGAGCACGTGGCTCCACTTGCGCCAGAGGCCCGCGCA
>CENJ01063587.1_pt1 | contig 10462 bp, 7 predicted proteins | sample 356161 | NCBI WGS metagenome assembly CENJ01 (sample SAMEA2619531, study PRJEB7988) | marine metagenome | biome: marine biome (ENVO:00000447); feature: surface water layer (ENVO:00002042); material: "saline water (ENVO:00002010), including plankton (ENVO:xxxxxxxx)" | depth 5 m
AAATCAATCAAACAAAGTGAAGATATTGTTCAGCAACTTTTGCTTGAGGAAAAGTCATTGAGAAATGAAGTATCGCTTCATTTAAAAAATCTGAAGACCACCTCAGAAAGTTTTGCCCTAGCAAAAAGTATCGAACAAAAAAACCAAGTTAAATTTAAAGAGGGTATGGTTTCTAGCTATACACTCAGACAAGCGCAAGCACAACTATTTCAGGCACAAAACGATTACCTGACAGCCATGCAAAGGCTGATCTTGGCAAAAGCAAAATTATCCTTATTACTTAAACCCATAACGCCCAACAAATGAAAAAAATAATCGCTCTTACCGCTCCTTTTTTAATCCTCGTGGGTTGCAATACGAACGAAGTCCCCGACACTAACGCCTTAATTGAACAAAAAAATGTGGAAGGACTACGTGCCCATCAAGCAGAATTGGTCAATCAAAACAATCTACTCAAGCAAGAGCTCAATAAAGTTATGGCTGCCATTGATCGATTAGACAAAGACAAAAAGAAATCGCTGGTAACTGTTCTACAGCTAAAAGAAACAAACTTTGTACACACTGTAATGCTACAGGGAATTGTCAAGACAGACCAAAACATGCTTCTCAACGCTGAGTACGCGGGCACGGTGAAAAAAATTCATGTAAAAGAAGGGCAAAAGGTAAACAAAGGGGATTTACTCATCACACTAGATGATGGAGGGCTCGCGCAAAACTTGGCCTTACAGAAAGTTCAATTGGACCTAGCCAAAACCCTGTACGAAAGACAAGAGAGACTTTGGGAACAAAATATTGGCGCTGAAATCGACTATCTGCAAGTTAAAGCCGCTTACGAAAGTCATAAAAAAACCTATCAACAACTCAAGCAACAACTGAAGAAAAGTGCTTTATACGCCCCCTTCTCTGGAAGAGTAGATGATGTAGTTGTCGAAGTTGGCGAATTAGTCTCTCCGGGGGTAAGTCCGTTGCTTCGCCTAATAAACCTAAGTAATATGTATGTAGAAGCCGATGTGCCAGAAGCCCACTACCCTAGTATAAACGAGCGAACTACTGCCACTATTGAAATTCCTGTTTTCGATTATTCCTTTACGAGTCGGGTAAAACATAAAGGAACGCATATCAATACAGGGAACAGAACCTTTAGGGTTTCCCTTGCCACAAACAATGCAAAAAACTTAGCGCCTAATCTAATAACTACGGTCCAGTTGGTTGATTATCAAAATCCAAAGGCAATTGTAGTCCCGCTTGATGTTATTTCAGAAAACTATGATGGAGCCCAATTCGTTTATGTTGTAAACAGCGACGAAAAAGCCGAAAAACGCTTTGTGCAAACAGGCTTGGTCGAAGGAGCTTATGTAGAAATTTTGAAAGGTCTTCGCGTATCGGATAGAGTTATCGATGAGGGCGCACGATTGGTCAAAGAGAATGAAAACGTTCAGGTTACAAACAGTCTATGAGCACAACAAACAAATCCAATAAAACCTTTGGTCTATCGGAATGGGCGATAAACAATCGCACCATTATTTATGTGCTGATGGGTATATTTTTACTACTTGGCGGTACGGCTTATGTCACCATGCCTCGTGAAAACTTCCCTGAAATTTCAGAAACAACCATTTTTATTAGTACGCCCTATCCCGGAAATACGGCTGAAGATATCGAACGCTTTGTTACTGACCCCATAGAAGAAGGCGTAAAAGGGATAAGTAATATTGTGGAAATTACCTCCACCTCACAAGACGATTATGCCATAGTTGCTATAGAATTTGATGAAGAGATTGAAGTTGATCTTGCCAAGCAAAAGGTAAAGGATGAAATCGATGCCGTTGTGGCATCCGAAGATTGGCCTACCTTTAATAGTGCAAAGCTCGAACCCTCCGTATTCAATCTAAATTTTTCAGAAGAAATGCCCATACTTAATGTGAGTATTCAGGGAGATTACCCCACAGATCGGCTCAAAGAATATGCCGAGTTGCTGCAAGATCGTATCGAGCAATTAGATCAAATCAAGGTAGTTGATATCCGGGGTGCTCAAGATAAAGAAGTGGAAATTGCCGTGGACACACGAAAAATGATGGCATCACAAGTGAGTTTTAATGATGTGATTCAAAGTGTTGCCAACGAAAACACAACCGTCTCAGCAGGAAGTATGCGCGGTGGCGGACAGCGCAGAAGTATTCGCCTGGTAGGCGAAATAAGCACCCCAGACCAGCTTAAGGCTTTTGTAGTAACCACAGAAAAAGGGTCCGTATTATTAGGCGATATAGCTACCATTTCCTTTAAAGAACTAGAGGCTACAAGCTACGCCAGAGATTTTGGTACGGCAACGGTCATGTTGGATGTAAAAAAACGAGGAGGGAAAAACCTAATCGAAGCGGCTACGCAAATCCGTGAATTGGTAGTAGAAGCCAAAAGCAACGATTTCCCAGAAGACGTTTCCGTTACCATATCCAACGATATGTCATCGCTAACATTGAATCAGGTAAACGACTTGGTCAATAACATACTTTTTGGGGTACTCCTAGTTGTTACCGTACTGACTTTTTTCTTGGGGTTTAGAAATGCCCTTTTTGTAGGCTTTGCCATTCCTATGTCTATGTTTATCTCTTTTGTTGTGCTGCAAACCTTGGGCTACACCATGAATACCATGGTGCTCTTTGCTCTTGTAATGGGGCTTGGTATGCTTGTTGATAATGGGATTGTGGTTGTCGAAAATGTGTATCGCCTCATTGAAAAAGAAGGCATGTCGCGAACTGAAGCTGCAAAAAAAGGAATTAGTGAAATCGCTTATCCCATTATTATTTCTACCGCTACGACCGTAGCAGCCTTTATCCCGCTTGGATTTTGGCCCGGAATAATGGGGCAGTTTATGATCTATTTCCCCATTACGCTTTCCATAGTTTTGGGGTCCTCGCTTTTTGTGGCCCTTCTATTTAACTCCATGTTGGTCTCCCAATTTATGGATGTTGAAGAAAAAACCATGACGTTTAAAGGCTTGATACGCCTCAGCATCACTATGGGCGGTACTGGTTTATTTTTTATGCTCGTTTCATCTTCCACTCGTGGGTTTGGCAGTTTGTTGCTTACCCTTCTTGCGCTGTTTTGGTTGTATCGTTATTTGATAAAAGATTTGGCAAACAAATTTCAGCGATTTTTCCTTGATCGATTGGAACGTGGGTATGAAAAGCTGTTGCAGTTTGCCTTGCGTGGATGGCGTGCTTATGCGGTTGTTATTGGTACCATAGGACTCTTGTTTTTGTCCTTTGTTTTGGTAGGTATTGCAAGTCCTAAAGTGGAGTTTTTTCCGGATAACGAGCCCAGCCAAATCATTGTGTATATCGAATACCCAGAAGGAACAGACATTGACAAAACAAACCAAATGACCAAAGCTATTGAGCAGGTCATGATTGAGACAGTGAACAACCCCAAGTACTTAGACGGGAAGTATAACTTTTTGGTTGAGTCGCTAGTATCGCAAGTAGGCGCAGGGGCAGGAAATCCAGAAACCGATAGTGGCTCTCAAGCCGAGATGCCTCATCGTGGAAAAATTACCGCCACAATGCGCGAATACAAGTACAGGCGGGGATTCTCTAGTGAGGTAATGCGCAGCGAAGTTCAGCAAGTGTTCAAGGGCAAGTTTTCCGGTGTCAGTATTTCTGTGGAAAAGGATGCCAATGGACCGCCTGTGGGTTACCCTATTAACATTGAGCTAAGCGGCGAAAATTACGACGAGCTGATACGCGTTGCCAACGATGTGCGCAGCTTTGTCATAAAAGAAAATATCCCTGGGATTGAAGAGTTAAAAGTAGATGTCAATCGAAACAAGCCCAGCATGCAAGTAACAGTAGATAGGCGGAAGGCAGGAAGTTTGGGCGTAAGCGCAGGGCAGATTGGTCTTCAACTTAGACGTGCGCTATTTGGTGAAAAGGCAGGTATTTATAAAAAAGACGGAGAAGACTACGACATCAATGTGCGCTTCCAGCAATCCGATCGATACAATCCCTCGGCTTTGTTTAATCAGAACATCAGTTTCCGCGATATGGCTTCAGGACAAATCAAAAACATTCCTGTTTCCACTGTTGTTGAGGCAAAAAATATTGCCGGTTATAGCGCTATCAAACACAAAAACTTAAAACGTGTGGTTACCGTTTACTCGGCCATACTTCCCGGGTACAATGCCAATGAAATTGTCGGGCAAATCCAAACCCAACTAAAAGGCTTTGATATGCCCAAAAACATTGACTACACCTTTACAGGTGAAATAGCCGAGCAAGAAAAGAACATGCAGTTTTTATCCAAAGCCTTAGGGTTTGCTATACTGCTGATTATGTTGTTGCTCGTATTCCAGTTTAACTCGGTAAGTAAGCCACTGATTATATTATTCTCCATTTTTATGAGCTTTACAGGCGTGATGCTAGGGTTGGTATTTTTCAATATGACCTTTGTCATCATCATGACCATGATGGGGATTATTTCGCTGGCGGGAATTGTGGTAAATAACAGTGTGGTACTGCTTGATTATACGCAGTTGTTGTTGGATAGAAAACGAGTTGAATTAGGTGTTGAGGACGAGAAGCTGCTTCCAAAAGAAGAAGTTTTTGCGTCCATTGTTGCAGGTGGTAAAGCACGCCTTCGTCCAGTATTGCTCACGGCGATTACTACCGTACTCGGGCTAATCCCATTGGCCATTGGACTCAACATTAACTTCTTTAGTTTGTTTGCTTCAGGAAATCCGCAAATTTACTTTGGTGGTGAGAATGTTATCTTTTGGGGTCCTCTTGCATGGACCGTTATTTTTGGGTTAAACTTTGCAACGTTTTTGACGTTGATAGTTGTACCTGTAGCATTTTACCTGAGTAAACGAGCCTCCATAAGATTTAAGAAAATTAGTTTTTAGCATAGGCTACTTTTTTCTTGTTGAAACAAGGATCTCTAAGTTTTCATAGTTTGAAGGCGCGTTTTCGTCATAGGTGATTCGAATTAACTCATCGTTTACCCATAGCAGCCAATCACCTTCTTTGTTACCGTCTTTATAAACACCTAATGCGATTATTTTACCTTCCTCATCATATTTTTCCCATAAACCATGGTGAACTCCATCCCTCTGGGTTCCTACTTGTGAAATTTTTCCATTACCGTGGTATTCTACAACCTGACTTAATTTAACGGTTTCGTCGTTCAATAATTTTTTTTCTTGTGCCAAAATAAGTATGCTTGAAACAAGTGCGAGTGATAAAAATAGTGTCTTCATAATCCATAATTTTTGTCTGTTAGACAATTTGTTAATACAAATATACAAAAAGTTTACATTAAATTAACATTAAATTAACATTGGGTGTAAAAACTTGGGGTGTTTCAAAGAAACAATCCCCTGTTATTTTACGTCACAAGTAATAAAGAAGTCCCTATTTTTGAAAAAAAATAAAAGCATGTATAGAAGCCATCATTGCGGCGAGTTACGAAGCGCACACGCAGGAACCACTGTTCAGCTCTCAGGTTGGACTGCCAGAACACGCGACAAAGGATTTGTGTTGTGGATCGACATTCGCGATCGCTTTGGCATAACACAGCTTGTACTTGATGAAAAGAGAACTTCAAAAGATTTGCTCGAAAAGGCTCGAGGTATTGGTAGAGAAACGGTTATCCAAATTTCGGGTACTGTTCTTGAGCGTGAAGCAAAAAACCCAAATATACCAACAGGTGATATTGAGGTTTTGGTAAGCGATATCTCTGTTTTAAACAAAGCACAAACACCTCCGTTTACTATTGAAGACAATACGGATGGCGGAGATGATTTACGAATGAAATACCGCTATTTGGACATTCGTAGAAAACCCGTACAACAGAGCTTGTTGTTCCGTTCCAAAGTGGCACTTTTGGTGCGTAATTTTTTAGCAAAACACGAATTTGTCGAAGTTGAAACGCCTTATCTTATCAAATCTACCCCCGAAGGAGCACGAGATTTTGTGGTCCCCTCACGCATGAATAAGGGGCAATTCTATGCCCTGCCCCAATCGCCACAAACCTTTAAGCAGTTGCTTATGGTGGGGGGTATGGACAAATATTTCCAGTTGGTAAAATGCTTTAGAGACGAAGACCTTCGTGCTGACCGCCAACCCGAATTCACACAAATAGACTGTGAGTTGTCTTTTATGCATCAAAAAGATATTATGGCGTGTTTTGAGGAATTGCTGGCGCACTTACTAAAAGAAATTCACGGCATCTCTCCAAAAGCATTTCCTGTAATTACCTACGAAAATGCCATTAAAACCTATGGTAACGACAAACCAGATATACGTTTTGGAATGACCTTTTGCGAATTAAACGAACAAGCACAAAACAAAGGCTTTCAGGTTTTTGATGCGCAAGAATTGGTGGTGGGCATTGCTGTTCCAGGTGCTGCCAACTGGTCTAGAAAACAAATAGATTCGTGGATTAATTGGGTAAGACGCTCACAAGTTGGCGCCAATGGATTGGTTTGGGTCAAATGCAATACGGACGGTACATTCAAATCGTCGGTTGATAAATTTTTTGATAGAGATGCCCTTGCTTCTTGGGCAACAGCTTGCGAAGCAAAAGCGGGAGATTTAATGCTTGTCATGGCAGGAAATGCAACCCAAACCCGAACGCAGCTAAGTGCCTTACGTATGGCGCTTGCCGAACAGCTGGGACTTAGAAACCCAAACGAATTTGCGGCTCTTTGGGTAGTGGATTTTCCGCTATTTGAAGAAGACGAAGAAACTGGCGAACTCCACGCCATGCATCACCCATTTACTGCGCCAAAACCAGAAGATCTTAGCAAGCTAGAAAGCAACCCAACTGAAGTAGTGGCGCAAGCCTATGACTTGGTACTTAACGGAAACGAAATTGGCGGAGGTTCTATTCGAATTCACGACAGACCTACGCAAGAAAAAATGCTTTCCCTGTTAGGCTTTTCTGAAGAAGAAGCAAAAGCACAATTTGGCTTTTTGATGGATGCCTTTACTTACGGTGCGCCTCCACACGGTGGAATTGCCTTAGGCTTTGACCGATTGGTAGCCATTTTGGACGGTAAAGAAACCATTCGGGATTATATCGCTTTCCCTAAAAACAACAGTGGGCGTGATGTAATGATTGATGCGCCTGCGCCTTTAGATGCAGAACAACTCGAAGAATTATCATTAATTGTTAAGCCAAAACCAGAATAAATGAAGTGGTTTTTACGCATTTTTTTTGTGCTTGTTATTGGCAACATCATTGCGGGTTATGTCATACGCCAAGACAATTTGGGATTAGGCGAAAAATGGATTGGCTTTTCGGTGGCAACTGGTTTTTTGGTGTATATGCCCATTTTTTTGGTAATCCGCTGGAAAGGAAAGCGGCTCAAAGACTACACGCTTTCTTCTGAAAATCTCAAAAAGATGAAAGAAACGCTGGAGTCTGAAAAAAGGACGAAGAAAACTTAGCCTCTTTTTTGTTTAAAAAACTGCATTAACAGTTCGCGTGATTCTTTAGCTAAAACACCCGAAACCACTTCTGTTTTTGGATGCAGCGGCGTCTCGTTTTGGCGGTAACCGCGTTTAGGGTCTTCAGCTGCAAAAACCACCCTAGAAATTTGACTCCAATACAAGGCGCCTGCACACATGCTACAAGGTTCAAGCGTTACATATAGCGTGCACCCTTGTAAATATTTACCGCCTATGGCATTGGCAGCAGCCGTAATGCCTAGCATTTCGGCATGGGCGGTAACATCATTAAGAGTTTCTGTCAAGTTGTGTGCCCGCGCAATAATGCTGTTATTGGCTACAACGACTACACCAACAGGGATTTCGTCCTTTTGAAGCGCAAGTTGTGCCTCGGCAAGTGCCTTTTTCATAAAAAAAGTATCGTCCCAAATGTTTTCCATTAGGCCATTTTTTGATACCACTCTAAGGCTTTTCCGTCTGTCAGACTGGCCACATAGCAACTAATATTCAAAAGGAGCTTATAGGTGTCGTCTTGTGGAAGTGATAGTGTATCCGGAAGACACTGAAGCGCAAGTTTGTCAAAGGTAGACGCCTTGTGCGCTTGATTGCGAACAGCTGCTCCTACAAAAACATCCAGCAACCGGTTTATAACTTGATAGCCCTTGAGTTCTTTTTCAATAACTTCTTGGGCTTGGTAAATATTTCGGATACTTAAGTCGATGATGTCTTTGATCTGTGCTTTGTACTGACTTCTATCTGTAAGCGAGGTTGCAAAAGTGCCTGCCATTATTTCCTGTTCGTGCTGCATAAATAGCTGTGCCGCCTCTTGAATGAGCGTACTGATAGACAGCGCACGTAAATAGGCCAGTCGATCCGTTTTGGTCGTCAGTTGCTGGTACTTGTTTGTATCTATGGTATCCTTTACCAGTTTAATCAAGTATTCCAAGGCGTAGTCTTCCGATATCCAGCCTAGGTTAATACCATCTTCAAAATCAATAAGAGTATAGCAAATATCGTCAGCAGCTTCAACCAAATAGGCTAGCGGATGGCGCATCAGCTTATCTCCTGTAATAATAAGCCCTAAGTCATTTGCTACCGCTTGGTAATCGACTTGTTGGGCATTAAAAAACCCAAATTTTTTATCAGCCACGTGCTTGGTGGGTTTGTGTGGAAGTGATGACTTGGGGTATTTGGTAAAAGCACCTAATGTAGCGTAACTCAAACGCAAACCGCCAGGGACACCTTCTCTTGATTCCATCAATATTTTAAGCCCGTTGGCATTTCCTTCAAAATGGGTAAGGTCTTGGTATTGCGTTGGTGTTAACTGTTTTTTATACGCTGTTCCTGCACCGTTGGCAAAATAATCGCCTATGGCCTGTTCGCCGCTATGACCAAAAGGTGGATTGCCAATATCGTGGGCTAGTGAAGCCGCAGCCACAATAGCGCCAAAATCGTTAGTGGTATAGCCGTGGGTGGTACTCAACTCCGGATATTTGTCCAATAAACGTTGCCCAACCATACGTCCCAAGCTCCGCCCAACAACTGAAGCTTCTAGTGAGTGCGTAAGTCGGGTGTGTACAAAATCGGTTTTGGAAAAGGGAATCACTTGCGTTTTGTCTTGCAGATTTCGAAACGCGGCAGAAAATATAATACGGTCATAATCTACTTCGAATCCACTGCGTGTGGGATCTTGTTCGGTGCGTAGTCGTTTTTGATTATCGCCGTGACGACGGAGCGAAAGTAATTGTTCCCATTGCATGGGTGCAATTTAGGAAGAATTTAACTGGATTTTAAATAGACACATATCGTTACTTCTTAACTTTTATATAACATTTGCTTTAATTTTTAATAACTAGAAGTTAACCCTTAAGCTAAGTTGTATGGTTTTATTTGTTGTCCAATCAATAATTTAAATTTGAAATGAAACAACTTCTTTACTTTACTTCTTTGCTTACAGCAAGTCTTGGATTTTCACAAGATCTATTTTTTAGTGAATATGCTGAAGGCTCAAGCAACAACAAATATTTAGAAATTTATAATCCCACTAATACTCAAATTGATTTATCAGCTTATGCTTATCCAAACGCTAATGGCGGCTCTGATGGTACACACGAATATTGGAATGATTTTGATGAAGGTGCAGTAATACCAGCTGGCGGGGTGTATGTAATAGCTCACCCAAGTGCTAATCAATCAATAAAAGATGAGGCTGATGAATTACATTCATATTTGTCAAACGGTGATGATGGATATGCTCTTGTCAAAGGCACTGAATCGGCATACACTATAATAGACGTCATTGGTGATTTTGGAGCCGACCCTGGTTCAGGGTGGGACGTCGCGGGCGTTTCAAATGCTACTAAGGACCGCACCCTTGTAAGGAAATCTACTGTCTACTCTGGTAACAGATATTGGGACAGTTCTCGCGGAACAACCACTGAAAATTCTGAGTGGGTTGTAAATGCTAAAGATGATTGGTCTGAATTAGGACAACACACTTACGCACCAGCTACATCTTCTACCATTACTTATATAACAACAGATACAACATGGTCCGGTGACAAACTTCTTGCGGGTAAAGTAGTTGTTCAGTATGGTGCTACACTTACTATCGCTGCTGGAACTGTAATCAAAGCTGTTTACAATAGCAACCCTGTAGATGCATCTGCACTTGTAATTGCAAGAGGTGGTAAAATCGAAGCTGCTGGTACTGCTGCGCTTCCGATTGTATTCACAACTGAGTTTGATGACCTAACTGCTGCTAATGTGGCTGCTGGTACACTTGTATCTACTGTTAATGGAGCTGCCAATGACCTTACTAATCGCGGTTTATGGGGTGGTATTATCGTTTTAGGTAACGCTACTGTTGGTACTGACAACCGTACTGCAAGCATTGAAGGTATTGCTGAAGGTTATAACTTCACTACCTACGGTAACGCAACTCCAGTAGATACTGAAAGCTCCGGTACTATGACTTACTTATCTATCCGTCACGGTGGTGCTACTATTGCTAACGG
>CENJ01035027.1_pt1 | contig 10454 bp, 10 predicted proteins | sample 356161 | NCBI WGS metagenome assembly CENJ01 (sample SAMEA2619531, study PRJEB7988) | marine metagenome | biome: marine biome (ENVO:00000447); feature: surface water layer (ENVO:00002042); material: "saline water (ENVO:00002010), including plankton (ENVO:xxxxxxxx)" | depth 5 m
ACCTATAATATATCAAGGCTTTTTCAGAAAAATATCTTGAGAGATTTTCAATTTGATTTCGATATCTTCCATCAATTGGTGAGATTGAATTTAATGAGTTGATCAGTGCATTTTTCATTAACGCAAAGATAAAGTTTAATCATAAAATCATTAGTTTAATATCTAATTTATTTAATCTAAATTATTACTGGAAACCTAAAGTTGAAGAATTTTGTACTCTTCGTAACAACCACTTATCGCTTCTAAAATTTGTAAATCATTGGCTTCTTTAATAAACGCATTAGAATAGTTACAGTTTCTCAATATTTCTTCAAGATTTACTCTATTAACCCCTAAAAGCTGTACTAGAACTTCTCTATCAAATTTAGTTGCGAGTAAATTTTTAATTTCATCATCTTCTCTCATTTTTTTTAACTTTCTCATTTGTTTTGGATTTTTGCCAAATAAATTATACAAGAAGTCTGCAGGATTAAATAATGATCCAATTGCTTTAGAAATTGAAGATTTATTTCTGTTTCCAGCCTCATAACCAGATTGAGGAAGTCCTGGAATAGTAAACCTTCCTGCAGGATTAAGGGGTACTTTTTTAACATCTATATCCAAGTATCCCGTTAGAGAATAGGGTTTCACTATCACCTCTTCCAATGCAAATGAAAGCTGGGTAAGCCTGAAAATTGGTATACCAAGTTTTATCATATCATTACTAACTGGTACTTTAAGTGGTTTAAAACCTAAATAGGAAAAATAAAGTGTATCCTTTGCCCTTACAGCAATTTCAAAATTACCATTAGAATCGCTAATAACACCTTCTACTGAGTTCAAATTCAGAACATGAACACTTGACATGAACTCATCAGTACCATCGTTTTTGATCTTCCCTTTAAGAAGGGAAGTTTGATCTTGTGCATTAACCAAATCGAAGATTAATACAAATAGTAATAAATGAAGGCTTTTTTTAAAAACCAAAATGAATCTTTTTTTTAAATTACAGATATTTTTGTTTATCCAAAAAAATAATTAATCTTTTAAGAGCTTCTGAACGGTGACTTATTTGATTTTTTTCAACCAGATTTAATTCAGCAAATGTTTTGTTGTATCCATTGGGAACAAATATTGAGTCATATCCAAAACCATTAGTCCCTCTTTTGTTGAAGATAATTTTTCCATCAATTTTTCCTTCAAAAAAAACCGTTTTCCCATTAATATTTAATGATAATATCGACTTGAATTTTGCATCAGTATTTTCATATCCAGCTAATAATTTCCATACTTTTTCAATATTTTCATTTGAATTACAGGTTTTGCCTGCAAATCTTGCTGAGTAAACACCCGGCATTCCATTTAGGGAATCTATTTCTAAGCCAGTGTCATCAGCAAAACAATTAACTCCAAAATTATTGAATATAAAATCAGATTTTATTTTTGCATTTTGCTTCAAAGTTTCTCCTGTTTCTTTTATATCACCTATGAAATTTAAATCATTTAAGCTGAGCAAATTAATATTTCTAGGCATCATTCTCTTTATCTCATTATATTTTCCTTTATTACGCGAAGCAAATACTAATTCGAATCCTTTATTCATTGTGATATGGTTCATTATTAATAATTTTTAAACTTCTGTAGATTTGCTCCAAAACAAAAATTCTTATCATCTGATGAGAAAAAGTCATTTTGGAGAAACTTATTTTTTCATGAAATAAATTAAGATGTTTTTTATTGAAACCGTATGGACCACCAATTATAAATTTTAAACATTTTGTATCTCCGGACGAGATTTTTTGATTTATCCATTTGGAAAAATTAATCGATGAAAAACTTTTACCTCCCTCATCGAGAAGAACTACATAATCTTTATCATTTATATATTTTTTAATAAGATTGGCTTGCTTAATTAAAACACTTTCTCTTATCTGTTTTTTTGAGTTAACAAATGTTATTTCTTTAATCGTGAGGTCTAATTTTCTATTAATTCTTTTTAAATAATCTTGTATTATATTTTTATACTCAATTTTTTTGGTTTTTTCAATGCATATTAACTCAATCTTCATTTTTTAAAAATACAAAATCAACAAAAAATTTATTTAAAATAAACTAATTTTAAAGAAAAATAAATGATAAATAAACTTAAAGAAAAAATAAAAAAAACCCTTTCCTATATAAAAATTCCAGGTTTAAATGGATTTTCTCTATTAGACCTTATAGAATTATATTTCTTGGGTTTAACTAGAGGTATATTGACATCAAGAGCAGGTTCTATTTCTTTTAGCTTTTTTATGGCACTTTTTCCTTTCATTTTATTTGTTTTAAATTTAATTCCGTTTGTTCCAAAATTTATTAGTATCGAGAATTTTGATGCCATTTTATTTAATTTCATCGAGACTATTCTGCCTCAAGACACTCATACTTTTTTTGAAAAAATATTTGAAGATATAAAATCCAAGCCAAGAGCTGGATTATTATCTTCTGTATTCATACTTTCTATTATTTTAACTGCAAATGGGGTAAATTCAATTTTTACTAGTTTTGAGGTTTCTTATCATGTTAAAGAATTTAGAAACATTTTCAAACAATATTTTTATTCTCTTGGTGTAAGTGTAATTCTAGCATTATTACTTTTAATCTCCGTAATCTCCTTCGTTTCATTTGAACTTTTATTTCAAAGGCTTCTGCCTGAATCAATTAATTTTGCAATTTTTTTACAAAATTTGATTTTTGTCTTATTAGCTTATATATCAATTACAATACTTTACTATTTTGGAACAATTCAAGGTAAATTTACAGGTTTTTTTTCACCAGGTGCTTTAATGACAACCTTGTTATTTTTCTTTAGTACCTATTTGTTTGGTATCTATATTGATAACTTTTCAAACTATAACCAATTATATGGTTCAATTGGTGCGTTGTTAATTTTCATGCTTTTTAGTTGGATTAATTCAATAATATTACTTCTTGGATTTGAATTAAATGCAACTATTAGAAGCTTAAACGAAGAAAAAAAAGCTAAGTAATGTCATTTTACATTGACGTTCTTCTTCCGTTTCCTCTAAAAAATTTTTATACCTACAGAATCAGTGAAGAGGAATTTAAATTTATAAAAAAAGGATTCAGAGTTTTGGTTCCATTTGGAGCAAAGAGAGTATTCACTTCTATTGTTATTAAAAAACATAAAAGCATCCCTAATAATTATGAACCAAAAGAAATATTTGCATTTCAAGACGATTTACCAGTAGTGGACAAAAATCAAATATTTTTTTGGAAATGGATGAGTAATTATTATCAATGTTCAATGGGCAATATTTTGAAGGCTTCTATGCCTAGTAGTTTTTTACTTACAAGTGAAACTTTATTAGAAAAGAATTTGAATAAAAATGTTGATTATAATAAAATTTCTGATGAAGAGATTTTAATTCTGGATGCACTTGATTTAAAAAAAATTAAAATTGATGAAGTAAAGTTAATATTAAATAAAAAAAATATTTTCCCTGCAGTTAATAATCTCATTGAAAAAGGCTATATAAAATCAATTGAATCTATAAAAGAAAGATATAAACCAAAACTGGTAAAACATATAAAACTTAATAAAAGATATAGTGAATTAAAATATAAAAACAATTATTATCTAGAGTTTAAAAACTCCCCAAGAAGAAGAAAAATTGTTGAATATATTTTAGAAAATAATTCTGGAAGTGAATGGATAGAATACAATTTACTAAAACAGAATTGTAATTTAAATAGTTCAATTTTAAAAAAAATGATTTCGCTAAATATTTTATCAGAAAAAACAGTCCATGAAGACAGATTTAAAATAAACTTCAGCGAGACTTCTGAGTTACTAAAATTAACGAGGTCTCAGCTGTTGGTTAAGGAAAAAATTTTGAAAATTTGGAAACATAATTCAATCGTTTTATTTGAAGGGGTTACCTCATCGGGTAAAACAGAAGTATATTCCCATTTAATTAATAGATTTTTAAAAAAAGGATATCAAATTTTATTTCTAATGCCTGAGATATCTTTAACCATTCAAATGGTTAGCAGATTAAAAAAGATTTTTGGAAAATATTTATCTGTTTATCATTCAAAATTTTCTAATGAGGAAAGATTTGAGGTTTGGAATAATGTTCTAAAAAATAAGGAAAATGCTAGGATTGTTGTTGGTGTCAGGTCCTCTATATTCTTACCTTTTCAAAATCTTAAATTAGTAATTGTAGATGAAGAACACGATTCCTCATTTAAGCAGGAGAATCCAGCGCCTAGGTATAATGCTAGGGATTCCGCAATCAAGTTATCCAAAATACATAACGCAAAATTAATTTTAGGCTCTGCTACACCATCATTAGAATCTAAATTCAATGCCTTAAATAAAAAATATGGTTACGTGAAACTTACAGAGAAATATGGATTATCAACTTCACCAGAGATAAAATGTATTGATTTGAAAATCTATTACAGAGCTAATAAAATGAAAGGTTTATTTACACCTGATCTCTATGATGCCATACAACAGAAATTGTTATTGGGTCAACAAATTTTATTATTTCAAAATAGAAGAGGATATGCCCCGATTATAGAGTGTGTAACTTGTGGATATATTCCTAAATGTTGTAATTGTGATGTATCCCTCACTTTTCACCAATACAACAATTCTCTAAAGTGTCATTATTGTGGGTTTAGTGAAAAAAATCAAAAAAAATGTCTAAAGTGTACTAGCTCAAAAATTGATATGAAAGGTTACGGTACCCAACAAATCGAAGAACAAATAAAATCGTTTTTCCCTAAAGCTAGAGTAGATAGAATGGATTGGGATACAACACGTGGCAAATATTCAGTTGATAAAATTTTAGAAAAATTCGAAAATTCTCAAATTGATATTCTAATTGGAACTCAAATGATAACTAAAGGGTTGGATTTTAAAAATATTGGATTAGTTGGTGTTATAAATGCCGACAATATTTTATTTTTTCCAAATTTTCGTGCTAATGAAAAAGCTTTTCAGATTTTAACTCAAGTAGCTGGAAGAGCTGGTAGGTCATCAATAAAGGGATCGGTTATAATACAAACATTTTCACCTGACAATAATATATTTGAGTTGATAAAAAAACAAAGTCATGATGGTTTTTATAAAAAAGAAATTACAGAGAGAAATCAATTTAATTATCCTCCTTACTACCGATTAATTAAAATTATAATTAAATCCAGAGACTCGAATACACTTAGAATAGCTAGCAATTGGCTTTTTAAATCTTTAAGTAATGGCTTTATATACCCAATTTATGGACCATTTGAACCTCATATATCAAAAATTAAAAATCAATTTATAAAACAAATTCTTATTAAATACCCAAATACGAATGTTAGAAACAAAATTAAGAAACATCTCATGAGATCTGTCGAATCCTTTGAATCGATTGCAAAATTTCAAATTGTTAAATTAAATGTAGATGTTGATCCAAATTAATTTTAATTTTTTTGGTATAAATGAGATATTATTTTGTCTAATCATTGAATTTAGCTTATTTTTGCGAGCCTAAAGATAATTTATGAATCATTATGAAACTGTTTTCATTTTAAATCCCGTTTTATCTGAAGATCAGATAAAGGAAGCAGTAAAAAAATTTGAGTCATTCTTAAGTGATAAAAAAGCAAAATTTGTTAACAAGGAGAATTGGGGGCTGAAAAAACTGGCTTATCCCATTCAAAATAAAAAAAGTGGTTTTTATCATTTGTTTGAATATACTGTAGACCCAAATGCAATAGATTCTCTTGAAATTGAATTTAGAAGAGATGAGAGAGTTATGCGATATCTTACTGTGAAACTGGACAAATTTGCTATTGAATGGGCAAAAAAACGAGTAAAAAAGTCAAAGTCTAAGGTAAAGTCTTAATTATGTCAACAATAGAAGAACAAAATAAAGGTCGAAAGGAAGGTGAGATAAGATATTTGACACCTTTGAATATCTCCACGAGTACTAAAAAAAAATACTGTAGGTTTAAAAGATCAGGTATAAAGTATATTGATTATAAAGACCCAGAATTTCTAATTAATTTCGTTAATGAACAAGGTAAGCTTTTACCAAGGCGTTTAACTGGAACCTCCTTAAAATACCAAAGAAAAGTATCTAAAGCTATTAAAAGAGCCAGACACATTGCTATTATGCCATATGTTGGTGATATGTTAAAATAATTTTTTATGGAATTAATATTAAAAGAGGATATTGATAATTTAGGATTTAAAGACGAGGTTGTAGTTGTTAAAAATGGTTATGGAAGAAACTTTTTAATACCTACGGGTAAAGCTGTATTAGCTACAGATTCTGCTAAAAAGGTACTAGCCGAGAATTTGAAACAACAAACCAAAAAAAATCAAAAATATATTAAGGAGGCTGAGAAGTTAGCTAGTGATATTTTAAAAATTGATTTAAAAATACCCTCAAAAGTAGGTGAAGAGGACAAGCTTTTTGGATCTATAACTTCAAAAAATTTGTCGGATGCATTGTCCAAAGAAGGAAAAGTCTTAGACAAAAAATACATTATAATACCTGGAAGGAATATTAAAAGGCTTGGCAACTATGAAGCAACATTAAGACTACACAAAGATGTTGTTATAAAATATCCTTTTGAAATTATAGCCGAAACAAATAAAAAGAAAGATAAGTAAGTTATAGCTTTGACTTTGTAAACAATTATTCCATTAAATTGCTTTAAAGCATACTAAAATTTGCATATTTGTATGTGATATAAATATGAAACCATCTATTCCAAAAGGTACTAGAGATTTTACACCTTCTGAGGTTAATTTTAGAGATTTTGTAAAAGGAAAAATCAAATCAAATTTCGAACTATTTGGATTCGAACCAATTGAAACTCCTTCTTTTGAAAAGTTGGAGGTTATTGCAGATAAACATGTTAATGACGGGGAACAATTAATTTTTAAAATATTATCGAACGGTGAGAAGCTTTCAAAAGCTGATTTAAGTTCATTACAAAAACAAAATTATTCTGAGTTTGCTAATTCAATATCTGAGAAAGCTCTTCGATATGACTTAACCGTCCCATTTTCTAGATATGTTGTTCAGCACCAAAATGAAATAACTTTCCCTTTCAAACGATATCAGATTCAAACAGTTTGGAGAGCTGACAGACCACAATACGGAAGATTTCAAGAGTTTCTTCAATGTGACGCCGATATAATTGGAAGTAATTCATTGTGGCAAGAAATCGAACTATGTATGCTTTATGACCGAATAATTAATGATTTAGGATTAAAGGGAGTTTGTCTTAGAATAAATAACAGGAAAATATTGTACGGTTTTGCAAAACTTCTTGGTTTTGAAAACAGATTTAACGATTTCACAATAATTCTCGACAAATTGGATAAAATAAATATTGATGGAGTAACCAAAGAGCTTAAAAAGCAAAATTTTTCTAAAGATAAAATTCAAATAATAAAAGAGTTTATATTATTAGAAGGGACAAATAAATTTAAATTGGAAAAAATAAGAAAGGCATTTAAAGACTCTAAAATAAGTTTAGATGGAATTGATGAACAAAACTTCATTATTAAGAATTTAGAAGAAAGTGGTGGGTTTGAATCAATTGATTTAAAATTTGATTTATCACTTGCAAGAGGTTTAACCTATTACACGGGAACAATTTTTGAATTAACTCTACCAAATTTCCCCGAAATTGGTTCTATAGGAGGTGGAGGCAGATATGATAATTTAACTGAAAACTTCGGAAAAAAAAATCTTAGTGGTGTTGGAATTTCAGTTGGATTCGAAAGGGTTTTAATGGTTTTGCAGAAATTTAAGTTATTCCCAAAAGATGTAAATAATAGCGTACAGGTTTTGATTGCTAACTTTGGGTCTAAAACTGCTTTAATTTGTAATTCAATTTTAAAAGAATTAAGAGCTAAAGGAGTAAAATCAGAGTTTTATCCAGATGATTCTAAATTAAAAAAACAACTATCATATGCAAACAGTAAAAAAATTGAATATGTTGTTTTATTGGGTGACGTGGAGCTTCAAAATAAAGAATTTGTTTTAAAAAATATGTATGATGGATCACAAGCTAATTTTAAGATTTCTCAACTTGAATCTGTTATACTATCAAAGTTGAAAAAATTTAATTAAAGAGTTCCAATGTATCTTTCCGCATCAAGAGCTGCCATACACCCCGTTCCTGCAGCAGTAACAGCTTGTCTGTATTCTTTATCTTGAACATCTCCAGAGGCAAATACTCCAGGAATATTCGTTTTTGTAGATTTACCTTTTGTGATTATATATCCTAAATCATCCATCTCAATTTGACCTCTAAAAATTCCTGTATTCGGTTGATGTCCTATTGCTATGAATAGTCCAGAAATAGGAATTTTCGTTTTTACTTCTGTTTTGTTATTTACAACCTCAATAGCTTCAACTACATTATCACCTAATACTTCACAAATTTCAGATTCATATAAAATTTCAATGTTATTGGTTTTATTGACCCTATGTTGCATCGCTTTGGACGCTCTCATTTCATTTCTCCTTATAATCATTGTTACTTTAGAACAAATATTTGCTAGGTAAGTAGCTTCCTCAGCAGCAGTATCACCACCCCCAACTATTGCAACCTCTTGATCCTTATAAAAAAAGCCATCACAAACTGCACAAGCAGAAACGCCACCTCCTATCAATTTTTGTTCGCTTGGTAGACCGAGATATTTGGCACTTGCCCCTGTGGAAATAATAATTGTTTTTGCATATAGGGTTTTATTTTCGTCAATTGTTACGGTATGCATTTTTCCTTTCTCAGAATTTAATTCCACTCGGGTCACATGCCCTATTCTCACATCGGTCCCAAACCTCTCGGCTTGTTTTTGTAATTCTTGCATCATAATAGGTCCTTCAATTCCATTGGGATATCCTGGAAAGTTGTCAACGTCTGTTGTGGTTGTTAATTGTCCACCAGGTTCCATACCTGTGTAGACGACTGGATTTAAATCGGCTCTAGCAGCATAAATTGCTGCTGTATATCCTGCCGGTCCACTACCAATAATCAAGCATTTTACGTTTTCCATTAGCAAAAATATATATAACGCAAACCTAAAGAAATAGTTTTTATTAACGAAATTTCATCGTTGATTTTAGACCTATTTATTAACTTATTTAAAGATTTTGTTAATATCAATTCTTTAGTTAGCGAAAAAAATATAACCATTTATAATGTCTATTTGTAACTTGTAAATTATGATAAAGAAATTTTTTAACTTCCCAAATAAATATTCTTTTCAAGACGATTTATTAGCAGGTATTACTATTGGAATTGTGACAATCCCCCAAGCAATGGCTTTTGCTTTATTAGCAGGCATACCGCCAATTTATGGTTTATATGGTTCATTTCTCCCTCTGTTAATATATGGGCTCTTATCGAGTTCCAATTATTTAAATGTAGGTCCTGTTTCAATAATATCAATTTTTATATTTAATGTACTTTCTCAAAATGTAGAGCCTTTTACCACAGAATACATAAATGATCTTGTAATTCTTGGAGTTATGGTGGGTATAATTCAATTACTGTTTGGAGTTTTTGGACTTGGAAAGTATTTGAAATATATACCTCTTTCTATAATTTCAGGATTTATTCAAGCAGCTGCAATTTTAATTATTGTATCTCAACTTTCAACAGCTTTCGGTATTAAATTCCCAGTTGATGGATTAAAAAAAATACCTTATTTGTTTTTTAACGTTCATGAATTAAAATTGAATACTACATTATTGTTTTTAATTTCACTTGTATTTCTTTTTTTCTTTGCAAAGTTCTCTCCTAGTTTTCCAACTTCTATTTCTTTAGTTTTTGTTACTGGAATCTTGTCGTATTTATTAGATTTTGAAAAATACGATTTACTTTTAATTGGAGATGTCCCAAGAGGTTTACCGGCATTTATTTTTCCAAATTTTGATATCGATTCTATAAAATATCTTCCTGGAGCTTTTGTTATTGCTTTAATTGCTTCAATTGGTAGCTCAATAATGGCATTAAAACTAGAACCTTATCAGCCAAATAAAATTAATTTAAATCGTGAATATATATCCTTGGGGATTGCCAAGTTTCTGAGTTCCTTCTTTGGGTCCATGTTATCTGCGGGTAGTTTCAATAGAACAATTCTTGCCTATAAAATTGGTGGAAAAACACAAATAACAGGTATTGTATCGTCTATTATAATTTTACTTACAATCCTGTATTTAACACCGGTTGTTTACTATTTTCCTCAGGCCGTAATAGCAGCCCTGATAATTTACTCAGTGTACTTTCTTTTTGACTTTAATCTTATGTTTAAATTATGGAGAGAAGATAAACTTGAGCTATCATACATATTTATAACTATGACAGTTACTTTGCTTTTCGGTTTAATGGAAGGTTTACTTCTAGGAGTTTTAATCAAATATTTAGGAGATTATTTTTTCAAGAAAAAA
>CENJ01050729.1_pt1 | contig 10446 bp, 7 predicted proteins | sample 356161 | NCBI WGS metagenome assembly CENJ01 (sample SAMEA2619531, study PRJEB7988) | marine metagenome | biome: marine biome (ENVO:00000447); feature: surface water layer (ENVO:00002042); material: "saline water (ENVO:00002010), including plankton (ENVO:xxxxxxxx)" | depth 5 m
CATGATTCTAAACGGTGAACCATGCCCTATCGGGGGATAAAAGATCACGCAAAACGGTGAATGAGGGAGGCGGCGAGTGAGGAAGACGGCGAGTGAGGAAGACGGCGAATGAAGGAGACGGGGGATGAGTAACGATCAGGTCATGCATCAGGGCGGCTGCCATTGCGGCGTGGTCCGGTTCAGCATCATCGGTGCGCTTGACAGGGTGGTGGCCTGCCATTGCCGGGATTGCCTGAAATGCACCGGCAACAGCGTGGCCGCAACCGCCGTGTTCAACGATCAGATCACCATCACCGGTGATACGTTGAGTTGGTATCGCAGCTCTGCTCAGGCTGAACAGGGGTTCTGTTCAGCCTGCGGATCCAGCCTGTTTTATCGCGGCATGGACAGCCCGACGATTTCGATTACCGCTGGTGTGATGGATAACCCCGGGGTGCTGGAATTCGGTGGTCATATCCACCTGCATGATCACCCGGGGCATCAACCGCTGGAACCCGCGCCTGCTGATATCCATGATGCGTTTATCAGCGGCGGGCGCGGCATGAAGCGTGATAACGCCTGATCCCTTCAGCGGTTTCTAGACAGTGGAACCGGGCAGGGTGATGCAGGCCATGCCGGTCTGATGCAGTTTGCTGCACGCTTCACGGGCGTTGTTCTCATCAAGGCCCCTGAACTGGACTTGCCAGAACGTGACGGAACCGAACAGCACCGGTGTCAGCCGGGCAGGCTGGAGCCCGATGATCGTTTCGGCGGCGGCCCTGGCATCACGCGCCGCGATATGGGCATTGGAACGCCGTGAGAAACTGCCGATCTGGATTCCCCAGTCGCTGAGATCCGCAGGATAGAGTGGCTGGGGGTCATTCAGGGTCGGCAGGTCGGTGACGGCCGGACGCGGTTTTGGGGCCGCAAGGGCCAGCTTGGTGGTGTCTTCGGTACTGCGCTCAAGGAAAACAGTGCGGGGCCGGGGCGGCGGTGCCTTGACCGGTTGCCGGGGGGCCTTGGCCTGACGCAGGACAGGGGGTTCATACGGCTTGACCCGCTTGAACTGTTTGGTCAGAAGAAAGCGCATATGCTTGTCGCGTGATGCCCCGGTGCGGCCGCCGAACACAACGCCGACCAGGCGGGTGCCATTGCGTTCAACCGTGGCCATCAGGTTAAACCCTGATGCACTGGTAAAGCCGGTCTTGATGCCGTCGGTGCCCTTGAAATTTGACAGCAGGGTGTTGTAGTTGCGGAACTTCTTGCCCTGCCATGAATAGGTTTTGGTCTTGAACAGATCAAAATACTGCGGAAAATCCTTGCGGATGGCGATGGCCAGCCTGGCCATGTCACGCGCTGTGCTGCGCTGTTTTGAATGCGGCAGGCCCGATGCATTGCGGAAGGTTGTGCGGCTCATGCCCAGCGCCTTTGCCTTGCGGGTCATGCGTTTGGCGAACTCGCGCTCGGTGCCGCCGATATGCTCGGCCACCACGGTGGCGGCATCATTGGCGGATTTGGTGATCAGTGCCATGACCGCATCACGGACCTTGATGGTTGTCCCGGTGCGCAACCAGAGCTTGGATGGTGAACGCCCGGACGCAACCTTGCTGACTTTCATGCGGGTATCGAGGGTGAGCTTGCCCTGTTCGAGCTGCTCAAAAACCAGGTACAGCGTCATCACCTTGGTCAGGGATGCCGGAAACAGCCTTTTGTCGGCGTTGCGGGAATACATCACCTTGCCGGTGGTCTCATTGACGACGATTGAGGCGTAACGCGCAAAAGATGGCTGTGGTGCAATGACCACAGCCAGGCTAATCATGAATAGGAGGAAGAAAACACGGGATTTCATCTTGCTATCATTCTGTTGAAGCATAAAACCCCAACTACACCTGATCTAAAAGTACCTGAAATTAAACAAAAACACAATATCATGTAGTACAATAAAATTTAACTACTAAATATGATAATTTTTGGCAAATTCAGACTATTCTCCCTTAGCGATGATGCAGCTTAATTTTTGTTCCCAATGGGGTTTCAATGCGTGGTTGCGTACTAATATATATAATAAGTATTCGATGCATTATATATGCCAAAAACAGAAATAAGAACGTGGATTGGGCAATCGAAGATGAGCAATGATGATCGCAAAGGGGGCGTGGGACCAGATGGTGATCTGGCAACCAAAACCAAGCCGAAAGCGAAAAAGCCATCCATGTACAAGGTGGTCATGCTCAACGACGATTACACACCAATGGAATTTGTGGTGATGGTGTTGCAGGAATTTTTCCGCAAATCGCGGGAAGAGGCAACCCAGATCATGCTCCATGTTCACCAGCGTGGTGTTGGTATCTGCGGTGTCTATACTTATGAAGTCGCCGAAACCAAGGCCAGTCAGGTGATGGCGCTTGCCCGCAAGAACCAGCACCCTCTCCAGCTTCAGATTGAAAAGGAATAATAACGATGCTCTCGAAGGAATTGGAAGAAACCCTCCGCCGTGCCATGGGCCTTGCCGAAGCCAAGGGGCATGAATTTGCTACGCTTGAGCATTTGTTGATTGCCTTGACCGAAGACAGTGACGCGCTCGAAGTGCTGTCCGCCTGCAACATTGATGTTGATACCCTGCGCGGGGAGCTGGAACGCCATCTTGAGGAAACATTGTCCTCCATCAGCGGTATTCGCGGCGATGTTCAGCCAACGGCCGGGTTCCAGCGTGTTCTGCAACGCGCCATCATCCATACCCAGTCCTCGGGGCGGGAAATGGCGACAGGGGCCAATGTCCTGATCGCGCTTTTCGCCGAGCGTGAGAGCCACGCTGTCTGGGCCTTGCAGCAGCAGGAGATGACCCGTCTTGATGCTGTCACCTATATCAGCCACGGTGTCGCCAAGAACCCTGCCTTCAACGCTGAAACCGCTCCCCCCCAGGGTGTTGAGGGCGGTGCCGAGGAGGCTGCCCAGAAACAGGATGCGCTCGCCGCCTATGCCGTTGATCTGAACGTCAAGGCCCGCGAAGGCCGGATTGACCCGCTCATCGGTCGTCAGGCCGAGGTTGACCGGACCATTCAGGTGCTGTGCCGCCGGACCAAGAACAACCCGCTTTTTGTCGGTGACAGCGGTGTTGGCAAAACAGCGATTGCTGAAGGCCTGGCGAAAAAGATCAATGATGCCGAGGTTCCCGAAGTGCTGGCGGATGCCAGGATCTATTCCCTCGATATGGGGGCGCTGCTGGCCGGAACCCGCTATCGCGGTGATTTCGAAGAACGCCTCAAGGCCGTGATGCAGCAGGTGTCCGAGGACGACCAGGCCATCCTTTTCATTGATGAAATTCATACCATCATCGGTGCCGGGGCGACCAGCGGCGGTGCAATGGATGCCTCCAACCTGCTTAAGCCAGCCTTGCAGGAAGGCCGTCTGCGCTGCATCGGTTCCACCACCTATAAGGAATTCCGCGGCTGGTTCGAAAAGGACCGTGCGCTGTCACGCCGGTTCCAGAAAATCGACGTCAAGGAACCCGCGGTTGATGATGCGATCAAGATTCTTGCCGGGCTGAAATCCCGCTATGAGGATCACCACGGTGTCCGTTTCACCCAGGCTGCCCTGAAAAGCGCGGTGGAGCTGTCAGCGCGTTACATCGGTGATCGCAAACTGCCCGACAAGGCCATCGACGTGATTGATGAGGCGGCCTCTGCCCAGATGCTGGTGGCCCCGTCACGCCGCAAAAAGGTTATCGGCCAGCGTGAGATTGAGGCAACGATCTCCACCATGGCCCGCATCCCGCCACGCAGCGTCAGCCGTAATGACCGCGAAACACTGGCCAGCCTCGAAGCTGATCTGAAGCGCATGGTCTATGGTCAGGATGAAGCCATCATTGCCCTGTCTTCGGCCATCAAGCTGGCTCGGGCCGGGTTACGCGAACCGAACAAGCCGGTTGGCAATTACCTCTTCAGTGGCCCCACCGGGGTCGGCAAGACAGAGGTGGCACGCCAGCTCGCCGAAAGCCTCGGCATCAAGCTGATGCGCTTTGATATGTCGGAATACATGGAACGCCATTCGGTGTCGCGCCTGATCGGTGCCCCTCCGGGTTATGTCGGGTTTGATCAGGGCGGGCTGCTAACCGATGCGGTTGACCAGACCCCGCATGCTGTGCTGCTGCTTGATGAAATCGAAAAGGCGCATCCCGATATCTTTAACCTGCTATTGCAGGTCATGGATAACGGCCAGCTGACCGACAATAACGGCAAGACCATCGATTTCCGCAATGTCATTATCATCATGACCACCAATGCCGGTGCTGCCCAGCTCAGCCGTCAGGCGATCGGGTTTGGTCGCGGCATCAATATCGGCGCGGACACCGAGGCGATCGAAAAAACCTTCACCCCTGAGTTCAGGAATCGGCTGGATGCGACCATCCCGTTTGCCAGCCTCCAGCCTGAGATTATCCGCATGGTGGTGGACAAGTTCATCCTCCAGCTCGAAGCGCAACTGGCTGATCGCGGTGTCACCATCACGCTCAGTGATGAGGCGCGGGACTGGCTTGGTGAACGCGGTTATGATCCGGCCTATGGTGCGCGTCCGCTCAGCCGTGTGGTGCAGGAATTCGTCAAGAAACCGCTTGCCGAAGAACTGCTCTTTGGGCGGCTGGTTGATGGCGGCTCGGTGCTGGTGGAAACGGCCGAGCCGAATGACGATAGCGTGATTGAGGGCCTGACCGTCACGGCGATGCCGCCTGAGGGCAAGCCCAAGAAGAAAAGCCGCGAGACCGAGGAGGCCTAGGCCCCCTTGCGGTAGGGCATCATTTCCCTCAGCTGGTCGGCATCACGGTCGATGGCGCGGGATTCCCTGTCGGTAAATTCGCGGATCGCATCGGCAAATCCCTCATGATAGAGGTAATGGGATGACCATGTGTCCACCGGCTCATAGCCGCGCTGGACCTTGTGCAGTCCTTGTGCGCCTGCCTCAACCCGGGCGAGCTTATGGTCAATGGCATGGTCGATGGCCTGGTAATAGCAGGTTTCAAAATGCAGGAAGGGGATTTCCTCAAGGCAGCCCCAGTTGCGCCCGTAGAGCGTATCCGCGCCAATGAAATTGAGCGCACCGGCGATCATCCGCCCGTCCCGCTCCGCCATCACCAATAGGATACGGTCTGCCATGGTCGCCCCGATCTGGTCAAAGAAATCACGGGTCAGGTAGGCCCCGCCCCATTTCTTGTCAATCGTGGTCAGGTAGAAACGGTAGAAATCATCCCAGTGATGCGGCAGCAGGTCAGCCCCGGAGAGGCGGTGGAACCGCACCCCTGCATTGGCAATATCGCGGCGTTCACGCCGGATCACCTTGCGCTTGCGTGAGGCAAGGGTTTCCAGAAAATTATCAAAGCCGTCATAGGGGAGGTCGTGATCAGGGTCCCTGTTGTGCCAGTGGAACTGCATGCCCTTGCGCCTGATCCAGCCCTGATCCGACGATGCCAGAAAATCAGCCTCGGCCTCACTCAGGAAAGTGATATGCAGGGACGAAAGCCCCATCTGCCCGCCAGCCTCCACCGCGCCTGAGGCAAGGGCCTCCATGATGCTGATACGCTGATCCTGCGGCAGGGTCCGGTCCACCATGAGGCGTTCCCCCGGGACCGGGGAGAAAGGGATCGCGCTCAACCCCTTGGGGTAATACTGCCCGCCTGCACGCTGCCAGGCATTGGCCCAGGAATGGTCAAAGACGTATTCACCATAGGAATGGCCCTTGGCGTAGAACGGCATGACGGCAATGATCCGGCCCTCGCTGTTCTTGAGCGTCAGGTGGCGGGGCATCCAGCCGGTTTCGGTGACCGCCGACTGGCTGTATTCCATCGCGGCGAGGAGGGCGTGGCATTGCAACGGGTTATCAGGCCCGGCGCAGCGATCCCAGTCTTCGGCCGGGATCGCCTTGAGGCTGTCATGGGTTTCGAGAACCCAGTTACTGTCAGGGGAAGCATCATCCATGACCTTGAGATAAGGCCAGACCCCCCTTGCGGCAATAGCTGGATCAGTCGATTTCGAACATGCCTTCAATTTCGACAACACAGCCGAGCGGAAGCGCACTGGCACCAACCGCGAAACGGGCATGGCGGCCGGCATCACCAAACACCTCAACCATCATGTCGGAGGCACCGTTGATGATTTTGGGCTGGCCGGTGAAATCAGGCGTTGAGGCCACAAAGCCGCCCAGCTTGACCACCCGCTTGACGCGATCGAGGTTACCGCCGGTGGCTGTCTTGAGCTGGGCCAGCAGGTTGATGGCGCATTTCTGCGCTTCGCCAATGGCCTGCTCTTCGGTCACGCTGCCGTCACCCACAACCCCGGTGACAGACACTTTGCCTGCTTCCATCGGGACCTGACCTGAGACAATCACCAGATTGCCGGTCACCACATACGGCACATAATTCGCCGCCGGGGCTGGTGCATCAGGGATTTCAATGCCGAGTTCCGCCAGTCGGGCGTCAATTTTTCCTGCCATGGTTCTATCCTCATGAGGTGCTGTTCAAGATTAATGGCGGGCATTTGCCCGCCATTGAAAGATTGTCTTTATTTCAGGTCTTTCTGTCCAGCCTTAACTGCAACCCGTGGTGGCCCCGCAGGTGTTGCATTTCAGGCAGGTGCCGTTGCGGACCAGGGTGAAATTGCCGCATTCACCGCAATTTTCGCCTTCATAGCCCTGCATTCTGGCCTGCTTGATCCGGGTCGTCACATCATCCTGCATGCTACCGGCTGAACCGCTGGCCATGGCGGTCGTAACCGCGCTGCCAGCCTGAGCTGTAACGGCCGGGGTAGAAGGTGCCTCAGCCGTCACCACATCACCATCAGTGCCGGTGGCGAGAACATCCGCCGGTCTCAGCAGAACAATATTGCGGTTGCGGACAAAGCCGGTGGAGATTTTGGCCTGGGCCAGTTCGGACTGGCTTTCACCCGTGCCGGTGGTCCCGGCATCAAGGTCTTCAGGGTTGACGTGGCCAAGATCGCTCCGGTCAAGATAGGAGATCGCCAGTTCACGGAAGATATAGTCAAGGATAGAGGTCGACATCTTGATCATGTCGTTGCCCTGAACCATGCCTTGCGGTTCGAACCGGGTGAAGGTGAAGGCCTCAACATATTCTTCAAGCGGCACGCCGTATTGCAGGCCGATTGAAACCGCAATGGCGAAGTTGTTCATCAATGAGCGGAAAGCCGCGCCTTCCTTGTGCATATCGATGAAGAGTTCACCAAGCCGGCCATCTTCGTATTCACCGGTGCGGAGATAGACCTTATGGCCGCCGACAATCGCTTTCTGGGTGTAGCCCTTGCGGCGATCAGGCAGTTTGTGGCGTTCGGCAATGAAACGCTCAACGATTTTTTCCACCACCCGGGTTGTCTGTTCAACCACCGGAGCCTCGATGATGTCCTCCAGCTCTTCCATATCCTCTTCATCCACAAGGGAGGCAGAGAGCGGCTGGCTGAGCTTGGAGCCATCACGGTAGAGGGCATTGGCCTTGAGGCCAAGCCGCCAGGACAGCATATAGGCCGCCCCGCAATCTTCAACCGTGGCGTTGTTCGGCATGTTGATGGTCTTGGAAATCGCACCCGAGATGAACGGCTGGGCTGCGGCCATCATGGTGATGTGGCTGTTGACGCTGAGGAAGCGCTTGCCAAGGCGACCGCACGGGTTGGCGCAATCAAACACAGGCAGATGCTCATCCTTCAGGTGAGGCGCGTTTTCAAGCGTCATGGCACCGCAGACATGGGTGTTGGCGTGGTCAATCTCATCCTTGCTGAAACCAAGATGCCCCAGCAGGTTGAAGTTGAAATCATTGAGCTGCTCTTCGGTCAGCCCAAGCACGTCCTTGCAGAACTCCTCACCAAGGGTGAAGCGGTTGAAGGCGAACTTGATATCAAAGGCTGAGGTCAGCTGCGCCGAGAGCGTGTCAAGCACGGCATCGGTGAAGCCCTTGTCCTTGAGCGCGTTGATGCTGATGGACTGGCATTTTTCAAGGCTGCCATGACCAACCGCGTAGCGGATGATATCGTCAATCTGGCTGTCGCTGTAACCGAGGTTGGACAGCGCTTCCGGTACCACCCGGTTGATGATCTTGAAATAGCCGCCGCCAGCCAGTTTCTTGAACTTGACGATGGCGAAATCAGGCTCGATCCCGGTGGTGTCGCAATCCATGACCAGACCGATTGTCCCGGTCGGGGCAATCACGGTGGACTGGGCATTGCGGTAGCCATGCTTCTCACCAAGGGCGAGGGCTTCATCCCAGGCCACACGAGCAGCCTCGGGCAGGCGGGCATCAGGGCAGTCGCCTTCCACCAGCGGCACCGGCTTGACGGTCAGCTCTTCATAACCGCCAGCTTCACCATAGGCGGCGCGGCGATGGTTGCGGATAACCCGCAGCATGCTGTCAGCATTTTCATCATAGCGCGGGAAGGTGCCGAGCTCGCCCGCCATTTCGGCCGAGGTGGCATAGGCAACGCCCGTCATGATCGCGCTGATGGAACCGCAGATCGCCCGGGCTTCATCACTGTCATAGGAATGACCGGCGGCCATCAGCAACCCGCCGATATTGGCGTAACCGAGACCAAGGGTGCGGTAATCATAGGATCGCTGGGCAATTTCCCTGGATGGGAACTGCGCCATCATGACCGAGATTTCCAGCGTAATGGTCCAGAACCGGCAGGCATGACGATAGGCATCAATGTCGAACGATTTGTCGTCATTGCGGAACTGCATCAGGTTGAGCGATGCAAGGTTGCAGGCCGTGTCATCAAGGAACATGTACTCAGAGCAGGGGTTGGATGCGTTGATCCGGCCGCCGCTCGGGCAGGTGTGCCATTCGTTGATGGTGCTGTCGTATTGCAGGCCGGGATCAGCGCAGGACCAGGCGGCATAGGCGATCTTGTCCCACAGCTCGGCGGCGTTGACCTTTTCGCTGACTTTGCCATCGGTGCGGCGGATCAGCTCCCACTCACCCTTTGAGATGACTTCTTCCAGGAATTCGTTTGAGACCCGGACAGAGTTGTTGGAATTCTGCCCTGACACCGTCATGTAGGCTTCGGAATCCCAGTCGGTATCATAGGTCTTGAATTCGATTTCGGTGAAACCCTGTTCGGCGAACTGGATCACCCGCTGGATGTAGTTTTCAGGGATCATGGCCTTGCGGGCGGCGATGATCGCCTTTTTCAGCGGCTTGTTGGTCTTGGCGCTGTAACGGTCAACGGCCGGGATATCATCATCGGTGCAGGCCGCCATGACTTCATTCATGTGCATGCTGGCCAGTTTGGAACCGGCCACAAGCGCGGCGACTTTCTGTTCTTCAACGACCTTCCAGTCGATGTATTTGACGATATCGGGATGGTCAATATCCACCGTCACCATCTTGGCGGCGCGGCGGGTTGTGCCGCCGGATTTGATCGCCCCGGCAGCGCGGTCACCAATGCGCAGAAAGCTCATCAGCCCGGATGATTTGCCGCCGCCAGCCAGCGGTTCCGTCTCACCCCTCAACTGGGAGAAGTTGGTGCCGGTGCCGGAGCCGTATTTAAAGAGGCGGGCTTCACGAACCCACAGATCCATGATGCCGCCCTCGTTGACGAGATCATCCTTGATCGACTGGATAAAACAGGCATGCGGCTGGGGGTGTTCATAGGCGGACTTGGAACGCGTCAGCTTGCCGGTTTCATAGTCAACATAGTGATGCCCCTGGCCAGCGCCATCAATACCGTAGGCCCAATGCAGGCCGGTGTTGAACCACTGCGGTGAATTGGGTGCAGCCATCTGCATGGCCAGCATGAAACGCATTTCATCAAAATAGGTTCTGGCGTCTTCTTCGCTGGTGAAATAGCCGCCTTTCCAGCCCCAATAGGTCCATGTCCCGGCGAGGCGGTCATAAACCTGCTTGGCCGAAACCTCACCACCATAACGGTCTTCTTCGGGCAGTTCTTTCAGGGCTGCATTATCAGGCACGGAACGCCAGAGCCATGACGGAACCGAATTTTCTTCAACTTTCTTGAGCCGTGCAGCAACACCGGCCTTGCGAAAATACTTCTGGGCCAGAATATCGATTGCAACCTGGGAGAAATGCCCGGGCGCTTCAACATCATTGGCCTGGAATACGATCGTTCCGTCAGGGTTGCGGATTTCACTGATTGCGGAAATCCACTCCATCTGGTCGTAAGGCGAAGCATTTGGAGCGGTGAAGTGGCGGGTTAGTTTCATGTGTTACTGCCTTGATTTTGTTTGTTGACCCAAAGAAAAAAAGAGGTTCAAAAAGCGCAAGAACTGAGCTTTTTACCAATATGTAGTGTTGATTACCCCTACAGGCTACATGATATTGTTTCCCCTTCCAAGAACAATTGTGGCAGAATTCGAAAAAAATGAGGTCATTCCACGGGGCTTTAAGGCGTTCATCTTTCAAGCGTATTATTTTCCCGGGGAGTTTCAATTTTAGGTGGTTATAGCGCAAGGTTTCGTTAA
>CENJ01056248.1_pt1 | contig 10446 bp, 10 predicted proteins | sample 356161 | NCBI WGS metagenome assembly CENJ01 (sample SAMEA2619531, study PRJEB7988) | marine metagenome | biome: marine biome (ENVO:00000447); feature: surface water layer (ENVO:00002042); material: "saline water (ENVO:00002010), including plankton (ENVO:xxxxxxxx)" | depth 5 m
CGCAGGTCTTCGATAAAAATCTGCTTGATGCCGAGGCTCTCTGCCTTGGCGCGGGCCGGTTCAATATCCTCTCCCTGGCCGAGATCAGCCGTGAAGGTGACGACTTCGGCATCATGGGCATCCTGCAACCAGCGCAGAATGACCGAGGTATCCAGCCCGCCTGAATAGGCCAGCACGACTTTTTTGGGTGATGATGACATGCTCATTTTTTGTCCTATAGCCCGAAGCCCCCCGGCTTGCAAGCATCAAACCGCTTCGCTGCGGAGGATTGGCCCCGGCTTGCGGCCAAGGGCGCGGCTGGCCCCCACCAGCCCCAGCGTGATCGTTGCCGCCGACCCGCCCAGCGCGATGCTGGCCGTCAGCCCCGGCGCAAACACAAAGCTGCTGTCGAGAAACAGCACCATCAGGGCCCAGCTGGTGGCGGTACCGATCAGCACCGCAACCGCCCCGGTCAGGAGACCAAGCAGGCAGTATTCCAGAATATAGGACAGCAGGATCACCCGCCGTGTGGCCCCCAGCACTTTGAGGATGGTGGATGAATGGATGCGCCGCGCTTCCCCCGTGGCAACGGTTCCTGCCAGCACCGCGAACCCCGCCACCAGCGTCATGCTGGCGGTGATCTGGATGGCGGTGGAAACCAGCCCCAGGATGCGGCTTGCGGCGGCGGCGGCTTCACGCACTGAGATTGATGAAACATTGGGCATCGCCCGGGCCAGTTCACGATCAACCTCGGCCTCCAGCTCGCGGTCATTGGTGCTGACTGTCGCCACCAGATTGTGCGGGGCGTTTTCGATGATCCCCGGGGACAGGATGAAAACAAAATTCAGCCCAAAGCTCTGCCAGTCGATCTGGCGGCTGCTTGCTATCGTGGCCGTCATTTCCCGCCCGGCGATGTTGATGGTCACGCTGTCACCGATATCCAGCCCGAACGCCACCATGGCCTCATCATCCATTGAGGTCAGGAGCGGTCCCTGATAATCCGCAGGCCACCAGTTGCCCTTGACGATGCGGCTGCCCTCAGGCGCGCTGTCCATCCAGGTCAGGGCGCGATCACCGCGCAGAATCCATGCCTCTGACTGGGGCGCGTCGATATCCTCTGATGGCACCCCGCCGAGGGCGACAATCCGACCCCGGACCATCGGCACCATGGAAACGTTTTCTTCCCCCACGGCGGCGCTGGTCAGCTCAAGGAAAGGCTGACGCTGGGCTGGCTGGATATCAATGAAAAACCACGCCGGGGCATCATCGCTCAGCCGTGTCGAAATCTGGCGGTTCATGTTGTATTCCGACAGCGTGATCGCCACCAGCACCGTCAGCCCCAGCCCGAAAGTGATGACAATCCCCCGGGTGGAATTACCGGGCCGGACCAGGGCCGCCATCGCCAGCCTGAGGGCTGTGTTCGATGGCATCGGCAAGCGTCCGGCCAGTTGCATGATGACCTCAGCCAACAGCGCCAGCAGCGCAAAACTCCCCAGCACGGCAACCATGAAAAACAGTGCCAGAACCGGGCTGGTGGTGGCCCACCATGTCAGCCCCAGCAGCCCCGTTGATGCGATGATGATCCCGGCGATATAGACCATTCCGGGCCTGCCCTGTGGCGGGGTAATCAGTGTGCGGAACAGCTGTGACGGGTTGACCTCCCGCGCCTTGCCCAGCGGCCATAGCGAAAACGCAATGGCGGTGAGCATCCCGAAACCGGCGGCGGCGGCCAGCGGTTCAGGGTAAATCCCGCCTGCTATCGGCACCGCCACCCGGTCCCCCAGCAGCACCCCGGCAATGCCGGGGGCAATCATCGCCAGCCCGAGGCCCATCAGCGTTCCCAGCGCGGCGAGGATCAGCACCTGAATAAAATAGACCCGAAACACCAGCCCGGCCGGTGCGCCAAGGCATTTCAGCGTGGCCAGCACCGGCATCCGGCTGCCGAGCCATGCCCGCACCGCCGAGGAAACGCCAAGCCCGCCGATCAGCAGCGCGGTCAGGCTGACCAGTGTCAGGAAGGTTTCGGTCCTATCAAGGAAGCTCTCAAACCCGCCCGAACCCTCACGGTGATGCCGCAGGCGGATCAGGCTGTTTGAATTTATCCCCCGCAAGCCGTCAAGCACCGGGTCACTGCGCTGGGGGCGATCCAGCCTGAGCCGCTCACGATAGGTCATGAGCGCGCCGGGGGCATCAAGTCCTGTTTGGGACAGATGCTCACGGGCAATCACCACCCTCGGGGCAAAGGCACCGAAACCGAAACTCTGGTCAGGTTCGCCAAGCAGTTTGGCGGCAACCCGGACATTGGTGTTGCCAAGCCGTGCCGCATCCCCCACTTCAAGCCCCAGAATGCGCAACACACCAGGATTGGCGATAATCCCCGGCATCCCGTCCTTGAGGCTGAGCGCCTCGGCAAGCGGTTGGGGCGGGTCCAGCCGAGGCTCCCCGATCAGGGGCCAGGCCCTGTCCACGGCCTTGAGGTTGATGAGCCGGCGGGCGGTTTGCTCGCCCTCGCCTGATCCCAACCCCTTGCCTGATCCCAACCCCTTGCCTGATCCAAGCCCCTTGCCTGATCCAAGCATGGCGCGCATTTCAATGACGCTCGAAACCTCACCCTGGGCAAGCATGGCAGAACGCAGCTGTTCCGGCACCGGTTTGTGGGTTGCGCTGGCCTCAATATCACCGCCGAAAATCTGCCTTGAATTGTTGGCGATACCGGCACGCATGGCATCGGCAATGCTGCCGACAGCGCCAATCGCGGTGACCCCGAGGGTGAGGGCAATAAGGAACACCCTGAAACGGCCGATACTGCCCCTCAACTCACGCCGGGCCAGCCTGAAGGCAAGGCCCAATGATGCAGCCTGTTGGAGGGGGGTCTGGCTTGAGGCAGGCATGATCAGCTCGCCTTGCTGTCGCTGTCGATCCGGCCATCAGCGATGCGGATAATTCGGCCGCATCTGGCGGCAAGGCTCTCATCATGGGTGATCAGGACGAGCGCGGCCTGATGCTTTTCGGCTGTATCCAGCAACAGGGCCATAATCTCGGCCCCGGTGGCCTGATCAAGGTTGCCTGTCGGCTCATCAGCCAAGAGAATGCGGGGGCCGGTGACAATCGCCCGGGCAATGGCAACGCGCTGCTGTTCACCGCCGGAAAGCTGATCAGGGAAATGATCAAGCCGGTGGTCAAGCCTGACATCAGCCAGCGCGGAACGGGCCTTGTCAAAGGCCTCACGATCACCATCCAGCTCCAGCGGGATGGCGACATTTTCAAGCGCGGTCATGGAAGGGATCAGCCGGAATGCCTGAAAGATGATGCCGATATGATCACGCCGCATCCGGGCCAGACTGTCTTCATCCATGCGGGACAGATTCTTCCCTGCGATGATGACATCACCGCCTGAAACCGCCTCCAGCCCGGCCATCACCATCATGGCGGTGGTTTTACCGGCACCGCTCGGCCCCAGCACGGCGACAGTCTCACCGGACTCGATCTCAAGGCTGACATCGTTCAGGATGGTGACCATGCCCGCCCGGCTGGGCATTGAAAGACAGGCCCGGTCGAGCCGGATCATCGCATGGGTAGGGGTCATGATGCTATGCTTGCGTTTCTGGAACGGGAGTGGGTATATCAAGTATATGGTAATTTTTTCGCGTTTTGACAAGATGATCAGCCGGGTGATCATCCGGCTCCTGCTGCTGGCCATGATGGTCACCCCGGGGCTGCTGGCTGCTGCGCCAAGGACTGAGCCGGTGCTGCTGGTTTTTGGTGACAGCCTGGTGGCCGGATACGGGCTGGAGACGGGCGAGTCCTTCCCTGATGAGCTGGGCCGCGCCCTCACCGGTGAGGGCCGTGATGTGACCATCATCAATGGCGGTGTTTCAGGCGATACCACAGCGGGCGGGGCCAGCAGGATTGACTGGGCGCTGGCCGACCGGCCTGATGCGGTGATCGTCGTGATCGGCGGCAATGATGCCCTGCGCGGGCTGTCCCCCGATGCGATGGCGGAAAACCTTGATACCATTCTGGGGACGGTTCAGCGTGATGGCCTGCCGCTGCTGTTTGCCGGGATGAAAGCCCCCGGCAACATGGGCGCTGATTTTGGCCGTGATTTTGACAATGCCTTTGCTGATGCCTTAAAAAAGGCCAAGCTAAGGGCAAGGGCAACGGACGGCACAGTGATTTTCTATCCGTTCTTTCTGGAAGGGGTCGCGCTGGAGCCGACCCTCAATCAGGATGACGGTATTCACCCGAACCCCGCCGGGGTGGCGGAAATCACCCGCCGTATCCTGCCCTCTGTCCGGCAGTTGCTCGATGCGGCTGTCATGAAAACGTTTTAAGCTAACCGTGAAAGGGGCCATTATGCCTGAACCATTATCTGAAGATGCCATCACCGCTTCCCTTGCTGATCTGCCGCAATGGGAACGTGATGGAAACACCATCAAACGCGAGTTTCGTTTTACCGGGTTTACCGCGGCCTTCGGGTTCATGACACGCGCTGCGATCGCGGCGGAGAAGCTCAACCATCATCCCGAATGGGCGAATACCTACAGCCGGGTCTGGGTCACGCTGACGACCCATGACAGTGGCGGGCTGACCGAACTTGATATCAAACTGGCGACGATGATGGATAAAGCCGCGTCCGGTACCGGCCTCAAGGAAGGGGAATAGCCATGCGCGGTTACGCTGCGCTCGGGGTAGAGGGGGTCAGCAAGGCCCGCAACGCCGGGGCGGTGGTTCGAACCGCGCATGCCTTTGATGCCTCTTTCGCGTTTCTGGTTGGCGGCGCCATGAACCGGCGTGAAATCGCCCAGACCGATACCTCGCGCTCGGTGGAACAATTCCCCCTCTATCTCTATGACCGGATAGAGGATTTCGCCCTGCCCGCCGGCTGCCAGCTGGTCGGGATCGAAATAACCGAAGATGCCAATGATCTGCCGAGTTTTCGGCATCCCCGTGCCGCCGCCTATGTGCTGGGGGCGGAACGCACCGGGCTGTCGGATGAAATGCTGTCCCTCTGCGATCATGTTGTCAAAATCCCGACACGATTTTCGCTTAATCTGGCGGTGGCCGGGGCATTGGTTCTCTATGACCGGCTGCAATCCACCGCCGGTTTTCCGCCGCGTCCGGTGATGCCGGGCGGGCCGGTTGAACCTGTCCCTGAGCCGGTTTTCGGGGAGCCGCTGTGGATGAAGAAAAGAAAACGCCGTCATATTGATGACGGACAGGATAACAGGGATTGAATTTTGCGGGATTTTCTGGAATTTTAGGCCTGTATCGCGCCGCGAAGACAACACCAGACAACCCCCTTGAGAAAGCGTGACCTGGCCATGATGAAATCCATCCGTTCTTTTACCGCCATGATGGCCGTAGCGGCCCTTGGCATGATGATCAATCCAGCCCCTGTGTTCGCTCAGGATGGCAAGGTTATCGGCGAAAGCGGCAAGTGGACGGCGTTCCGCGCCGGTAGCGGGAAAAACAAGGTCTGTTTCATCACCAGTGAGCCGACCAAGCTGGAAGGCAAATACAATCGTGACAACCGTGGTGAAACCCGGGTCTTTGTCACGCATCACGGCAAGGACAGTGATGATCGCGGTGTTGTCAGTTCGGTGGCGGGGTATCGCTACAAGGAAGGCGAGGAAGTCATCTTTTCCATCGATGGCAAGAAATTCAACCTCTTCAGCGTTGATACCCGCGCCTGGGCGACCAAGCCCCAGCAGGACAAGGCTATCGTCAAATCCATGAAGCGTGGCAACAGGCTGAAAGTCACGGGCATTTCCAGTCGCGGTAACAAAACCATTGATACCTATTCGCTCAAGGGCTTTACCAAGGCCATGAGCATCATCGACAAGGCCTGCCTCTGATATGGGTGCACTGGCTGAAGTCGAGGGTGCGGAAAACCTTTCCACCGAAAAAGTCGATATCCTCGGCCTGACGGCTGAAGAACTGGAAACCACGATCAGGGCCGAAGGATTGCCTGCGTTCAGGGCGCGCCAGATATGGCGCTGGGTCTGGCGGCATGGAGTGACCCGGTTTGAGGATATGACCGATCTGGCGCGGCCGGTTCGTGAACAGCTCTCGGCCGGGTTCATGGTTTCGCGGCCCAGGGTTTCCCGCCGCATGCAATCCACCGATGGCACCGTCAAATGGCTTCTTCGCTTCCCTGACGGCAATGAGGCGGAAACCGTCTACATCCCCGAAGATGATCGCGGCACGCTCTGCATTTCATCGCAGGTCGGATGCACTTTGACCTGCACCTTCTGCCATACCGGCACCCAGAAACTGGTGCGCAACCTGACCGTGGCTGAAATCACCGGCCAGATTCTGCTCGCCATGGATGAACTGGGGGACTGGCCTGCGGGCAAACCCGAACGCAGGCTGACCAATATCGTGCTGATGGGCATGGGTGAACCTTTGTTCAATTACGACAACGTTGCCCGGGCCATGAGCATTGCCATGAGCGGGGAGGGTGTCGGGCTGTCCAAGCGGCGTATCACGCTGTCAACATCAGGGGTGGTGCCTGAAATTGATCGTTGCGGGTCAGACCTCGGGGTCAATCTTGCGATCTCGCTCCATGCCGTGCGCGATGATCTGCGCGATGTGCTGGTGCCGATCAATCGCAAATACCCGCTGGAAACACTGATTGAGGCCTGCCGCAACTATCCCAGCCTGTCCAATGCCCGCCGCATCACCTGGGAATACGTCATGCTGGACGGGGTCAACGACAGTGATGAGGATGCCCGCGCCCTGATCCGGCTGATCCGGGGCATTCCTTCCAAGATCAACCTGATCCCCTTCAACCCATGGCCGGGGACGGAATACACCTGTTCCAGCCCGGAACGGATTGAACGTTTTGCCTCTATTGTGCTGAAAGCAGGCTATGCCAGCCCGGTCAGGACGCCGCGCGGCTCTGATATTCTGGCGGCGTGCGGTCAGCTGAAATCCGCGTCCGAGCGCGACCGCAGAAAAAGCACCCGGATCACCGGTTCTTCTTGAAACCGAAACAATCAGTCATTACTTTAAGACTACGCACTTATATCCTAGGGAGATAGTTATGCAAGATCCGCGTTTCATGCAGTCATCCGACGCCGCATCGGCCCAGATTGACGCCGGTCTCCGTTCTTATATGCTCGGTGTCTACAATTACATGACCACCGCACTCGGGGTTACCGGTCTCGTGGCGTTCGGCACCAAGATGCTGACCACAGAGACAGGCCCGGATGGTGCAACCTATGTCAATGGTCTCGGCGCCCTTCTGTTTGGCACCCCCATGATGTGGGTGGTCGCACTGGCCCCGCTTGCCATGGTGTTCTGGCTTTCGGCCGGTATCCACCGCATGTCGGTACCAAAGGCACAGACCCTGTTCTATGTCTTTGCCGGTCTCATGGGCCTGTCCCTGACCTCGGTGCTGTTCGTTTATACCGGTGCCAGTGTTGCACGGGCATTCTTTATCACGGCCGGGGCCTTTTCTGCCCTCAGCCTTTATGGTTACACCACCAAGCGTGACCTTGGTCCGCTCGGTGCATTCCTGATCATCGGTGTCTTCGGCCTCATTCTGGCCAGCCTGGTGAACATTTTTGTTCAGTCCCAGGGTGCCGAGTTCCTGATTTCCATTGTTGGCGTGTTGCTGTTTGCCGGCCTCACCGCCTATGACACCCAGAAAATCAAGTCCATGTACATGGCTTCCGACAGCCATGAGGTCGCCCAGCGTAAATCCATTCATGGTGCGATGGCGCTTTACCTTGATTTCATCAACATGTTCCTGATGCTGCTTCGTCTCTTCGGCAACCGCGACTAGACGGCATCATCACCATCATGATCAACGCCCGGTTAATCGCCGGGCGTTTTTTTGTTCTGATGCAGGGTGAGGGGGTTACTGTGACCAGAGCCGGTCAAGCATCCGCCCCAGCACGGCATCACCAAAACCGGTCAGCCCCAGGTTACGGAGCCGCGCCCCCGGGCCGTCAAGGGCAAACACAGCACCGGCACGCCGGGCGTTCCTGACCACACCGCGAATATCCCGCACCCGTGATGCTGACCACGCCGTCATCACGCCTTGCAGGTCATCGGTGCTGTTATGTGCCTCCAGCTCTCTCGCAAAATGGTGGGCATCAATCAACGACTGGCCAGCCCCCTGGGCGAGATGCGGCGGCATCGGGTGGGCGGCATCACCGGCGAGGATGACGCGGCCACGTTGCCAGGTATCGAGCAGCCCGTATTCGAGCAGCGGGATTTCTGCGGCTTTGGTGATGGCATCGGCATAGGGGGCCAGCAGAGGCTGGCTTTCCATCATGGCGGCGGCAATCCCGCGCGCCTGCGGGGAGGGCCGCGTCACCACCACAAGGTTGAGGCTGCCATCAGCAAGGGGGTAATGCACGATATGCCCGCCTCGGCCAAGCCAGACTGTTGTCGCCTGTCCCCCCGGAAAATGGGCTCCGGGAATCGCATCAGCGGGCAGAACCGCCCTGAAGGCGGTGCGGACATGGAGCGGCTTGCGGGGCGCCCCGGCCTCAACAAAGCCGCGGCTGATCCCGCCCGCACCATCACAGCCGATGAGCCAGTCTGCCGTCATCACCTCACCGTTTTCGAGGCTGAGGGTAACATTATTGCTGCCGGAGTTGCTGGCTGAATTACTGGCCGAATTACTGCCTGAATTACTGGCAGGTTCAATCGCTTTAAGTCGTGTTTTGACCCTGGTGATCAGGCCGGTTTTATCCCCTGCCTTGGCCAGCAGTGTGACCAGATCCTTGCGCTTCAGGCTGGTATAGGGGCGGCGTTGCGGGCTTGAGTTCACCGCGATGGAAACCAGCGTGATCCCGCTTTCCAGCCCTACCATGCGGAGGCTGGACAGGGGAGTGGCCTTGCGTGTCGCCGCCGCTTTCACACCAAGGTGATCAAGCGCGGCCCAGCCGTTGGGGGCCAGCTGCACACCCCCCGGCATACCCGCCCGATTATCACCGATCAGCTGAACCTCCCGGCCGTTTCGTGCAAGGGCAAGCGCCATCGCCTCAGCGGCGATACCGTTCCCGGCAATAGCAACGGAATGCGCCTTCGGGGACCGTTTTTTTGAAGAATTTTCAGGGGCGGCTTTTCTTGCCATTGTAAACAGGCCTCAGCAATCGGGTTGGCCTTCCCTTGCCCTCGGCTGGAAGCCCCGGGGCCTTGGGGAAAGGCCGTTGGACAAGGTCGGCGACTATGCCATACTGTCGCATAAACCAATGGAATTCTCCATGCCCGAGCGCTTCTTTCCTGCTGTTTTTGTCCTCCTCTGGGCCAGCGCCTTCATCGCTGCGAAGTTTGGCCTGACCGGTGCCGGTCCGTTCAGCTTCCTTTTCACCCGCTTTGTGATTGTCGCCGGTCTGTTCGGGGTGATGGCGTGGTGGATGGGTTCGGCCATGCCCAGTCCGGGGCAATGGCCGGCACTGGTGATAGCCGGTGTGCTGATGCATGGCTTTTACCTGGGCGGGGTTTTCTTTTCCATCAGCCACGGCACTCCGGCGGGGATAGCTTCCCTCATCGTTTCGGTTCAGCCGGTGATCACCTGCCTGATCGCGCTCGTCTTTCTGAAAGAAAGGATAAGCCCCCTGCAATGGCTCGGCATCGCGCTTGGCATGGCGGGGGTGGTGGCGGTGATCTGGCCACGTCTCGGCGGGGCGGTGCCGCTGATCGGGTTGTTCAGCTGTTCGATCTCGGTGATCGCGATTTCTTTTGGAACAATCATCCAGAAACGCTTTTCCGGCACGGTTGATCTGGTCAGCGGGAATTGCATTCAGGCGATCGCGGCGGCGGGGTTCTATCTGCTGCTGCTGGCCACGATTGAAACCTACCGCCTTGAATGGACCCTGGCCGTCAGCCTGGCGATGGTCTGGATCGTGCTGGCAATATCGCTGGGGGCGATATCAATCCTGATGCTGCTGATCCGCAAGGGACAGATGGCGGCAACATCCAGCCTGTTTTTCATGGTCCCCCCGGTCTCAGCCTTGCTGGGCTATTTCGCCTTCGGGGAGGCATTGGGGCTGCTCGGGATTGCCGGATTTCTGCTCGCCAGTGCCGGGGTCTGGCTGGTCAATCGCCCTGAAAAAAGCTAGACTGATCACGATGGATAAGGCCCCTGACACCACGATGAAACCGGCACCAGCGCAACAGGCATCCGCTGATATTGAGCGGTGCCTTTTCTGCGGGATGCCTGAACAACTGGTCTGGGTTCACGGCCACGGCCAATGCGCGCATTGCGGGGTCAACGCCATGCCATGCTGTGATGGGGCTGCCTGCGAAATTGACTAGATCTTTCGAAACTGATTAAATCTTTCCGATCGGGGCGGGTTTTGCGCCTGCCTTCATCGCCATTACCGCCAGCCAGTCATGGGCAACATTGGCGGCCGCCATCGCGGTGATATCAGCGTGATCATAGGCGGGTGAAACCTCCACCAGATCAAAGCCGATCATGTTGAGCGGTGTCAGCCCGCGGATCAG
>CENJ01118372.1_pt1 | contig 10443 bp, 9 predicted proteins | sample 356161 | NCBI WGS metagenome assembly CENJ01 (sample SAMEA2619531, study PRJEB7988) | marine metagenome | biome: marine biome (ENVO:00000447); feature: surface water layer (ENVO:00002042); material: "saline water (ENVO:00002010), including plankton (ENVO:xxxxxxxx)" | depth 5 m
ATTGAAGAAGAATCAATTACTTTCCATCCTAGTGGACTACCTCATGGCCCGCAACCTGGAAAAATTGAAGAATCAATTGGTACCAAAGAAACAAATGAAATAGCTGTAATGATTGATACATTTAAACCATTAAAAACAACATCTAGAATCAATGAAATTGATGATAAAGATTACCCATTGTCATGGTTAAATAATGATTTACGACCCCGCTGAACATCCTTTTTCAGAAACACATAAACTAATGATTGGTTCTATAGTTCCAAGACCAATAGCCTTAGTTTCGACAACTTCAAATAATGGTATCAACAACCTTGCCCCCTTTTCATATTTTAATGGCGTTTGCTCGAGGCCACCTACTATCATGTTTGCTCCAGCGCGAAGGAGTTGGGATGGTAAAGAAAAAGACACTTTAATTAACATTCGTGACACAAAAGAGTTTTCAATAAATATCGTATCCGAAGATATCGGAGAAAAGATGGTGAAATGCTCCACTGATTACGAAAAAGAAATAGATGAATATTCAGAATCTGGATTGTCACCATTACCATCAAAAAAAATAAAGCCACCTATTGTTTCCGAATCAAAAATCAGTCTTGAGTGTATCTTAAATCAAATTGTTCAGATTGGAAAAGATGATGCTGGAAGTGGATTTATTGTAATTGGCACCATAGTCCTATTTCATATTGATGATGAAGTATACGATAATGGACGAATAATTCTTGATAAATTGCAACCTTTAGGAAGAGTTGCAGGTAATGGTTACGTTCGATCTACTAATGCTTTTGATATAATTCGTACAATAAAACCTGATGTTTAAACTATTAATTTTTTATATATAATTATCTATGGACCATGTAGATCCAAAGCTATTTAAAGTTAATAAAAATATCTATAATGCTCAATGTATTGGCAACGTTGAACCAATAGAGTTTATGATACCCTATCCTTCAATGCGCTCTTTAATTGAAGGGCAAAATATTAAATATTCTAAACAAACAATTATAGATGAGCCACATTTAACAAACCTTGATTTTTACAATTACATCCAGCGCACAGCAAATTGGTTAGAATCTATTGGAGCAAAACCAAAACATCCAATTATCATCCCTACCCTTGAATATCCCCAAACTGAAATTTTATTATATGGAATTTGGCAATTGGGTGCAGTAGCTGTTATTAATGCTAACTTAGATCATGAGAAAATAGAAAATCAGTTGAATGAACCAATATTTATATCTGATAAGACTAGTCTATTTAATGAAATAAAAAATTTTTCCGAAAAATATAATCCGAAATACAAACCTAACCTTAGTGAAGAAGCTCTCATCACTTTTGAAACTGGTAACGGAATAAAACTGTCTCATTACAACTTACTAGTTAATGCAAACAGCATTCAAAAAGCTCTTGACATAAAAAGTAGAACAAAAATTTACTGCAATCTTGAACCAGACTCATCTGCTTGGGCAGTATTTAAAGCGATATTACCTATTTATTCGGGATGTATTTTTGATAAAGAAAATCCGGATTTGAGCATTAATACTCATGATGGTGATTATTTATTACGATATGATTTTCAAAACTTGAAAAAATTTTCTAAAAATGATATTGCTATTTGTCCAGAAAATACCGCAGCTATTTCTATAGGCTCTAATCCAATCCACCTTACAGATTTCTACTTAACCAAAAACGATCTGCAGATAAAAGGTCATTCTGTAATGATGGGATATTTAAATCATGAATTAAACAACTCAAGTTTTAAAAAAGACGGATTTTTTATTTATTTTTAACTTTTTCAATCTAAATCGTTAAGAACTTCTTTAGCGTGGTCTTTAGGTTTTACCTTTTCATAAACTTTTTGTATTATCCCATCTTTATTGATTAAATAAGAAATTCTAAAAATCCCTTCATATTCTCTTCCGTACATTTTTTTCATACCAATTGCTTCATACTTTCTAATCGTACTTTTATCTGGATCAGAAACTAATGAAAAGGGGAAATTTTGTTTTTCACAAAAATTCTTTTGCGACTTGACAGAATCTGCACTCATTCCAAGAATAATTGTGTTTTTGTCTTGAAAATTTTGAAACTCATCACGGAGTTCTTGACCTTCAGTTGTTCATCCTGGTGTACTAGCTTTTGGATAAAACCAAAGCAGTATGTTTTGTCCTGCAAAATCAGAAAGGCTGATAGAATTTCCATCTTGATCATCCAAAGTGAAATCAGGTGCTTTTGTTCCTTCTAGTAACATTTATCCTCCTATTATTATTTTATTGATACTTTTGACCATTTTATTCTTTCATCTTTGGAATTTAACATTTCATAGACAACTTTTAAACCTTTCTTCTGACCGTTCCATGTTAATATATTATATGCTTTTTCAAATGTAGTCCATCTAAATTCACAGTGTTCCTCTGACAAAATAACATCCAAACTTTTTACTTCAATACCAAATACAGGCACCATATTCATCCGATCAAAATTAGATTCATAAAAACTACTTACATGATCAGCAACAAACATTCTATATGGAATAAGCCCTGTCTCCTCTTTTAATTCTCTTATTGCTGTTTCTGATGCCGTCTCTCCTTTTTCGATCTTTCCCGCTACACCTTGCCAAAGATGCTCATATATTTTAGTTTTTGATCGCTTCATAATTAAAAATCTTAATTTATCTTCATTATAACAATAAACATATGCATCAATTACTCTAACTAAAACTTCCCCCACTACATTCCTTTCATATTTTCCATTTCTTTCAAAGTGATTTGGGACCAATCATTAAACGTTGAATTATTAATTTCTTTTCTAATACTAAGCATAAGATTTTGGTAATAAGCAAGGTTCAACGTTGAAGCTATCCTAATTCCTAATACTTCATTTATATTAAAAAGATGCCTCACATATGCTTTAGAAAATTGTTTCCCCCATTTGTGAGAGCTATTAGAGTCTAGTTGAGAAAAATCTTCTTTATATTTTTGATTTCGAATATTTATCACTCCATTAGAAGTAAAAATATGTCCGTTTCTACCATTACGTGTAGGCAATACACAATCAAACATATCCACACCTCTTCTTACTGCTTTAATTATATCTGTTGGTTTTCCTACTCCCATTAAATAGCGAGGCTGTGAATTAGGCAGAAATTCCGTGCAATGCTCTATCGTATCCATCATAGCTTGTTTTTCTTCACCAACTGCTAAACCACCAATTGCAATTCCACATTCTGCATAAGGAAGTAATTCATCTATACTCTGTCTCCTTAGCGACTTATCTACACCTCCTTGCAGAATAGGGAAAATTGTTTGCCTATAGTTGTAAAGAGGAGGATTGTTTTGCAACCATTGAGCACATCTTCTCATCCAATTAGAAGTTCTATCAACTGCATTTTGTAATGTATTTAAGTCAGAGTCTCCTGGAGGGCACTCATCAAACGCCATTATAATATCTGCTCCTAAGTTTCGTTGAATTTTCATTGATATTTCAGGTGAAAGAAGGTGCCTCGATCCATCAATATGACTTTGAAACTCAACTCCATCATCTGAAATTTTATTTAATTTAGCTAACGAAAAGACCTGAAAACCACCACTATCGGTTAAGATAGGTTTTTGCCATGATGTAAATGCATGAAGACCTCCTGCTTTTTGAATGACCTCTATCCCGGGTCTAAGAAAAAGATGGTATGTGTTACCAAGAATAATTTCAGAATTAAAGTACTCAAGCTCTTCTGGAGAAAAAGTTTTAACAGCACCTATTGTTCCAACTGGCATAAATACAGGCGTTTCAATTTTACCATGATCATTATTTATGCTCCCTGTTCGAGCTCTACATTGGGAGTCAGTTTTATAAGTACTGAATTTCAAAAATTATTGAAAAAGTATTTTGAATGTTTCTTTAACATTATTTACAGGATATAAATCCATGTCTACATTTTTCAATTTTTCCTTCATACCAAAAGACGGCACTATAGCTTTTTTAAAACCCAAAGATAACGCTTCTGTTATTCTATGATTTAAATGACTAATAGATCTTACTTCGCCTGTCAACCCAACTTCTCCGCAAAGGACAATATCCTTTTCTATATATTTATCCATTGTACTAGAGGCGATAGCAGAAATAATGGACAAGTCTGCTGCTGGATCATCAATTTTCAGCCCCCCAACTAGATTGACAAAAATATCTTTTGTCCCCATAGCAAGACCAATTCTTTTTTCCAAAACTGCTATAAGCATACCTAGTCGTTTATAATTAAACCCTGTCACATTTCTTTGCGCAGTATTGTAATTCGCATTTGTTACAAGAGCTTGAATTTCTATGAGAATCGGCCTAGTCCCTTCAAGTGATGGATATATGCTTGTTCCAGATACATTTGCACTTCTTTCTTCCAAAAAGATTTCAGATGGGTTTCTAATTTCACTTAAACCAGACTCATCCATTTGAAATATTCCAACTTCATGGGTCGCCCCAAATCTATTCTTGGAAGATCGTAAAATACGATGATCATATCTATCATCCCCCTCCAAATACAATACCGTATCAACCATATGCTCTAGCATTTTAGGCCCAGCAATAGTTCCTTCTTTTGTAACATGTCCAACAATTAAAATAGTAATGTCCTTACTTTTTGCTATTTCTAAAAATTTTTGCCCACAATCTTTAATTTGACTTGGAGAACCTGGTAAAGAATCAAGATCCGAATTAAAAATAGTTTGAATGGAATCAATAATTACAAATTTTGGCTCCATACGCTCTAAATGAGTAATAATACCATTCAAATCACTTTCACCAGATAAAAATAAATTTTCTGTTTTAATTTCTAGCCTACGAGCTCGTATTGCAACCTGCTCTTCGCTTTCTTCGGCAGAAAAATAAAGAGACCTTTGATTCAACTCAGAGCAGATATGCAAACTTAATGTTGATTTCCCAACCCCAGGACTGCCGCCTAATAAAATTAAAGATCCGGGTAATAGCCCTCCTCCAAGTACACGATCTACCTCTGCTAAAGAGGTATTCATCCTTTTTGCGGGTTCATTTTTTAAAATATCATTCAAAGCATAGGAATCTTTAATATCTCTTTTTAATTTATTTTTTGAAATGGTAAAGTCAGATAAAGTACCCCATTCTTTGCAAGAAGGACACTGCCCATTCCATTTAGGGAAGTCATCTCCGCAAGCACTGCAGAGATAAACTTTTTTCAATTTAGGCATATTTCATCATGTTAACTATCTAGACTCTATATTTTACCAATCGGGCCCAAGAGAAAAATACCATTGAGGCTTTGAATACCCATTTATATTCTTATCCCAAGCCGCTTCAATTTTAAGGAGAAAATAACCAAGGTTGATTTTTGTGCCTAAACCTGAGGTCATAACAATTGGAGAATAATTACCTTTATTGTTGCTACCATATCTGGAAGGCCAATCCTTAATTGAAAACTCACTTCTATCATCCCAAGCTGCTCCAACATCTACAAAGGCATGACCACGAATATTGCCAAAAATCATTTTTAAAGGGAATCCCAATGCTAAATAATTTATAAAAGGAAATCGAACTTCTAAGTTAATAAGGGATGTTGTAGCTCCTAATCTTTCTCCAAATCGGGCACCTCTTAAAGGCCAAGCATATTCAGTAAAATAAATATCATGTATTAGAGTTTCGTTCTCATCATCTAAAATTATATCTCTGAAATTACCACTATCCTCGACACCATTTGTTTCTCCATTTCCAGCGATAAGATAAGGCACACCTCCTAGAAAAAACTTTTGTTTATCTTTTCCTAGACTTGCTCCAAAAAAACCTCGAAGTGCAATAGTGTAATCACGACCAAATCGCCAATATTTTCTCAAATCAGATTTAATAGTTTGAAATTTTAGTTTATTAGATCCATAACCGGGACTAACCGTTATAGTAGTATTTTTTCTAAAACCATCAATTGGTCCAGTAAAACCATAGACAGAATTGTCAAAAACCCAACTTAATGAAGGTAAAATAGTTGAATAAGTTGAATCTTCTTCTGGAAAATATTCAACTTGCCCAAAAGTATTATAGTCTTGGACTAATCTAGTATAATTAATATTATGCCAAGAAACCCCATAATCCATTCTCTGAAAACGACTGAAAGGATGAGAAATAGATGTTTGTATACCATAATGGCGAAGCCTTACTAGAGACCAATAATCTACTTGAAAAAAATTAGCATTTTGGAATCCAGTGAAATAATAGTCTAGCCTGTTTTTTAAATAACCATACTGGAAAAAATAATCACTATTTTCCAAAGTCAAAACCATTTCAGTTCCAAATGCAATTTGATGATCTCCCAATATATCACTAAAGGAAAAATATGTCATTCCTGTTGCTCCGAAAACATTACTTAGCTGTAAATTTCCACTTACAAGGTCTAGGGTAAATCTTGTTTTATATGATTTTGGAATGTAACGACCATCAATATATGTTGAATCTAAAGATATTGTTTCAGAATCATTTTTGCTATCTTTCAAAGGAGCATTAAAGTTCTCATATCCTCTGGCAAAAACCCAATTTGAGTATGATGCAGATTCATTTTGGTATAAACGAGTATTGCTTTTATGGCGTCTAAGATCTACAATGTCTTCAAGATCTAATTTATCATTCATATGAAACTGAGTTGGAGCTACAACTTTCTTTTTTAAAGTTAGAGGTTGGTTTAAACTATATAGATCCCATCCAATCCCTGAATAACCTGCAAAAATAAGAGAGTTATCATCTCTGGATATAGTTGGCTGCTGTAGACCTGTTAAAACATTAGTAATCGGATATTGAATATTTTCATTTAGAGGACCAGCAGCTTCTAGCGGATGTAAAAATAAATTCCAAACACCATTATAATCAGCAGTGTACAGCAATGCCTCCTTAGTATTAGCCCAAACAGGATGAGATTCATTATATTTTGTTTCTGTAATTCTTTTTATAAAACCATCATTTGCATTAACAATATAGATATCTGTTTGTCCATAGTCATGATTATACATTTCCCCATCAAATTCACCTGAAATAAGACTTCCTCTATCTGATACAAATGCAATTTCAGTACCCTCGCTATTCCATGAGGGGTATGAATCTGAAAAAACATCATCCGTAATTTTTCTTTTTTGTTCTGTATCTAAATTAAAAATATAAATGTCACTTGAAGCACCTAACTGACCTACAAATGCAATATCACTACCATTAGGACTCCATGCTGCTGAAAAGACTCCATCCAAACCTAATTCATATTTTTTACTTTTTTTTGTTTCTACATCTATAAAATGAAGGACATCGCTCCTTCCTGCTTTAGCAGCGACAACAATGTTTTTACTATCGGGTGACCAGGACAAACCTGGCTGTAACCACTTTAGCTCTTCAAAATCAACAGATCGATTACCTTTTATAAGCTTCTTAATACGTTTCCCTGTCATAGCATCTGAAATATGAATATCAAAGTACCCATTTTGATCCGTAAGGAACGCTACCATACTTCCGTCTGGGGAAAGTGCTGGACTTACATTATAAAAGTTATTTGCCTTCTTGTGATCTGTTAATTTTTCGGACATATCCTCAATTGGGTCTCTATCCTTAACATCCGGCCAGTATTCCTTCTTCAAATACTTGTGCCATTGTTTTGTTAAGTCATCATAATTCATACCGAGTGCGCTCTCGTATCCTTTTTCATCATTTTGAGTACGTTTCATTGATCTAAAAACATCTGCTATTTTTTCTCTTCCATATTTCCCAGTAATAAACCGCCATAGGGATTGTCCACCTTTGTAAGCCATAAAGTAATTTAATTCTTTTACGGAAGGCATTCTCTCGTGAACAGCAATATCTCTCATTGTCATATCAGCTTTTGTATCCCAATTTGAGCTTAAATATTCAGCTAACCCTTCATTTGACCAAATTGGAACTCTAATTTTTGCCCGACTAGAAATAATATTTTGCATTCTGCCACCGTAAATCATATCATTTATCATAGCGTGCACGAGCTCATGATGAATGACATGCCGAAATTGTTCATAATTACCCTCAAAAGGAAAAACTACTCTATTTTTGAACAATTCTGTAACTCCCCCAACCCCTTCTCGCATGTACGGTCTTACAATATTTGTTTGCTGAAATTCATTGTGAGAATTGTAGACCATAATTGATACTCTATTTTTTAGATTCCATCTTAAATGGATAGAAATTTGTTCATAGGAATCTTCAGCAACATCAGCAACAAATTCTGCTAAATCTTGCTCACCGTCATAATAATATATATCAAAATGAGATGTTTGGATGTAGTTCCAGTCAAAGACCTTGTACTGGACCTTATTTTGCCCGAAGGATTGTGCGTTAATCTCAAAGCACATGATTAAAGATAAAAATAGGACTGCTCTTAGACTTCTAATATTCACGATCTTACTCTATTAGGACTATCTATATTATAAATTACTTTACCCAGTAAAGTCAACAATTGGCAAGGATGTAATATTTTGTTAATAGAAAAGATAAGATAATGAATTTATGAGGCTAACGATGGGTACCTTTCTTCTATCTTATCAAAACTAACATTCAAGGAATGGAAAAAGAAAAAATCTCCTAGAACTGTATTTATAAAAAAGGGAAGAGCTAAGGTATAACAACTTATGAAACCAGCTAATGTATTAGGATAACCTAAAAGCCACACACCAAAGTTTGATATGAAAAAAAACAATATCGAACTTTTCAAAATTGCAACGTTATTTATTTTTTTAGAAAAATGCCCAATGCATGAAATGCCAATTATTGACATGTAAACAAAAGGAGTAATTGAATGAAACCCAAGAAAAATATCAGTAACAATCATACAAAAAATAGGAAGGGAAAAAGCTAGTTTTTTATCAGAAAACCTATTTACAGCGAATAAAGCCATGCCAGCAATAGGGGTAAAATTTGGCGGGTGAGGTAATAGTCTCGTTATTACTGCCAAAAAGATTAATGCGATAATTATTAAGTTTCTATTCATGTCTTACTAAAATTATTTATTTTTATACTATAATTTGCACTTATATAATATTGAGTCAAAACACCTTTATTAAAATAATGTAAAATTATTTTACTGATAAGCTTACAAGACATTCATTTTCTACTTCTAAAATTTGAGAATCATTTTTGTATTTTATAGTAAATACTTTCCCTTTTGGGAGGAAAAGAGTCAAGTGATCATTCAAATCATAAGTTTCATTCTTACTTTGGCCTTCAAAAAAATAATTATTTTCACCCGTAACAATTATATCAACAGATTCTCTTTCACCTGAATTATTTAATGCACGAATACTTACAGCAACTAATCCAGAATCAATTTTAGTTTGAGTCAAATATCGATCTGTAACATCTACAGCATTATACTTTTTTATACCTGGAAGCCAATCCATTGGGAAATATAAATCGGTCTTATTCCAAGTTGCTGCAAAAATTCCATATTTCATATCGCCTGTTTTTGCTTTACTAGCCAAATCAGCAAACCATACCTGATTTAGTTGGTTTTCAACAGGCTCAGCTGCACCAGTAAAATGCCATCCTCCATCCCAAATTTCAACCCATGAATGGTTACCTGAATCATTATGCCACATTGGAGTACCAACAAATCTTGCAGGTATACCAACACTCCTACAAGCATCAATCAGTAAAAAGCTAAGACCCGTGCATGAGGCCAATCCAGCTTCAATACTTTCATATGGTGACTGATCAGCTTTTGGACGCTTTGTTGAATATTCTACTCCAACCATCTCAAAAATTTTATTATTTAAAATTACAGCACCTTCATAAGCAGAGTTGGCATTTTTTACCAATGGAGAAAATTTGTAAAAAAAATCTTTTCTCCATTCATCCCTCCTTTCATTTAAACTAGCATAAGGCAACACATAATTAAGAAAAATTTGATCTGGAACGTGCTTTGCCCAAGAAAAATGCTCTTTCGTTTTGAATGCATACTCTGAATTAGTAATTAAAAACTCTAAAGAAAGAGATTTTTTGTCATTTTCTGGCATATGGGTAATTAACCACTCCATCGCAATTCGTTGTTCTGAAGGTACTCTCTTAATCGCTTCTTTTTTTGAGATTCCGTTTTCTAAAGATTTATCTAATTTATTAAACAGATTATTTTTACATGAAAAACAAAAAAGTAATACTATAAATAAAGCTTTTCTCATTTGTTAAAATATAAATTTAAATGGCTAGATAAAACCAACTATTCATTTTCAGTATGAAAGGATGATGCTGGCAATCCTTCAGAATTAAATAAGGATGCAGAACTAGTATCTGACCATGCATATCTGACATATAAGGGATTTTTAACATTATCTGAAAACACTTCCAAAAAATCATTTTGATTTACAACATCTGCTACAAAATATTTTTTATCAATCCCTGCAATTTCAAATTCCGAATATCCATTTTCATCTAAAACTAATC
>CENJ01044728.1_pt1 | contig 10433 bp, 8 predicted proteins | sample 356161 | NCBI WGS metagenome assembly CENJ01 (sample SAMEA2619531, study PRJEB7988) | marine metagenome | biome: marine biome (ENVO:00000447); feature: surface water layer (ENVO:00002042); material: "saline water (ENVO:00002010), including plankton (ENVO:xxxxxxxx)" | depth 5 m
TCTGATAAAACAAAAAGCCCCTCATTTCTGAAGGGCTCTGTCTCTATAGCTTAGAGTTATTTTCAAGTCGGGGTGAGAGGATTCGAACCTCCGACCCCCTGCTCCCAAAGCAGGTGCGCTAACCGGACTGCGCCACACCCCGAATTTTTTGGGTGAGTGATGGGACTTGAACCCACAACCTCCGGTGCCACAAACCGGTGCTCTAACCAGTTGAGCTACACCCACCATACAAATTTATTTCACCCTTTATAAGCCAGCTAAATTAGGATTTTAATTAGAACTTTCTAAAAGAATTTTTTTCGAACTAATTAAATTAATTATCATTCAAAGAGTCAATTATTCACTTTATTTGTAATTTAATACATGCGACTACTTAACCGTTACATACTTAGGCAACTCTTAACTCCTTTTTTCTTCTCACTATTCGTAATTGTTTTCATTCTTTTTACTCAATTTCTTCTTAGAGCTATAGATAGATTTTTAGGCAAAGGCCTGGATCTTCCAACAATTTTTGAATATCTCTTTTTAAATCTTGGATGGATAACAGCTTTAGCAGTTCCTATGGCAGTATTAGTTGCAGCTTTAATGAGTTTTGGGCAAATGTCCGAGGATAATGAGATCGGAGCTATGCGTTCATCAGGCATAAGCTTCATGACTATAATAAAGCCTGCAATCATCGTCGGGTTTATAATTGCGAGTATTTTAATACTATTCAGTGCATTTATAATGCCCGAGATGAACTTTAAAGCAAGAATGTTATCGGGCGACATTTATCGTAAACGTCCGGATATGAATATTGAACCTGGCTACTTTATGGATGATCTTCCAAGCTACAGTATTATAATAAAAGATAAAGAAGATGATGTCTTTAAAGAGGTAAGAATTTTTAGCAAAGGTAGTTCTAATACACAAACTAGCATTCATTCGAGAACTGGGAAGCTTTCTACGATTGATGATGCGATAGTGTTAGATCTTTTTGATGGGGAAATTCATGAATTGGATGTCAAAGATTATTCTAATTACAGAAGAATAGAATTTACAAAGCATAAAATTACGATTCCCGCAGATGATCTTTTCCTTAATAGGAGAGATACTACGAGCAGATCAGATCGAGAAATGACTTTAGGTATGATAAAAAATAAACGTAAAGATATGTTTGATAGAATAAATATTGTTAAGTCACGAATCGGAAAAGCTTTTGAACGTACTGGTATTGATAGTTTAGTCCCATCGGACTTTTCAACTTCTGAAATAATCTTAAATTCATATTTGGAAGATTTTAGATTAGATACATCAAAAATAGAGAGTGAAATTTATCGAAAGGAAAAAGATGTTGATATTGCAAGAAGACAGTTAAGAAATGAATACAATCTTTTGAGAAGCTATTCAAAGTCCAATAATAAATATTTGGTAGAATTTCATAAAAAGTTCTCTCTACCTGTAGCTTGTATTCTTTTCATTCTGACTGGGGCATCATTAGGTGTTTTATTTAGAAAGGGAGGTTTTACAATAGCAATTGGTTTATCTTGGGGATTCTTCTTGGTTTATTACATTTTAATGATTGGAGGAGAAGATTTAGCAGATAGGAATATTTTATCTCCATTGGTTGGTGTTTGGGGACCAAACGCTATTTTGTTTTTAATTGGCAGTTATCTGCTTATATATACAATCAGGGAACAGCCTCCATTAAAAATTAATATAAATCCATTGCAAAAATTTTTTAAAAATAAATATTAATTTCTTCTGTGCTCTTTACAAACTGAAATAGGTTCTGATCCTTGAATAAACAATTCTTTTTCAGTTGGACACAAATTGGTAGGTTTATTTTTTGTAGAAGCACAGATATTTATGGATAAGACTCCATTAGGTTGGTCAAATTTTTTTCTTTTATAATTTAATGTGTCATGAGCTGCTGCCATGAAATTAGCCCATGCAGGCAATGCTGCGCGTGAACCATCTTGGCTCTTTCCAAGGCTAACTCTAGGATCATCAACTCCAATCCACACTCCCGCAGAAATTTGTTTGGAGTAACCAACAAACCAAGCATCTGTCCAATTTTGAGTCGTACCAGTCTTGCCTCCTGCAGGATGATAAAAATTGTGCCTCCATCTAGCGCTCCCCCCTGTTCCCTTATCCATAACTGACTGCAACATAGATGTCATCAGGTATGCTGACTCTTCTCTAAGAACCTCTTCTCTTGCGGGAAAATATGTTTTTATAGTGTTGCCATATCTATCATCGACCCTTGTAATTCCATAGGGCTGACTTAATAGTCCTTTATTTGAAAAAGCAGAATATGCATTAACAACCTCCAATAAATAGACTTCAGATGTTCCAAGAGCAATAGCATCAACTGCTCTAATATCAGTTGTTATACCCATTCTTTCAGCCATGTTTTTTACCTCTAATGCAGGCACTAGTTCTTTGACAACTCTAACTGCTACTAAATTAATTGATTTTCTTATTCCTTCCCTAAGGGTAGTTAAGCCACTTGTTGTACCATCATAATTTCTTGGCATCCATTTTTCCCAACTTCCATCTGAATTCAGCACCCTTAAGACAAGCGGTTGATTTAAAAGTTGTTTTGAAACTGAGTATCCATTATCTATCGCTGTAGCATAAACAAAGGGTTTAAAAACTGATCCAGGTTGGCGTTTAGCTTGTACTGCGCGATTATATTGATCATGATAATCTGGTCTTCCGCCTACCATTGCTAATATAGATCCAGTAGTCGGATCAAGCGCCACAAAAGCTCCTTGAACTAGCAATTTATTTCTTAACTCTTCATAGAGCGATGAATCTCCTTGCATCATCATTTTTACAGTATCTTCTGGAAAAATTCCAAGGTATGCTAAATTTGAAAATTCTTCTTCATCATTAAATAATCTCTTGTTTAAGATATCTTGATTGCGCTTAATGGCGTTCATTAAAGATGACTCAGCTAAGTTTTGTAATCTTGTATCTAGAGTAGTGTAAATTTTTAAGCCGTCTCTGTATATATTTACGCCTAGCTCATCATCTTCTTTTTCCATTGTTCTTCTAATATATTCAGTAAAATAAGGTGCTATTCCTTTGCTTTGAATTTTTGAAATGTTTTCTGAATCAATACTTCTTGCTTCTGCATACATACTTTTAGTTATAAATCTTTCATCACGCATAACGCGCAAAACAACATTGCGTTTGTAATGAGCTCTTTCTGAATGATTAATAGGGGAAAATCTCGCTGGTGCTGGCAATATCCCAATCAACATTGCTGATTCTCCAAGTGTTAGACTTCCAGCATCTTTTGTAAAATACCTTTTTGAGGCTGCTTGAACACCGTATGTACCGTGACCAAAATGAACGTTATTCAGATACATTTCTAAAATTTCATCTTTTGTATAAGTTCTTTCAATTTGTATCGCTGTGATGATTTCTTTTATTTTTCTAGTGATAGTTTTCTTGAAGCCAATTGCATCATATAAAGTTCGTGCAACCTGCTGTGATATAGAGCTAAATCCTTGCTCATAACCAAGATTAATTATATTGACAAATACAGCTCTTAAAATACTTCTTGAGTCTATGCCCCAATGACTATAGAATCTGCGATCTTCAGAGGCTATGGCGGCATTTTGTATATTGATAGGAATCTGATCTAAGCCAGTAAAGATTCTTTTTTCTAGATACAATTCATCTAAAATTTCTCCATCACTCGAATAAATTCTTGTAACAAGATCTGGATCATAATTTTCTAATTGATCTAAAGACGGTAAATCTCTTGACATTAAAAAGATATATGTAAAAATACCTGCTAATCCAAATAAACAGAATAAAAAAGCTGGTACAATATTCTTTAAAATGTTATTGAGGGAAATTTTCAAAATTTTTTAACTCCATCAAATTCAGTTCAGTCTAAATAAACAACTGATATTATTATTTTTTGGATGGTTTTATCATATCTGCTGGGTTAATCAAAGTATCAAAATCTTCAGCAGACAAATATCCCAGCTCAACTATTGCTTCTTTCAAGGATGATTTATCTTCAAATGCTTTTTTTGCAACTTGCGCTGCTTTATCATAGCCAATATGAGGATTTAAAGCTGTTACGAGCATAAGAGAGTTATATAAATTGTCTTGAATTCGATCGTAATTAGGCTCAATACCTCTAATACAATTTTTTGTAAAAGAATGAATTACATCAGAAAGCAGCTTTATTGATTGCAATATATTGTATGCCATCACAGGTCTATAAACATTCAGTTCAAAATTTCCACTAGCGCCAGCTATGGATATAGTTGTATCGTTTCCAAAAACCTGCGTACAAACCATTGTAACTGCTTCACATTGGGTTGGATTCACTTTTCCAGGCATAATTGAAGAGCCTGGCTCATTGGATGGTAACAATATTTCTCCTATACCTGATCTTGGCCCACTAGCAAGCCATCTAATATCATTAGCTATCTTAAAAAGAGAACCCGCTAAACCTCTCAGGGCAGACGATAATGATACTATTGAATCTTGACCACTCAAGGCTTCAAACTTGTTTTTTGCAGTAATAAAAGGCAAATGAGTTATATTTGCTATTTCACTAGCCACTTCTTCAGCAAATCCTTCATAGGAATTGATTCCTGTTCCAACGGCAGTTCCACCCATAGCTAATTCATAACAATAACTAAGGGAAAGTTTTATTTTTTCGATTTCGTTGTTCATTGATGCAGCATATCCTGAAAATTCTTGACCCAGGCTTAAAGGGGTTGCATCTTGAAGGTGTGTCCTGCCTAGTTTGATAATAGAATCAAAATCATTTGATTTTTTTTCTAACACGTTTGAAAGATTTTCAATGGCTGGAATAAGCAAATGCACTGTGCTTTCTACAGCAGAAATGTTGATTGCAGTAGGAAAAGTATCGTTCGTGGATTGACACATATTTACATGGTCATTTGGATGAACGGGACTTTTAGACCCAATCTCTCCTCCCAAAATTTCAATTGCTCTATTCGAAATAACTTCATTGAAGTTCATATTTGTTTGAGTCCCAGAGCCTGTTTGCCAAACAACCAGGGGAAAGTGCTCATCAAGCTTTCCTTTTATTACTTCATCTGCCGCTGAACATATTGCATCAGAAAGCTTTGGTTCAATTTTATTGTTGCGGCTATTTACTAAAGATGCGCTTTTCTTAAGAATTGCATATGCTCTGATAAACTCTCGAGGAAATTTTTCATCATTGATCTTAAAATTATTTAACGATCTTTGTGTCTGAGCACCATAATATCTATTTGAAGGCACTTGAAGTTCACCCATGCTGTCCTTTTCAATTCTAAATGCCATGGGTTATTTTACTTGACCACCCAAGTGTCCCCAGAATTAATGATGTCTTGAATAGAGCTTTTTGGTTTATTTTCAATAGCACTGCTGATTTGGCTAGCAATATTATCTTCATATGTAGGAGCATCAATTGCATATAGCACTCCGATAGGCTCAGGAGTGTCGGGTTTTGAGGTCATGTTAGATAGCATAGAAGCAATCATATAGTCTTTCTTATTGTGCACTAAAAGATCATCTTTGCTCCATTTATCTCCAAGCTCAACAACAGTTGGAATATTGCCATCCAATCTGATGCCTTTATCACTCTCAGCCCCAAACACCATTGGCTCTCCATCTTTGAGCCATAAAACTGTATCGCTTTTTGTGTCCCTATCAGTAAAGTTAGAAAAGGCACCATCGTTGAATATATTGCAATTTTGATAAATTTCAAGAAATGATGTGCCTTTGTGGTGGTAAGATTCAGTTATCATCTCCTGCATATGCTTGGATTCTTTATCAATGGTTCTAGCGATAAATGTAGCTCCTGCGCCCAACGCAAGAGTAAGTGGATTAAAAGGCTCATCGAGTGAACCCATAGGAGTTGACTTAGTTACCTTACCAACTTCTGATGTTGGTGAATATTGACCTTTTGTGAGACCGTAAATTCTATTGTTAAATAACATAACATTTAAATCAATATTTCTTCTCAATAAATGAATTGTATGATTGCCTCCAATTGATAGCCCGTCACCATCTCCAGTCACTAACCATACAGATAGATCGGGTCTGGATATTTTAACACCAGATGCAATTGCAGGGGCTCGGCCATGAATAGAATGAAATCCATATGTGTGCATGTAATAAGGGAATCTACTTGAACATCCTATTCCCGAAATAAAAACAAACTCTTCTTTTTTTCTGCCTAAATCAGGGAAAACTTTTTGTGTTTGTGTTAGAATTGAGTAATCACCACAGCCAGGGCACCATCTAACGGCTTGATCTGAGGTAAAATCTTTTCTTGTATACTTAACTTGAGATGATTCTGACATATTATTTTTCCAATATTTTCTTAACGTTTTCCTGAATTTCTGCTGAGCTAATCGGTTTTCCTTTAACTTTATTTAAACCGATCGCATCAATTAAATATTCAGCTCTGATTATTTTAATTAATTGTCCCAGGTTAATTTCTGGCACAAGTACATGTTTAAATTTAATTAATAACTCTCCTAAATCATTAGGTAATGGATTTATCCATCTTAAATGTATATGACTTACTTTTTTACCATCATTGACTAAAGCTTCAGTAGCAGACCGGCATGCACCTTGTGTACCGCCCCAGCTTAAGATTAATAAATCTCCACTCTTATCTCCATATACATCTGTAGGAGGTAATTCATTTGCAATGTTTTGAACTTTTAATGCTCTAGTTTTTACCATAAAGTGATGATTTTCAGGATCGTAGTTCACATTACCAGTAACATCTTCTTTTTCTATACCACCAATTCTATGCTCTAAATTTTCTGTACCAGGCTTTGCCCAAGGCCGTGCTAATGTATCTTTTTTTCTTAAATAAGGCATAAACTGACCATCAACTATGTTAGATTTATCAGCAAATTTTACATCTATAGGGGGTAATTTTTTTATATCAGGAACAATCCAAGGCTCGGAACCATTCGCCAAATAACCATCAGTAAGTAACATTACAGGGGTCATATATTTAACTGCTATTCTACAGGCTTCGTAAGCTACATAAAAGCAGTCCCCAGGAGTGCTTGAAGCTAAAATGGGTATGGGGGCTTCTCCATTTCTACCATACATAGCTTGCATTAAATCTGATTGTTCAGTTTTAGTTGGTAATCCTGTGCTCGGACCACCTCTTTGAACATTGATTATCACTAAAGGTAATTCTGTTATAACAGCAAGACCCATTGCTTCACCTTTCAAAGCAATACCTGGACCAGAAGTTGTAGTAATAGCCAATGATCCAGAAAAGGCTGCACCCAATGCGGAAGTAATACCAGCAATTTCATCTTCCGCTTGAAATGTTTTAATTCCCAAATGTTTCCAAGCAGATAAGGTATGCAAAATATCGCTGGCTGGTGTAATGGGATAACTGCCTAAGAAAAGCTCAAGTTTTGATTTTTCTGCTGCTGCAGCTAAACCCATTGAAAGTGCATAATTACCGACTACATTCCTGTATTTTCCTGGAGGAAGATTCGCTTTATCAACAGTATATCTTGTGGTAAAGATCTCTGTGGTTTCACCATAATTATAACCTGCATTTAAAGCTCTAACATTAGACTCAATTATTTCAGGTTTTTTTGCAAACTTCTTTGCTAACCAATCTTCTGTTGATTTTAAGGGTCTGTCGTACATCCAAAAGAGCAAACCAAGAGCGTAAAAGTTTTTAGACCTATCTACCAATTTTGGAGAAAGATCCAAATCTTTACATGCTTCAGATACCATTCTGCTCATATCAATAGAATAAAGGGTGAAATAATCATCCAAGGTTTTGTCTTCTAATGGATTAGAATCGTAACCTGCTAATTTTAAATTTCTAGGATTAAAAGCTGCAGAATTGCATATAATTGTCCCTCCTGGAGGAACATCGCTCTGGTGAACTTTTAGAGCTGCAGGGTTCATTGCAACTAACACATCAGGAACGTCTCCTGGAGTATGAATATCTTTGCTACTAAATTTGATTTGAAAAGCACTAACACCTGCAAGAGAGCCAGCAGGTGCTCTTATTTCTGCAGGAAAATCAGGCAATGTACTTAAATCATTACCAACAACTGCAGTTGTCTCAGTAAATCTACCACCAGTAAGCTGCATACCGTCTCCCGAATCTCCTGCAAATCGAATTACGACTTCATCTACTTGTTTTTTAGAAATGCTCATATACTTTTAAGTCCTAAAATATTATCAAAACGTTCATTTGAATTTATCTAATAGAAAACAACTAAATAGGTTAATTTAGCATAAAGTTTTTATAAGATTAATATGTTCATATTTTTAATATTACAATTTAGCAATTATATAATTTTTAATGCAATGAAATGTATCGGAAAAATTTTATAAAAATTGTGATATTTTAGAAGAAGAATTATAACTTGCAATATGAGTCTCAAAGAAAAAGTAAAACTTACACGTTATTCCAAAGGTGGTGGCTGAGCATGTAAAATTGGTCCAGGCGACCTTGCTCAAGTTTTGAGTAAGATCAAAAAACAACAAAATAGCAATGTTATTGTTGATTATGAACAATCAGATGATGCTGCGGTAATTGATATTGGTAATGATAAATATCTTGTGCAAACTGTTGATTTCTTCTCTCCAATTGTTGATGATCCCTTTACATTTGGTCAAATTGCAGCAGCTAACTCACTTTCAGACATATATGCAATGGGAGCAAAACCACTTTTTGCTTTAAATATTGTTGGATTTCCCAATAAAGAGCTTTCAAATGATATATTAGCAGAAATTTTAAATGGAGGTGCTTCATTGGCCAATAAAGCTGGTATTCCAATTGTTGGGGGCCACTCAGTTGATGATTCAGAAATAAAATATGGATTAGTAGTTACAGGCGAAGTTAAAAAAAATGAACTAATTAAAAATTCAAATGCTAAAGATGGTGATTTGCTCTTGTTAACAAAACCACTTGGAACTGGCATACTCTATAATGCTTTAAAAAAAGGGCTTGCAAGCACTGATGATTTCTATCAAGCAATTGAATCCATGGTTGAGCTAAATAAAGAAATTGGTAGTTCATTGAATAAGTTTAATGTTCACGCAGCGACGGATGTAACTGGCTATGGTTTAATTGGTCATTTATATGAAATGTGCAAATCAAGCAATGTATCAGCTGAGATTGAAACAAATAAAGTACACTTTTTTAATAATGTTGAACAATTTGCTAAAAAAGGTGCCGTACCAGGAGGAACTGGGCGAAATCTTGAATTCTATTCAAAGCACATCAAATTTGCAGATTCAATCAAAAATCACCAAAAATTGATGCTTGCTGATGCACAAACCTCTGGTGGATTATTAATATCGTTATCTGAAAAAGACGCGCATTCATTATCTTCATTTTATAAAGAGCGCTCAATTGGATCTTTGCAAATTATAGGGAAATTTACATCCTCTAAAAATCCCAAAATTACAATCAACAGTTAAATACGATAAATTTTATCGTATTTAACTGTTGAAGTCGGAACTTTTCCTTTTTAAACTTGTTGACGTTTTTTCGAAGATAATATTATGTTAAAAATTACACGCAAAGTTGAATATGCTTTAATTGCACTTAAACACATGCAATCCAAAGAGGGTGGTTGCCTATCTACCGCCAAAGAAATTGCATATCAATACAATGTTCCTCAGCAATTACTAGCCAAATCACTTCAGCAAATGTCAAAAAATCATATCATTGAAGCTATTAAAGGAATAAATGGTGGCTACAGGATTAAAGCAAATTTGAGTGGGATTTCTTTAAAAGACTTCTTTGAAAAGCTTGAAGGCCCGTTAGGCGTTATGGATTGTTATTTTGACTCAGAATGTCAAATATCAGGCTGCAATGTTAAAGCGCCTATTGAAAAGATTAATGACAATATTCGTAAAATGCTATCCACGATGACATTGAAAGAGGTTACCCAATAATGAAATTAATTAAAGAAGACAGTGTTGTTGAAGTACTCAAACAATGTTTTGACCCAGAACTGCCCATAGATTTATGGAATCTTGGCCTGATATATGACATACAAATACAGGAATCATACAACGAACAGCAATCTGATATCAATATTGTTATGTCGCTTACCACACCAGGTTGCACTATGGGCGAACAGATAGCCCAAGACATCAAAAATAAATTGGAATCTAATAATGAAGTTAATCAAGTATTTGTAGAAGTGACCTTTGACCCTCCTTGGGAGCCTGGTATGATGAGTACCGAAGCTAGGCAAAAATTAGGAGTAGGTCTAAATAATGCTCAAGAATCCAAAGAAACAAAAATCAATATGGAATGGGAATAATCATGTCTGAAAATATAAAAACTCAAGAAATTTTTGATGCAGGCATCTCTTTATCTAAATCTGCTGCAAAGCGTTTAACTGGAATCATGGATTCAGAAGGAAAAAAAGGATTTGGCTTGAGAATGG